>Ga0207421_10001257_pt1 | contig 32898 bp, 30 predicted proteins | sample SodLakKL_010_SED_4_FD_187542 | JGI IMG/M metagenome (GOLD analysis project Ga0207421, IMG submission 187542) | Alkaline sediment microbial communities from Lake Tanatar, Kulunda Steppe, Russia - 8KL_010_SED (SPAdes) (version 2) | ecosystem: Environmental > Aquatic > Non-marine Saline and...
ACAACAAAAAGGCCAAGATAAAATGGCAGTTTACGACTGATCAGGCAAGGGTAAAACTGCATCGTTTATATCCGTCAATTCACGCTTGACATGACACTACTTCGTTGGCCGTTGCCTTGCAATGGATATGTATCCTCAGCGGGCGGGGGAGGTCCTTGATGTTATCAAATCGGGTGATCTGAACTGGCAGCTTTTTGTACACGTTGCAAGCAATCACCTTGTGTTGCAGACCCTCTACCTGAATTTCGCCCGTAACGGTCTTCTGCATTACCTGCCGCAGGATCTTTGCTCACACCTTAAGTATATCCATGAGCTGAACTGTGAGCGTAACAAAATAATAATTGATCATGCGGTAAGCATAAACGATTTGTTTTGCATGGAAGGGATAACTCCCATATTTATGAAAGGGACCGGAAATATTATGGACGGTTTGTACTCCTGCCACGGTGAGCGCATAATGAGTGATATGGATATTCTGATCCCCGATGAACGTATGGAGGATGCTGCGGAAATACTTTTTGGCCGGGGGTATCGCTGCAATGAAAAATATGATCCTCAATACAGACTTTCCATGATGCATTATCCCCCTCTCTGGAAGGAGGGGCTTCCGGCACCGGTTGAGTTGCACAGGCTTCCCGTAAGTCTGGGGTATGTTGACCGTTTTGGCTGTGATGCGGTAAATGGCGATAAAAAGGCTTCAAAGTTGAACGGTAACTGTTATGTGATGTCCGACAGGCATAAGATAATCCACAATTTTATTCACTCGCACTTTATGCATTGGGCTTTTTTGCATTCTATGTTTTTTTTAAGGGATTTCCATGATCTTATGCTTCTCTCCGGCAGGGAGAATGCTCAAAAGGTGCTGGCCGGCTCCGGATATAGTTCGCGCAGGGTTGCTGGTTACCTGAAGGTTGTGGCTAAGGTTGGTGGACTCGAACCGGTGAGCCACAGGAAGTTTAAGCGTAAGTGGGGATTTTTTTCATACCGTCATGACAAGGCTCTTAAATGGCCTTATTTGTCTACTGTTATGTTCCTTCTGATAAGGGGAGTAAAACTTTATTTCACCCTGCCTTTGAAGGCGGTTTGGGATAAACGCTACAGGGCTTTTGTGGCAAGAAGGCTGAAAAATCCCGGATGGTATATAAGACACATTAAAGGGTATAAAGAGAAGCTTTTTTCGAGGCCCCTAAAAAGTTGCAGGAAAGCGGAAATAGACTGAAATAGCCGGTGATTAAAAGGCAAAGGCGGCATTTTTTTTGACAGCAGGATCTCCCGGGAAACCAATTTGTATTTCCAATTTTTGGTACAGCCTGTATTGTTGTTTTCAGACCACAGGGATTGGCTGTATTGATGTTTTCCAGACCACAGGGACAGGCTGTATTGTTGTTTCCCAGATCAGAGGGATCGGCTTATTGGGTTTTCAAACAGGCTGTCCGGGATCGGCTGTATTACATTTTCAGCCAAAAAATATTTTCCCGCTCGTAAAGCTTCAGCAGTTTTTTAAAAGGGGTAATGTGTTATACACCGTTTTATCAGAGTCGTGCATTACAAGTATATCGCCGGGAGTGTAATTTAATTTTTTCTCCTGTGGTGGCTTGAAAGAGTTGCTGTAGTCTGCGAACTGTTTCGTCCACATTATTATTTTGTAATTTTTTATAAGCCTTGCGTATTGTAGCGGGGTAATTTTGCCGTAAGGCGGACGAAAAAGGGGTGAGGGGATAAAAAAAGCGCCTTTTTCAATATCTGAAAGGTAGCTTTTACAGTTTGTTTTCCATCCGTTCAGGTGTGAGTAGGAGTGGTTTCCTACTGTGTGCCCCTTTTTTTTGAGGGCTTCAAAAAGTTCAGGGTGTTTTTCGACATTTTTCCCGAGGCAGAAAAAAAAAAGTGGCTTTTGCATTATACCTGTCAAGGATTTCAAGTATTGCGGGAGTTGACGAGGGAGAAGGGCCGTCATCAAAGGTTAGGTATAAGCCTTGATTGTTGGGCATTTTGAAAGTTACTTGGGGCAGAAGACGATTAATCAGGGGTGCCGGGGTGATCATTACAGGGTAGTGTTAAAAAAGCGTTCGTAGGTGGCAAGATTGTTTTCCAGAACTTCGTGCAGCTCCTCATCTTCTATTTCTTTGGCGGCATCCACAACTTTGGAGAAAGACGACAGGGCCCTGTCTATCTCTTTGACTGCGTATGGGTGAAAGCTTTCGTTGAGTCTGAAATAGTACTCCAGCTCGTCGGTGAGGATCCATGCTTTTTCATGGATCATGGCAAGTGCTTTTTCTTTTTCACCAAGGTGGTGATAAATCAGTGCCATATCTATTACAACATCATCATAAGGGACAACATTGCCGGGTATTGTTTCCATCGATTTGTCGAGCACGGCAAGAGCGGAATCGGTTTTTCCCTCCCTTTTCAGCTCCCCGGCAAGCCGGGCAAAAATATGGCGGGCTCCGGATATTACATCACGGGAGGGTTTGTCGTGATAGACTTCCGGGTCATCCAGTCCGCGCCATTTATAGTTGTCCATAAGGTTGGCGAAGGTGGCATTGGTGTTTACATGGCCGGTATAATCATTTTCTGTATCTTTTTTTAAGGGTACCAGACGGTAAACTGTTCCCTCCATTTGCAAATACCTGTCCAGTCCGGTTCGCCCGCTTTCGGCCAATGGCTTTGAAAAATACAGGGGGCGCTTCCATTTATTGTTTGCCAGGATATCGATCAAAACCAGTCCGGATTTGTCCATGTAACCCCGGCGGGCTTCCCATTTAATTGTGTCTGGAATTTCCCCGCTCTTTTCGCTTGACACCGTGCCTGTTTCAATAACCTTTTCCTTGTCAACGCTCAGGCTGAATTTGCTCGAGGGGATAAAGTTAACTCTCCCGTGTAAGGGAACGTCCGTCTTTGTACGCTCATCGTCGCTTGTAACAAATTCAATAATTGTACTAGCCTCTATATGCCGGTCAATCCGGTCGGCCAGATATATAAAATCAAGGCTGCCATCCTGGTAATTTTTGATACTTAAGGTCAGCGGGGGGGATTCGTTAACTTTTTGCCTCATCTGGCGGATATACCAGTTGTAATTCAAATAATCAAGGTTTACAACTCTTACGTCTGTGCGAAAACCTTCCACCTGCTGAATATACCAAAGTGGGAAAGTGTGTTTTTCACCTGCGGTAAAGAGTATGGCACCGGGCTCGCACGATTTCAGGTAATTGTATGCCATATCGCGTGCTGTATAGCGCCCCGATCTGTCATTGCTCCCGGCGTTTTCCATTGCCATAAGTCCGGGTACAAAAATCAGGGCGAGCATTGTGGATATAATTGCTCCTTTTACTCCGGAAAATTTTTTTGGCAGGTTGTCGAATATTGTTATAACTCCCAGTCCGATCCAAACAGCAAAGGCGTAAAACGAGCCGAGAAAAAGATAATCCTTTTCAGGCTCTTGTAGATTGGTAAAACTCATTGTCAGGGCAAAGAAGATACCGCTGCACAAAAAAAGCAATAAGATTGCAAACCATTCCCTGCGTCTTTTTTGCAGATGTAACAGAAAGCCCGCCAGACCTATCAGAAGCGGCAGCATGTAATATTTGGCTTCACCTTTGTTTTTCCTGAGCCTGTAGGGGAGATAATCCCTTAAACCAAGGCGTTTTTCGTCGAGCGGAATTATGCCGCTTATCCAGTTTCCCCGCTGAATCCCGTAATCGCCCGGCAGGTCGTTTTGCCTGCCTGCAAAGTTCCACATGAAGTAACGGCCATAAATATAACCAAGTTTGTGGCTTAAATGGTCACCTAGCTCAGTGTCAGGTTCTGTACTTTCAGGTTTTAGATTGTTTCCGGTTGAATTGATATATCTTCCGCTTTGGCGCACATAATTGCTTTGCATCTCTCCGATCGCGGACTGAAGGTTAATACTGGGAGCGTATGTATAGGTTTTGCTGGTTTTTTCACCATCCCTTAGATATTCAATAAATGAGAAAATGTCGTCCGGATTTCCATGATTTATTGGGGGATTGGCTGAAGAGCGGATAATTACCAGCGAGAAAGATGAGTATCCTATAAGCACCATTGTTGTACAAAGCAAAACGGTATGAAAAACCGGTCTTGCTTTTTGAGCTGTTGCGTACAACCCGTAAATAAGAAGTGATGACAAAAGAATTATGAAAAAGATTGTACCGCTTTCAAAAGGCAGTTGCAGGCCATTTACAAAAAGCAGCTCAAAAAGTGAAAGCAAAAACGGCACTCCAAAGACAACACCGTATCTGATACCTGCCATTATGATTATTGAAACAAATGCGGCAATCAGAAACCCCTTTAATTTGATATTATATTTTTTGAAATAAACCACAAAAACTGCCGCCGGGATTACAAGCAAAGCTGCAAGGTTTACTCCTGTTGAAATTCCGGCAAGAAAAGCGGTGAGTACTATCCAGCGGTTAGCTCCGGGCCGTTCTGCTGCTGCTTCCCATTTTAAAATTGCCCATAAGATCGTGGCGGTTAAAAAAAGAGAGAGCACCCATGTGTTGGCCTCTGTTGCTACCGACCAGAAGGAACCTGAAAAGGCAAGTGCCAGTGCGCCGGCAATGCCGCTGCCTGTAATAACCAGAATTTTATCCGGGCCGGGCTCGTTGTCTGAAAAGATTATTTTTTCAGCAAGGCGTGTAATTGTCAGATATAAAAACAGAACAACAAATGCCCCGGCAACTGCTGAGAGGATGTTCACCGAAAAAGCCACATTTTCGGCACCCGGAGCAAACATTAAAAAGAGACGGCCTGAAAGCAGGAAAAAAGGCGATCCGGGAGGAAGCCCCACCTGCAGCTTGCTGGCCGCAGCAGTTAGTTCGGCGCTGTTGTGGAAGCTTATTGCAGGCTCCAGAGTAAAGAGATAAACTGCCAGTGTTGTCAGAAACACCGCCCATCCTGCAATGTGCTTTACCAGCTTATATTTCTTCATTTCTAAGAGTTGTAGTTAGTTCCGGATCTTAAATATCAGTCCGGCTTGTCTGTTTTAAATCTCCAGGGCTTGTTTTTCCATTTATCCCCTGCATATTCAATCCCTATCCTCGGACCGGCAGTGTAATGAGGTGGCCGGATACCCTCCTCCAGCCATAACCTGGTTGAGCCTGTGAGGTCTTCCCCGTAAAAGGCTTTATCAATATAAAGATGTCTTGTTACCCTTCCCGGCCCCTCAATGTTTTTAATACTCCTTATAAGTGCCGCCTGCGGATGGTTTTCATCTCCTGTTACAATATTCAGCATCCAGTGGATCCCGTATACAAGGTAAACATAAACCAAGCCACCTTCCCCGTACATAACCCTGGTACGGGGGGTTTTGCCTTTGCGTGCATGACATGCCTTGTCTTCTTCCCCCCTGTATGCCTCGGTTTCAGTTATAAGGTAGTGCCTGGTGGTACCGTCGCTGAATCTTCTCACAATGTATTTGCCCAGCAGTTGGGGGGCTACAATCAGAACGTCACGTGTGAAAAAGTTACGGTTAAGTCTTTGCATTGAAAAAATGTTACAGTTTTTTTGCTATCTGAAGTAAGGGCAAAATTAAAGAGTACATAAACATAAAGCAAAAAAAGTTACCCCCACCCCTTTTTCAAGCGTGTTTTTAACAGGTGAGTTTCAACATACCCTCTCGGTTATGTTTATCAACAATAAATTGTTATAAAATTATTGTAATAACAAAAATAATTGTATTTTTGCAGTCCGTTAATCAAAAAATATTGAAAATTAAGGAATAAAAAATAAAGCGATTAAAGTGGATACATTGAGTTACAAAACCGTTTCGGCCAACAAGGAGAACGTTAAAAAGGAGTGGATTCTGGTTGACGCAACAGATCAGGTTTTGGGAAGGCTTACTTCCAAAGTTGCAAAAATATTGAGAGGCAAGCATAAGGCAAACTTTACCCCACACATTGATTGCGGAGACAATGTGATAGTGATAAATGCAGAAAAGGTTCGCCTTACGGGCAAAAAGCTCGATGACAGGCACTATGTTCGCTACAGTGGTTATCCTGGCGGACAACGTTCTATCAATGTCAGGTCGCAGATGGATAAAAATCCGGTCGTAGTGATAGAGAAAGCAGTAAAGGGTATGCTGCCCAAAAACAGGCTTGGAAGGGCAATATTCAAGAATCTTCACGTTTATGCAGGAAGCGAGCATCCCCATAAAGCTCAAAAACCAAAAAAATTAATTTAAATTCAATCAGTTAGGGATATGGAATATATCAATGCAGTTGGCAGGAGAAAGGAAGCAATTGCCAGGGTGTACATAAATGAAGGTAAAGGAAACATTTCCATTAATAACCGGGAATTTAAGGATTACTTTCCTAATCCCCAGTTACGGTATGTTGTTGAACAGCCCCTGGATGTTCTGGAGCTGAAAGGTAAATATGACATAAAAACCGTTCTGTCTGGCGGAGGGATAAAAGGACAGGCAGAGGCGCTGCGTCATGCAATTACAAGAGCCCTGATCAGGGTAAATCCAGAATATAAAACAACATTGAAAAATCATGGATTTGTTACCAGGGATCCCCGCGAAGTTGAACGTAAGAAGCCGGGGCAACCAAAAGCCCGCAAGCAGTTCCAGTTCAGCAAGAGATAAAAAGGAGATCTTCTCCGGTAGTTTAGTATCTAAACCGGCAGGACTTTCACTTTAATGAAACTACCCGGCGGTTGACAAATAAAGAATGTAAACTAATTTAAAAATAAATCAATGCCAAGAACAAATTTTAATGAGTTGCTGGAGGCCGGAGTCCATTTCGGTCACCTGAGAAGAAAATGGAATCCCGCAATGGCTCCCTATATTTTTATGGAGCGCAACGGGATACATATAATCGATTTACACAAGACTGTTGTTAAGCTTGAAGAAGCTGCCAATGCCCTGAAACAGATAGCCAAGTCAGGCAGGAAAATTCTCTTTGTAGCTACCAAGAAACAGGCTAAAGATATTGTTGCCGAAAGTATCAAGCCGACAAATATGCCGTATGTCACAGAAAGATGGCCGGGCGGTATGCTAACTAATTTTCCGACCATACGAAGGGCTGTGAAAAAAATATCCCAGATTGATAAAATGGCCACTGACGGAACTTTTGACAATATGGCCAAGAGAGAACGGCTGCAGATAATGCGTCAGCGTGCAAAGCTGGAAAAGAACTTTGGAAGTGTTGCCGATATGACACGTCTGCCGGCTGCACTTTTTGTGGTTGATGTTTCCAAGGAATATATTGCGGTTCGGGAGGCCAACAGGCTAAATATCCCGGTTTTTGCAATTGTGGATACCAATTCCGATCCCAATATGGTAAATTTTCCCATACCTGCCAATGATGATGCTTCAAAGTCAATCGCGCATATAATTGACATTGTTGCAAAGGCTATCACCGAAGGACTTGAGGAGAGAAAAGCCGAGAAGGAGAAGGAAGCTGCAGCCAAGGAGAAGAAAAGCCCGGAGAAAAAAGATAAGGAAAAGACAGGTCAGAGAAAGACCAGGGCAAGGAAATCAAGGAAGAAGGAAGATCCTGTTAAATCGGCATCACCCAGTGAGCAATTGGTAAAAGAAGGGGATGAGCCAGGTTCGGACGCCTCTTCTTCTGAAAGCGAAAAGCAAAAGGATAAGGCTTCTGAAGCTGCTGAAAAACAACCTGATAAGAAACCGGAGGAGTCTGGATCCGGTGAGAGTAAAACTGAAGAAGGTAAATAACAACAGATATAAAATATACTAATATTTTTAAATTATGAGTGAAATTAGTGCATCCGAAGTAAAAAAGCTTAGAGATTATACCGGTGCCGGCATGATGGACTGCAAAAAGGCTCTCAGGGAAACAGGAGGCGATTTTGATGCAGCAGTTGAATATATCAGAAAAAAGGGACAAGCCGCAGCAAACAAGAGGGCTGACCGCGAAGCAAGCGAAGGTGTAGCTTTGGCAAAGACCAATTCTGAGGAAAACTTTGGTGTGATTGTGGTTCTTAATTGTGAAACTGACTTTGTTGCAAAAAATGATGAGTTTGTCAAATTGGCAGATTCTATAGTTAACCTTGCACTTGAAAAGCAGCCCGGTTCTGTTGATGAACTTAAAGAACTGAATCTGGACGAACGCAGGGTAATTGATCATATAACAGACCAGATCGGTATCATAGGGGAAAAGATCGAGCTTTCCTATTATGATAAACTAGAGGCAGCAAGAGTTATTCCGTATATCCATCCCGGAAATAAGCTTGCTACTCTTGTTGGTTTCAACAAGAATGTAGATACTGAAGTAGGCAGGAATGTAGCAATGCAGATTGCCGCCATGAATCCTGTTTCTGTTGATAAGGAAGGAGTGCCTCAGGATATTATTGACAAGGAGTTAGAAATAGGAAAGGAGCAGGCAAAACAGGAGGGTAAGCCGGAAAATATTCAAGAAAAAATTGCACAAGGTAAACTGAATAAGTTTTTCAAGGAAAGTACCCTGCTTGAGCAGGATTATACCAGGGACAGCAAAAAAACGGTACGGCAGTACCTTCAGGAATCAGACAGAGAAGTTAAGGTTACAGGGTTTTTAAGATATTCATTGACTGGCTGATAAATCAAGGAGAGCTTCGGCTCTCCTTTTTTTTGCAATATTTGCCGCTAAAACGAAGTATATTTGATAACTTCGTTTAATATAACAAAAAGATTATGACAGCCTATAAGCGTATACTCCTCAAATTAAGCGGCGAATCTCTCTCGGGCAACCAGTATGGGATTGACACAGCCATTCTTTTAAAATATGCAAAAGAGATAAGAACGGCAGCCGATATGGGTGTTGAAATCAGCATCGTTATCGGGGGGGGGAATATCTTCAGGGGGCTAAAAGGTATTGACTTTGGTTTAGACAGGGTAAAAGGTGATTATATGGGTATGCTGGCTACCGTGATTAACGGACTTGCACTTCAGTCTGTTTTGGAAAAGCAGGGGGCAAAGGTCCGCCTTTTTACCTCTATCAGGATGGAACCTGTCGGAGAGGGGTTCAGCCATTATGCTGCCGATCAGGCCCTGAAAAGAGGTGAAATCGTTATATTTACAGGTGGGACAGGAAACCCTTATTTTACGACCGATACAACCGCCGCACTAAGAGCCGCCGAGATAAATGCCGAGGTACTGCTTAAGGGGACAAGAGTTGACGGAGTTTATTCGTCTGACCCTGAGACTGATCCTGATGCTGAAAAATTTTCGCGGCTGTCATTTGATGACGCCTACAAGCGGAACCTTGGTGTGATGGATTTGACCGCTTTTACTCTTTGCAGGGAAAACAATATTAAAATAGTTGTTTTCAACATGAATACCGAAGGCAATCTTAAAGCAATTATTTCAGGTGAAAAAGTTGGAACATTAATTGAAAAATAGATATATTTAAGTTCTTGTCAGAAATTAAAATTTTTTGCTATGGAAGATGACGTGAATTTAATTATTGAAATGGCTGAGGAAAAGATGGAAAAGTCTGTTAACCACCTCAGTAATGAACTTTCAAGATTGCGTGCCGGAAAAGCAAGTCCGCATATGCTTGACGGAGTTACGGTTGAATACTATGGTACCAACACACCGTTGAATCAGGTATCCAACATCAATACCCCCGATGCAAGAACCATTATGGTCCAGCCTTGGGAAAAGAGCATGCTTGAGCCCATAGAAAAGGCGATCCTTCATGCAAATCTGGGCTTCAACCCCATAAACAACGGAGAGGTTCTCCGTATTGTGGTGCCCGCCCTGACCGAAGAAAGGCGTAAAACGCTTGTGAAGCAGGTCAGGGGAGAAGGTGAAAATGCAAAGGTCAGCATAAGGAATGCCAGAAGGGAAGCCAATGATGAGTTGAAGAAACTGCAAAAGAAAGGGCTCTCGGAAGATATGGAAAAATCAGCAGAGGAGGATGTTCAGAAACTCCATGACAAATACATTTCAAGGGTGGATGAAATGCTTGAAAAGAAAGAAGAGGAGATCATGACTGTTTGATTCTTCACTTACCTTAAGGCATCCTCCAAAACTTATTGTCTGCCGTTTTTAAAAAGGCATATCTTTACACCGCGCCCGCGAGCACTATCTATTTACTACTGCTGTATTGACTCTACAGAAGTTCATTCAGCTTGGCAGCAAGGTTCTTTTTGGGGACAACTCCCACAAGTTTGTCGGCTACTTCGCCATTTTTGATAAAAAGAACTGTAGGTATATTTCTTATGCCGTACTTTGAGGCAATGCCCGAATTTTCGTCTACATTTACCTTGCCGACTACGGCCTTGTCTTTGAATTCTTCGCCCAGCTCTTTTATATAGGGGGCAATTACACGGCAGGGGCCGCACCATTCAGCCCAAAAGTCAAGCAAAACAGGTTTGTCTGAGTTAAGAACAATCTCTTCAAAATTTTTTTCTGTTACTTCTACGGTCATAACAAAGTTTTTTAGTTCAAATTTTTAAAACTTATGCAAAGATAAATTAAAAAAAAAGCAATTTTAGTTAATAAGGGTTTCGATGTTTGGATTTTTCTCTATAAAAGCCCTGAATTCGTCTGTTAATTTTACGTGCCAGGCTCTTGAAAACATATTGACCGAAATGTTATTCAATTCGTCTTTTATTTTGAACTTGAGAATACTTTTACCCTTGTTCCTTTCTGCAATTGTTTTAAGTTCCCCTATCATCTCATCATTTATTTCGGAAAGAGGGATTTCCAGCGTTATGCTTTTAATAAAATCATCTTTAATATTGGATAGAAGGTTTATGTTTTTGACCTTCAGTTCAAGTTCGTTTTCCCTGTTGAACTTTGGCTGCACTTTCCCTTTTATCAAAAGGGGACAGTCTTTAACAAAGAAATTTTTAAAGTTGATATAATCTTTGCTGAAAAGGGTAAGCTCGTGTGAGTCGGTGTAGTCTTCTATGGTAAGTCTTCCGAATGGGGTCCCTTTTTTTGTCGTGGCTTCTTTTGCCGAGGTTACAATACCGGCTACAGTTATCTCTTTGTTTTTCATTTTTTCAGGATCAGCCAATTCAGAGAGAGAATTTGTTGTGAAATTCTCAATCTCAAGCCTGAAATCATCCAGAGGATGTGCTGAAAGGAAGATCCCTATCAGTTCACGCTCTTTGTTTAGCTTTTCAATTTTAGACCATTCACCCCCATTTGGTATTTCCGGTTTTGGGAATTCAAAACCATTGGATTGATCAAATAAAAGAGCCTGACTGTTTTGCCTGTCTTCCTGGACTTTACTTCCGTACCTGACCAGCTTCTCGATAAATGTGTTTCCTTTGCTGTCGGGAGCAAAGAACTGATGTCTCGAGACATCCCCGAAACTGTCAAATGCTCCCGAAGCGGCCAGAGCCTCCATACACCTTTTATTTACTGAGTGCAGGTTAACACGTTCAACAAAATCAAAAATATTTTTAAAAGGCCCGTTCGACTGGCGCTCACTTGCTATTTTCAGAACTGCACTTTCTCCAACTCCTTTTATCGCGCCCAGACCGAAGCGTATATTCCCCTCCTTGTTTACCGTGAATTTTAGTTCACTCTCGTTTACATCCGGTCCAAGAACAGAAATACCAAGGCGTTTGCATTCATCCATGAAGATTGTTATCTTCTTTATGTCGGAGATGTTCCTGCTGAGTACGGCAGCCATGAATTCACCGGGATAGTGCGCTTTAAGGTAGGCTGTACGGAATGCTATAAGGGCGTAGCACGTTGAATGTGATTTATTGAATGCATACTGTGCAAAAGCTTCCCAGTCTCCCCATATCTTGAGGGCAAGTTTTTCCTCATATCCTTTATTCCTGCATCCTTCAATGAACAATGTCTTCAGCTTGTCCATTTCGGCTTTTTTCTTTTTCCCCATGGCTTTTCGAAGGGAGTCTGCCTGACCGCTTGTAAACCCAGCCAATGCTTGAGAGAGCAGCATTACCTGCTCCTGGTATACTGTAATCCCGTAAGTTTCATGCAGGTATTTTTCCATCACCGGCAGGTCATAATCAATTTTTTCCTTGCCCTGCTTGCGCATAATATATGATGGTATATATTCCATGGGGCCCGGCCGGTAGAGGGCATTCATGGCTATAAGGTCTTCAAACCGGTTGGGTTTGAGCTCACGCAGGTATCTTTTCATGCCGGAGGATTCGAACTGGAAGATCGCTGTGGTATCTCCCCGGCTGAAAAGCTCATATGTTTTATTATCATCCAGGGGGATTTCCTGAAAGTCTACTCTCTCATTTTTTGATTTAGCAATAGTCTCAACGGCATCTTTAATAATGGATAGTGTTTTCAGGCCAAGGAAGTCCATTTTAAGCATGCCCACGCTTTCCACATGGTTCCCGTCATACTGGGTTATAAGCAGCTCGGAATCTTTACTTGTGCAGACAGGTACATGTTCGGTAAGTTCATCCTTGGAGATAATAATCCCGCAGGCGTGGACACCGGTGTGTCTCACCGATCCTTCAAGAATTTCTGCATACCTTAGTGTTTTTACTATATCTTCGCTTCCTTTCTTTCGCGCCTGATCCAGTTCGGTTACTTCGTGGAAAGCCTTATTAAGTGATGTTCCGGGCCTTTCGGGAACAAGTTTTGCAAGCTTGTCTGCTTCGGAGAGGGGTACTTTTTGTATTCGTGCAACATCCCTGATTGCCATTTTGGCCGCCATTGTGCCGAAAGTAATAATGTTTGCAACCCTGTTCTTTCCGTATTTGTCAACAACCCACCTGAGAATTTTATCGCGCCCCTCTTCGTCAAAGTCTATGTCAATATCCGGCATAGATATTCTGTCGGGATTGAGAAAGCGCTCAAAGAGCAGATTGTATTCCATGGGGTCAACATCTGTTATCCTGTTGCAATATGCTACAACCGATCCTGCTGCCGAACCTCTTCCGGGTCCGACTGAGACACCCATTTCCCTTGCCGCATGGAGAAAATCCTGTACGATCAAAAAATAACCCGAAAATCCCATTTTCCTTATAACACTCAATTCAAAATCTATTCGCTCTTTCAGCTCATCGGTTATGATTTTGTAGCGGCTCTTTGCCCCTTCGTAGGTTAAGTGATAAAGATATTTGTCTTCATCATTAAAATCCTCGGGGATAGGGAAATCGGGCATGATTGGCGGACTGTCAAGCTCGTAAAATTCGACTTTTTCGGCTATCTCCATTGTGTTTTCCAGGGCTTCAGGTATGTCGGCAAACAGTTCCCACATCTCCTCAGGTGATTTGAAGTATTCCTGGCATGTATATCTGAGCCTTTGAGGGTCATCTATTTCCCTTCCGGTGTTCAGGCAAATAAGCCGGTCGTGTGCGCCGGCATCTTCTTTATTGATAAAATGGACATCATTGGATGCAACAACCTTTATATCGTGTTTTTTGGACAGATCAAGCAGGGTGCTGTTCACCTCTTTTTGAACGTTATATACTTCATTGTCAATTGCCGGGTCGCCGGAAGGGTGCCTTTGCAGTTCAAGGTAAAAATCCTGGCCAAATATTTTACTGTACCTCAAAGCAAGCTCTCCGGCTTTTTCCGGCCCGTCATTTACCGCTGCCTTGGGTATCTCACCTCCCAGGCAGGCAGAGCAGGCAATAAGTCCTTCACAGTATTTTGCAAGCAATTCTTCGTCAATGCGCGGTTTATAATAAAAACCTTCTATGTACCCTAAAGAGACAAGCTTCAAGAGGTTTTGATAACCTGTTTTATTTTTTGCAAGGAGTATAAGGTGATAACAGTTGCGGTCCTCACGTCCGGATTTTTCAAAACGGCTTTTTTCGGCAACATAAACTTCGCAACCTATTATGGGCTTGACGCCCCTTTTTTTTGATTCATTGTGAAACTGCTTGACTCCGAACATGTTGCCATGATCGGTTATGGCAAGGGATTTCATCCCGTTTTCAACTGCCTTGTCAAACAGAACCGGAATCTTGCAGGCGCCGTCAAGTATAGAATACTGGGTGTGAACGTGAAGATGCGTAAAAAACTTCATTGGAACAAGGTGAATTTAAAAAGGTTATGAAAAATGATTGCCGGTTGGGAAAAACATAAAATTACAAAAATTTGAAGAAGTCAGTTTTAATACTTACAAAAAATTTTCTATGATAGCTGTAGTAGCTGTAGTCATCAGCCTTTGAATGCCAGCAGTTTATATTAAGGCCGGGTGCTGCAGCAAAAAAAAATATTCTTATTTTTATTAAATAGCTGGTATCCATTTATAAATAATAATATTTATTATATCTTTGCACCCATTATAAAAAAGTAGGTTAAATTTTAATTTTAAAGAGAGCATGCCTGTAAAGATCAGATTAGCAAGACGCGGCAGGAAAAAAAGGCCGTATTACAACATTGTAATAGCTGATAGCAGGGCGCCACGGGATGGCAGAAATATTGAAAGGATCGGTTTCTACGATCCCAACACAAATCCTGCTACTATTAAACTTGATTTTGATAGAGCATTAGATTGGCTGCTAAAGGGCGCTCAACCTACAGATACATGTAGAGCTATCCTCTCTTACAAAGGGGTATTAATGAAAAAACACCTTCTGACCGGTGTTAAAAAAGGTGCTTTAACCGAGGAAGAGGCTGAAGCACGTTTTAATGAATGGCTAAAGGAAAAGGAAGCCAAAATTGAGGCGAAGCGGAAGAGTGTGTTGAGCAAAAAGGATGAGGAGGCTGCAAAAAGACATGAAGCTGAATCGAAGGTTCGTGAAACCAGGGAGAAAGAAATAGCCAAAAAGCAGGCTGACCAGGCTGCCGAGGAGTCAGCCGAGGAACCTTCCGGTGGCAAGGATTCCGCCGGAAAGGCTGAAGAGGGGAAGAAAGAGACTGAGCCGTCCTCCCAGGAAGCTTCCGCGGAAGAGAAGAAAGATGCTTCCAAAGAGAAGAAGGAAGAGGCTGATGAATCCAAAGAGACTGCAAAGGAAGAGAAAAAAGCTGCCGAACCATCTGCAGAGGCTTCCGGTGAAGAGGGAAAGGAAGATGAGAAGAAGAAATCTTCAGCAAAAGATGAGGAAAAGAGTGGAGAGGATTCCGGCAACAACGAGCAGGAGAAAGAGTAACCAGCCGCCGGGGAAGTTCCCTTCAATTTTATCCGCCTGCAATTTTTTTCACTAAACTTTTTCAAATGCCTTACAATAAGGAATTGAAATTCCTGGGCTTTATTTTGAAAACGCACGGGTATGGCGGGGAGCTTTCAATGAGCCTTTCATTTATACCCGGAAGGGAGTTAATGACCGGGGAACCGCTGTTTGTTATGATTGACGGACTGCCGGTTCCTTTTTTCATTGAATCGTTTGATATTAAAAGCGAGGAAACTGCTTTCGTGAAATTTGACGATATAAACAGTATCGATAAAGCATCAAGGCTTGTCAAGTGTGAAGTATATATAGAAGAACCCTCCTGTCTGAAGCAGTGCAAAGAGAGTGATAGTTTAAAAAATTTGGATCTGGAAGGCTTTTATGTGAAAGATAAAAGTTTCGGCCCTGCAGGAGAGGTTAAAGATGTAATAGATATGCACGGGCATACTGTAATGGTATTGAATTACTGGGGAAAGGAGATTATGGTACCCTTGCATGATGACTTTATTGTTTCTGTTGATGAGGATGAAAAAGTTGTTGTTATTGACACCCCGGATGGACTTTTCGACGTTTGACTGGAAAATGTCAGCGGATTTTTATTACCTCACCTTTGTCCCCGAACTTGATTATTTCAGAGGGCGTTGACTTGCGATTCTCATCCTGACGCCAGCGAACAATGTAATCTACAGATTCCTTTATATGATCACTGATTTGATTAAATTTTGCCGGATAAGGCTCCCCGGCTGCATTGGCTGAGGTGGATACAATGGGCTTCCCAAGCTTCTCTATTAGCTTTTTGCAAAAATCATCCATTGCAATTCTTATCCCAATGGTATTGTCGCCTCCGGTCAGACCGGGAGGCAGGTTTTTTGCCCCCTGAAATATTATGCTCAGAGGAGCCTCGGCCGATTCTATAAAAGTGTAGGCTATCTGTGGCACTTCTTCTACGTATGAATGAATCATTTCTGTTTTGCTTACAAGCAGCAGCATTTGTTTTTTATCCTTGCGGTCTTTAATTGAAAAAATCCGCTCAACGGCTGTCTCATTTGTTGCGTCGCAACCAATACCCCAGATAGTGTCGGTGGGATATATTATTACCCCCCCTTTTTCAAGGGTTTTATATGCTTTGTTCAGATCTTCAGGATCAAACATGATTTAATTTATTAGGTGTTTTTCATTTTATGCCGTTATTACTGCTGATATACCAGCTGCCTTTAACAGTTAAACGGCTACATCATACTCCCTTAAAACTTCATTCAGGGATGTTTTAAGATCGGTTGATTCTTTCCTTTTTCCAATTATAAGAGCACAAGGGACCTGATAATTGCCGGCGGGAAATTCTTTTGTAAAACTGCCGGGAATAACCACTGAACGTGCGGGGATGGCCCCTTTTAATTCAACAGGATTTTTGGCTGTTACATCTATTATCCTCGTTGAAGAGGTGAGAACTACATTGGCTCCCAGTACAGCTTCTTTTTCAATCCTTACACCTTCAACTATAATGCAGCGGGAGCCTATGAAACAATTGTCTTCAATAATAACGGGTGCTGACTGGACCGGTTCGAGAACTCCGCCGATGCCTGTACCTCCGCTCAGGTGAACGTTTTTTCCTATCTGAGCGCAGGAACCAACGGTAACCCATGTGTCTACCATTGTGTACTGATCAATATATGCCCCTATGTTTACATATGAAGGCATCATAATTACACCTTTGGCCAAAAAGGCACCGTAGCGGGCTACAGCATGGGGTACTACCCTTACCCCCAGGTTGTCATAACCGCTCTTTAGGGGGATTTTATCGTGAAATTCAAGCGGACCGGCTTTTGCCGGCTCCATATTGGTTATGGCGAAATACAGTATTACAGCTTTTTTAATCCATTCATTCACTTTCCAGTCACCGTCAACAGGCTGGGCAACCCTTGCTTTACCCTTGTCAAGGTTTTCTATTGTTCGGTGAATTGCTTCTTTCGTATCCTCCTCTTTTAAAAAATCTCTATTTTCCCAGGCTTTTTCAATTATTTTTAAATCGTTTTGTTCCTGCATATATTTTTTATGCAAAGTTACAATGATTTGTTGACTTTAGATTAAGATCTTTATAATATGTTACCTGTAGAATATTTGGTTCAGTCTCTGAAAAAGCATAAATTGGAGGGTTTGAATTTTTTGACTTTTCAGTGCACAGGTTACAATTACCGGAGCTGGGTTTAAATAGTTTTAAAATATGGAAGATTTAAAAATTCCTTCATTTGAAGATATTGAGAAGGCACATATAAGGATTGAACCTTATATACACCGCACACCGGTTATGAGCTCATCGGCAATAAATGAAATTGCTGGTTGTAAGCTCTATTTCAAATGTGAGAATTTTCAAAAAGCCGGTGCATTCAAAGCCCGTGGAGCGATCAATGCAGTTTTTTCCCTTAAAGAGGAAGAAGCGGCAAAAGGTGTGGCTACACACTCTTCAGGGAATCATGCAGCTGCATTGGCTCTGGCTGCCATGAAGCGGGGGATAAAGGCTTACATAGCAATGCCGGAAACCGCTCCCGAAGTTAAAAAAAAGGCTGTGGCCGGATACGGTGCAGAGATCAGATATTGCAAGCCTACTTTAGAGTCCAGGGAAGAAACTTTAAACCAGATCATAAGGGAAACGGGGGCAACTTTCATACATGCCTATAATGACTTTAACATTGTTTGCGGTCAGGGTACAGCCGCCAGGGAACTGATGCAGCAGCAAGGTGATCTCGATATAATTGTTGCCCCTGTTGGAGGTGGTGGTTTGCTGAGCGGAACCGCGATTTGGGCAAAACATGAAAAACCGGACATCACAGTAATTGCCGGAGAACCCGAAAATGCCGACGATGCATACCGCTCCTTTGTGAGCGGAGAGCTGCAGCCTGCAGTTCCGCCCAATACAGTGGCCGATGGACTTCTAATGCCTCTTGGGAGGCTTACATTTAAAATCATTTGTAAATATACCGATGAGATAATAACCGTAGATGAACCGGCAATAGTAAGTGCCATGCAGCTTATATGGGAGAGGATGAAAATAATTGTTGAACCCTCTTCGGCAGTTGCATTGGCTGCCGTGATTAAAAGAAAGGAGGAGTTCAGAGGAAAAAAAGCAGGTATTATTGTCTCTGGCGGAAATGCAGATTTGAGAAAACTTCCCTTTTAAACTGGCGGGAGCCGGATTGCTTATAAATTGAAAGTTTATCAGTTATTTCTGCTGCTCATTTTGAATAGTATCTCCTTTTCTTCTTTGGTGAGGCTTTCATAGCCTGATTTGGAGATCTTTTCAAGAATATTGTCAATTACCTTCTGTTTCTCTGCTTTTTGTTTGTTGTATTCGTAATCTGTTTTCGGGGTTTCGTTTCTGTAGGTTACCCTGATTTTCTTCCTTGGCTTAAGGAAGGTTGCAAGATTGTCAACAGCCCACAATACACCTTTGGTCAGATCTTTTCCCTTGCGATACTGACTTATAAACATGTATCCGAAAAATGCCCCTCCAAGGTGCGCAATGTGTCCGCCGGCGTTGTGCGAGGCAATGTTGAGTATATCGAGTATGACAATAACAACGGCAATGTATTTTATCCTGACCGGACCGAGAAACAGTAGATAAATAGTGTACTCGGGAACATAAACGGAGATGGAAATTACAATGGCAAGCACTGCTGCAGATGCGCCAAGGGCGCGGGACATAAGCACCACATCTTCAAATGCGGGGAAAAGGTTGAATGAGGCAATGTAGAAAAGGGCCCCGGCAAGGCCTCCGAGAATGTAAACCCCAAGCATTTTCCTTTCTGATAGATACTGCAGGAATATACGGCCGAACCAGTACAGCCACAAAATATTGAAAAGAATGTGGATAAAACCTACATGCAGGAACATGTAGGTTATGATTGTCCACGGCTTTGTAAGCAATGACGGAATGTTGGCCGGGATTGCCAGCCAGTCGACAATGAATTCGGTTTCATCCCCGGGGTAACCTGACAAAAAGAATAAAACCTGGACAAACTTGATAACCACAAACACAGCAATGTTTACATATATAAGTTTTGTCAGGACAGTACCCTTTTTAAAAGATTGAATTATTTCATCGTATATACCCATTGTGGTCTTCACATTTTAATAAAATTGCCATAACCTCAAACGGATTCAGAAAAAATTTCGTCTACTCCTGTTCCAGTATTTTATCAGTATGAATCCGAACAGCATTCCGCCAAGGTGGGCAAAATGGGCAATATTGCTACCCGGCTGTGTGAGCCCCAGATAAAGTTCAATTACACCGTAGGCAATTACAAAATATTTTGCCTTGATTGGAATGGGTGGAAAAAGCAGTAAAAGTTGAGTATTTGGGAAAAGCATGCCAAAGGCCAATAGTACCCCGAAAACGGCTCCGGATGCCCCGACGGTAGGAATGTTATATGCCAGGTTGAGGTTTGCCATGCTGTCGTCAACATAGTTGCGACCGCTCATTAAAAGCTGGGTCCCCTCATCTTTAACGGTTGCAATCTGCTCGGGTGACAGGTTGGCCATAGCTGACTGAACTTCAATGTAGTTTACCAGCGTATGGAGAAATGCAGCTCCGATACCTGTAGTAAAAAAATATATAAAAAAACGCTTTCCCCCCCACACTGTTTCAAGAACTCTTCCAAACATCCAGAGGGCAAACATGTTGAAGAACAAATGTGCCAGTCCACCATGCATAAACATATGGGTTACTATCTGGTATGGCTCGAAATGAGGTGATTCAAAAAAGAACAATCCCAGATCGCGGTTCAGATCCATACCGAAATTGCTGCTGAATACAAAAGAGATAAACAGCATCAGGATGTTTATAATCAGCAAATTCTTTACAACTGGAGGTATTCCTCCGAATCTTCCTATCATTGTAGTATATTATTACTGTTTCAGGTTAACAAATATATTCAACATTTTCTCTTTGTGAGTTAATTTTTTACTTTAATTTTTTTTCTATCTCTTCCATTTTTATGATTTTAATTATTGGTTTCCCCCCGGGAGAGTAGTTTGGCATTTGGCAGGCAAATAATTTGTCAATTATCTCCTGCATCTCTTCGGGGGAGAGTCCCTTGTTTCTGACCGAAGAGGCTCTTGCAACGGAAAGTGCCAGCTTCTCTTTTATATCCTCTTTTACACTGGCTGTATCTTTGTATTCCTGAAGGAGCTTTTCAATCATCTCCTTTGGATTGCATTCTCCAGTGTCGGCAGGACAACCGTAAACCACAAGTGTATTGTGCCCCAAATTGCGTATATCGAAACCAAGGTTGGCCATGTCGCCCAAAAGCTCATCCATTAAGGCATAATCGGCTGAACTGAGCTCGATGCTTACCGGGTAAAGGTTTTGTTGTGCAATTCCTGAACCTGACCCGATTGCCCCGTAATATTTTTCAAAAAGTATTCGCTCATGTGCACGTTTCTGATCAACTATCATTAAGCCCGATTTCACTGGTGTTAGTATATATTTATTTTTAAGCTGCATTAAAACCGGTGTACACAAAGTTGTTTCAAACAGACCGGAACTCCCTCCTTCTTTGTCACCCATGTCTGTTTGTGATTTACTTGCCGGTTCGTTGCCGGGGGCTGAATGAAAACCTTTGTAAAGCTCTTCCCAGTTTTCATATTTTTCACTTCCCGTTTTGTGAAACTCTTCTTTTCTTTTATAGGTTTTTTCCTCTTCAAAGGGGTTGTAATCGAAATTCACGGGGATCTCGGGTGACTTTAACGGTCTGTCCCTGTCAGGAGCCGGAATGTCAATCAATCCTTGTGTGTCAAAATCAAGTGAGGGTGTTATGTTGTATTTTCCAAGAGCCTCTTTAACTGAAGCATTAAGTATTTGCCAGATAGCCTGCTCGTTTTCAAATTTTATTTCGGTTTTGGTGGGGTGTATATTGATGTCAATCGATGAGGGATCGGCTTCAAAATAGATAAAGTATGAAGCGATAGCATCCTGAGGCAGGATCTTTTCATATGCCTGCTGTACAGCTTTGTGCAGATAGGGGTGCTTCATAAACCTGTTGTTGACAAAAAAGAACTGCTCACCGAAGGTTTTTTTTGCAAATTCAGGTTTACCTGTAAAACCTTGTATGTTAATCACCCCGGTTTGTGTTTTGATATCTATAAGCTGCTGGTTAATGTTTTTGCCGAAAACATTCATTATACGCTGCCGCAGGTTTGCCGGAGGCAGATGAAGTATCTCGGTATTGTTGTGGTGAAAGGAAAATTCCGTTTCCGGACATGCAAGTGCTACACGCTGAAATTCAGTAAGTATATGTTTTAATTCTGTTGTATTTTTTTTCAGGAATTTGCGGCGGGCCGGTACATTGAAAAAAAGGTTCTTAACTGATATTGCAGTACCCGCGCTGCAGGCTGAAGGTTCCTGTGATACCAGCCTGGACCCCCTGATAACGATTGATGTCCCAAGCTCCTCCTCATGAGGGCGAGACTGCATTTCAACTTCCGCGATGGCTGCAATTGAAGCAAGGGCTTCGCCGCGGAAGCCCATCGTGCGTATGGCAAACAGATCGTCGGCGCTGTGGATCTTCGATGTGGAATGCCTTTCAAAAGACAATCGTGCATCTGTCTCACTCATCCCGCAGCCGTTGTCAACAACCTTTATAAGGGTTTTGCCTGCATCTTTGACAATAACTGTTATATGGGAACTTCCCGCGTCAACGGAGTTTTCCATAAGCTCTTTTACAACGGAAGCTGGTCTTTGAATTACCTCTCCAGCTGCGATCTGGTTTGCAACTGAATCGGGTAACAATTCAATGATATCTGGCATGGGGTTAAAGGAAATTTTTATCTTTTAAAGAAGATCAAACAAAAATAATGAAATATGTAAGTAGCAACAGAACCAAAAGGATAAGCAATAGCCTGAAATTTGAGCGCCTTACAGCCTTCCTGTTTTTTCTGAAGCCAGAGCGTATATTTCCTTTGATCCTGATTGCCTGCAATTCTTCTTTTGTAAACTTACCGGCCTCAGGACTGTCATCTTCTATCCCCATTTCCAGTTTGATCTGCTCAATTCTGTATTCCAACGCTTCTTTTCTCTCGTCATAGTAACGTGGCTTGAATTCAAAGCTTTTTGGTTTTGGGAGCCTGAAAAATCTGCCAAACATAATGATATAATTTTATACAAAGGTAACTCAAATTTATTTTTTTAGAAACAGTTGAACTAATTCCTGGTATTCAATAAATTGCATATTTTGTTTTAATTCCTTATATTTATTATGCTTTATTAAATATTGTATAGTACCTGTTTTAATAACGAATGTTTTAGTACATTTGATGCTGAAATGGAACAGATAAAAAAAGATTTTTTAGAGATAAAGAACGCAATGGACGTTTTTATTGCTGATGAAAGCAATTTTGAAAAGCTCGAACAAGCAGGCAGGCTAATGTGCAATGTTATTGGCAAGGGAGGTAAAATCATTGCCTGCGGTAACGGTGGCTCCTTATGCGATGCTTCCCATTTCGCGCAGGAGATGACGGGAAAATACAGGGAAGACAGATCGCCCCTGCCTGCGGTTGCCATCAGTGATCCATCATTTATAACTTGTGTTGCGAATGACTTCGGTTTTGATCATATTTATTCCAGATATGTCGAAATAATCGGCAATGAAGGTGATATTTTGCTTGTTATAAGCACCAGCGGAAATTCGGAAAATGTTGTGAATGCCGCCAAAAAAGCGCTTGAGATGGGAATACATGTAGTTGGATTAACAGGTAATAACGGAGGTAAACTTGCAGAGCTCTGCGACCTGGAGTTGCGTGCCCCGGCAACCGGGTATCCTGACAGGGCACAGGAAATTCACCTGAAAATTGTACACATCCTGATTAATTATATTGAAAGAAATCTCTATAAGTGATGATAATAATTTTCATTTCGCGTTTTTACCCTTTTATGTTGATTTTTGGTATCCTTGCCGGTTTGTTTTCATGCGGTAAAGAAGTGGAGCCGGTGAGTATTTACGGGTGGCATGTGGATACTTTAGACGGTGCCGTTTACAAGACCATAGATATAGGTGACCAGGTTTGGCTGGCTGAGAACATTAACAGGGGGGAAATGATCTCCGGCGACCAGGAGCAGTCAGATAACGGTCAGATCCAGAAATATTGCTACGACGATGACCCCGAAAATTGTGAAATATACGGAGGATTGTATCAGTGGGGAGAGGCGCTTCAGTACGATTTCAGTGAGGGAGCCCGCGGGGTTTGTCCCACCGGCTTTCGCTTACCGACTGACAGTGACTGGAAAGAACTGGAGAAGCACCTGGGCATGTCGGCGGAAATGGCTTCTCAAACACTCTGGCGCGGGGTTGATCAGGGTACTATTATCAGTGCCGGTGGGTCTGCAAATTTTGAAGCCTTGCTTGCAGGCAACAGGTTTCTGACGGGATCATATAACAAAATGGGGGAGAAAGCTTTCTTTTGGACATCTACCGGGCATGCTGACGGTCATTCGTGGGGCCGCGGTGTAGACTTGCATGAGGAAGGCATTTACAGGGCATATTATGACCACTCATACGGGTTTTCTGTAAGATGTGTGAAAGAATGAAAAGGGGGCAATTTTTTTTATAAAAACTTATGCTGGTAAAAACTTTCGGGAGTGCCGTCTACGGCATCGATGCCACCATTATAACCGTGGAAGTAAATATTAGCCCGGGAGTGAACTTTTTTCTGGTGGGGTTGCCCGACAGTGCCGTAAAAGAAAGCCACCAGCGTATCGAGTCCGCCCTTGTTTCAAACGGTTATAAAATGCCGGGGCGCAAAATAGTTATCAACATGGCTCCGGCCGATCTCCGCAAAGAGGGCTCGGCTTATGACCTGACGCTTGCAATTGGTATCCTTGCCGCTTCTGGACAAATTCCTGGCTCTAAAATCGGAAGTTATATAATAATGGGTGAATTGTCGCTTGACGGTGGACTGCAACCGGTAAAGGGGGTGTTGCCCATAGCCCTGAAGTCCAGGGAAGAGGGCTTCCAGGGGATAATCCTCCCCCGTGAGAATGCGCGTGAGGCTGCTGTTATAAATAACCTGAAAGTGTACGGGCTTGACAATATTTCACAGGTGACAGCTTTTTTTAAAGGTGAATCGCTCCCCCGGCCTACAACAGTTGATCCGGAGAAGGAGTTTTTTGGGGCTGCCGGAGGCTATCCTTATGATTTTTCGGATGTGAAAGGCCAGGAAAGTGTAAAAAGAGCCCTCGAGGTCGCCGCCGGTGGTAATCATCATGCACTTATGGCAGGCTCCCCTGGTGCGGGGAAGACCATGATGGCCAGACGTCTGCCTTCTGTTATGCCTCCTTTCACTCTCAGTGAGGCTTTGGAAACTACCAAGGTCCACTCGGTTGCAGGAAAGCTCCGGCGGGGAATGTCACTTATGACCTGCAGACCTTTCCGCAATCCCCATCACAGCATAAGCGATGTTGCTCTTGTTGGCGGAGGCTCATTTCCGCAGCCGGGTGAAATATCCCTGGCACATAACGGGGTATTGTTCCTTGACGAATTGCCTGAATTTAAACGCCATGTGCTGGAAGTAATGCGTCAGCCTCTTGAGAGCAGACGCATAATTATATCAAGGGCAAAATTTTCAGTGGAGTACCCGGCCGGCTTTATGCTTGTAGCCTCGATGAATCCCTGTCCGTGCGGATTTCACAATCATCCCGAAAAAGATTGTGTTTGTCCGCCCGGGCTGGTGCATAAGTATCTTGGCAAGATATCCGGTCCCCTGCTTGACCGCATAGATATACACATTGAGGTTGTTCCTGTCACTTTTGACCAGCTTTCCCGTAACTCCCTCCCGGAAAGCAGTTTATCTATACGCGAAAGGGTTTCTGCTGCAAGGCGGAGGCAGGAAAAACGCTTTAAAAATATTAAGGGTGTTTATAACAATGCTCAAATGTCAACCGGACAGGTTAAGAATTTTTGCACCATTGATACTGCCGGTTCCGCTCTTTTGAAAAATGCTATGGAAAAGCTTGGTTTTTCAGCCAGGGCTTATATACGTATCCTGAAGGTGGCCCGTACCATTGCCGATCTTGATGGCAGAGACAAAATAGAAGCGGTGCATCTTGCAGAAGCCATACAATACCGGAGCCTCGACCGTGAAAGCTGGGCAGGATAGCTTTTTTTTAAATTTTTCAATCAGGTGCGGCAATTGTTTTGATTAGTTTTTCGGCTTTTTCGGTATAGGGATGATCGGGGTATTTTTCTTTAAATAAACGGAAGGCCCCGGTCAGAAATTCCTTCTCTATAAGTCCTTCATAAGTTGAATATTGAGTGATTAGTGAAATTAGAAGGGAATAGGAATAAATGTGATCATGCTCTTTGATATATTTTTTTTGCCAGGTTACCATTTTTTGGTTAATAGAGTCCATTTTAACGCTCAGGGCTTTTGCTTCTTCAGTGAAAGCTTCGCCGGTTTCACTCATCCGGTTACGTTTTGTGTTAAGCCTGACAAGTTTATCCGGGTCATCAGTTTTGCCGATTTTTTCCTGCAACCGTTTGAATTCGGGTGTGTACAAGTTGCCCTTTGAACGCAGGGAATCCATAGCTTTTTCTAAACTTTTGTATTTGGGCATAAATAAATTTGAGGTCTCTTTTTTAAAACTTGTCATCTTTTTATTTAATTCGCCTCCGGAGATGATTTTTTTTTCAAATTTTTCCGATGGGTAAAGCTCAAACTTAATGGTGCAGGTGTCCGGGAAAAACTCTGTTGTTCTGAAGTAACCCTCCTGGAGCTCTTCCTGGATTATTAGCCCGTATTTTTCAACAAAATCTGCCTCAAGCTCATATATAAAACTGTTGCAGGTCACAGGTATTTTAACCGCCGAGCTTATCCCTTCTCTTGTTTTTACAAGCAGCAAAGTGTCGCTATTAATTCCGCAGATTTCCCCTTTTAGTAAAACGGTATTCTCTTGCTTTTGAAACGAGCAGAGGAGAAAGAAAAATAATGCGAATAAAAAGACTTTGGCAAGATTTTTTTTCATTTTAAGCTTGCTTAATGTGATCCTGAGATAATTAATTTCAAAATTACTAAACTTTAGCAGGTTGTTTATATATTCTCAATCTTTTTGGTGTTTTGATGAGTTTTATAAATTAAAAAGTAAAAGGGGCTGCCTTTTTTGACAGCCCCTTTTTACCTTATTGGAGAAAATGAGCCCGGGATAGATCACCCGTTTTCATTTCTTGCCCGATCATAGCCGTTATTATTCAGCCTCTTCCGGCACTATATCCAGGCGGAAAAACTTATAGTTCTCGCTTGGAGCAAGATCCCTTTTCTCAAGCACAATGAACAGCTCAACATCGTCTGTTGGTGACAGCTCCATGCTCAGCGAGCCGAAGCTGCTGTTTGCTTATTAATAACCCGGGTTTTGTATGGCATTCTCATTTGCCTCAAGCTCAGCGTGAGGCAATCTGCCTACAATTCTGTAGTCATCAAAGTCGACCTTGCTTCCCGGGTCTTCATCGGGACATCCCTTTGTGATGTCCATCCCCCTGCGCCTGAGGTCGAACCAGCGGTGCGACATTTCACTGTAGAATTCCAGCCTTCTCTCAGTCAGTACCAGGTCAATCAGCTCTTCATGCGTGTCGAGGTCAACCCCTGCATGTTCTTCATCCATGCGGTGCTCGCGAAATTCCTCAAGGTAGTGGCGTGACTGGTCAGGATCGTTCAGCTCGGCATATGCCTCTGCCGCGATCAGGTACATTTCAGCCATCCGGATAACCGGAGCATCATCCCAGTAATATTCGCCCCTGTGTCCGCCAAACTTATTGGAGAAAACAACATCTTCGCCATCCTTGTCATGCTCAAAGGCAATCCCAAGGTCGTTTGGGTCTTCATCCATCCATCGTATTTCCCCGCGCACATCCCCCTTGTTTGAGTGATTAGTCATTAACAGTTCAAGAAGGTCGTGGCGCAGTATAACATCACCATACCCGAAAGTGCCGCATGGACTCCTCCACGCTACTCCCTGAACGCTGTTGTTAACATGAGGCCTGTCGTCATCAGTAAAGGCCGTTTCCAGTATTGACTCCGCGCCGGGCGCCTGGGTAAAAGCATCCATGTAGTTATCTTTGTCAACAAGCCCGACCGGCGAGGTTTGTATTACTTCTTCGGCGTAATCAGCTGCCTGCTGCCAGTTGCCCATGTAAAGGTTAACCCTTGCAAGCAGGGCGCGGACTGAGAGTTCGGTAAACCTGTAGGGGAATGTTACATCTCCACCGGCGGCCAAATGAACCAGAGCAGTTTGAAGGTCATCCAGTACAAGCTGATATCCCTCCTCTATTGTCCCCCTGGGCTCGAAGCTTGATTCATCGATACCCATAAAAGGGTCGGTTTTGTAAATAACCCCCAGGGGCTCACCCTGAACGAGAGGTTCCTGGTACATATATGGGCGGGCATAGACGGTGAGCAATTCAAAGTAGAGATACCCGCGCATTGCCAGTGCCTGTCCTTTTGCCCGGTTGATTCTTTCCTCATCCGCTTCAACTTCGTCAAGGTAATAGAGCATCATGTTGGTACGGTTGATATCGTTGTAGCGGGCTGACCACGAAACAAAAGATGAGGTGTTCTCCTGGTTGTCGGGATAGGTTATGAAACGACCCGAGTTGGATACAGCAATCTTCATATTGTCTGTCAAAAGACAGCCGGCAAGTTGCCTGGTAGACAGGTGTGAATAGATCCAGCGACTGTAAAGTCCGTACATGGTAGATTCTATCCCCTCAATGTTTTCCATTGCCTCTTCATCTGCCATGGAAGCGCGGGGGAATTTTTCAAGATACCCTTCACAGGAGACTGCCCCGGTGAGCATAACTGCCGTGAGAACAAGCAAGAATAAATATTTGTGTTTTTGCATGATGGATCAGTTTATAGGTTAAAAATTAGTGTTTACACCGAAGGTAATTGTCCTTCCCTGCGGATAACCAAACCAGTCTGAGCCCGTAAATTCGGGATCCCAACCCGAGTAATCCCCATCCCAGGTATAAACGTTGGATGCGCGGACAAACACTCTTAAATCGTCCACTCCGAATCGCTGTGTTAAAGTGGCGGGTAAAGTGTATGCAAGGTCGATATCTTTAAGGCGGACATAGTCGACCCTTTCTATAAGCCTTGAACTGTAGCCGGTTGGGGCCATTACATCACCCGCGTAGCCATTTGCATAGTTCGGTGCAACAATGCCGGTCACATCACCAGGTTCCTGCCATCTTCTCTCCCATGTTCTCAGATTTTGGTTGATATTGGCCCCGTTGTGCATCTGTGCATACCTGTTGTGGTTGCTGTACCTGTAGCTGCCGCCGGAATACTGGAAAAAGATTGATGCTGAAAAATTGCCGATAATAAATTCATTGCCAATGCCGCCGTATCTTGATGGCTGAACTGGCCCCATCCAGTGCCTGTCTTCATAAACCGGCCTGTAAGTTAGATTCCAGTCCCTGTCATAATACATAGGCCTTCCGTCAGCCGGATTTACCCCCGCCCATTGCGGAATGTTCCAGTCGTCGATGGCACGGCCTACTTTTCTGCGGTCGCTGAAGAAATCCTGTCCGGGAAGCAGCTCAAGTATCTCGTTTTGAACAACCGAAAAATTTAAATTGGTGCTCCACTGAAAATTGTCGGTTTGAATGTTTACCGTGTTAAGAGATAGCTCTATACCTTCGTTGAGTGTTTTTCCTACGTTTTCGGTTATGCTTGTCCATCCTGTACTGGCTGGCAGGGGTCTTGAAAGAAGCAGCCTTTCCGACCAGCGGTTGTAGAGGTCAACCTCCAGATTAACCCGTCCGCCGAAAGCCCCTGCATTTATGGCAAGGTTCAGCGTGCGGCTTTCCTCCCAGGTAAGGTAGCGATTAGGAAGCTGAGTCGGGTAAATACCCACGTCACCCAGGTGCTGGGTGCCCCCGCTCCACAGACCCAGTGCCGCATAAGTTCCGGCAGCATCCGTTCCGGAAGTACCGTAGCTGAGCCTCAGCATCAGGTTATCAAGCTCACCCAGCCCCGCCATAAAGGGCTCGGATGATACTCTCCACCCTATGGCTGCTGCCGGGAAGAATCCCCACCTGTTATCGGCGCCAAACCTTGAGCTTCCGTCGTAACGCCCCGTCATTGTCAGCATGTACCTGTCATCATAGGAATAATTGAGCCGGCCGAATGTTCCCATCCTTGAACGCTCTGTTTCGTTACCACCAATAAAGTTGGCAGACGCAGCTGCATTCATAACGTTAATGTTGGGGTTGGGGAAGTTTTCACCCACCACCTGTGATCGTCTGTAAAGTCTCTCGTGTGTCTCAAATCCCGCTACCGCATTTACATTGTGCACATCGGCAAACACCTGATTGTAATTGAGTGTCTGGGTTGTCTGAACTGAGTAGATCACCGTATGGTAATTGAAAAGGCGGCCGTTGTAGATCATACCGTCACTTGCACGGGGGTCGTTCCACCTTTCATCGTCAGTATGGTTGTAGTCAACCCCCACCGAGCCACGGTACGTGAGATTGTCTGTTATATTGTAATCCGCCCCCAGATTAATGACCGACTTGAGTGTGCGGGTGTCGGTGTAGTCTCTAAACACATTGTAGACTGCATGAGAGGAGCTGCCAAAGAGCCCGCGCGGATGGTTGACAAAGTTTTCCTCTTCAAAAACTCCGGGTTCCTTCCATATTTGGTTTATCGGAGGTGTCCAGTAGGCTCCAAGCACAGGACTCGAAAAGAGTGCTTCGGCGTGCGAGGTCTGGTCAACCAGATTTGCCGTTACCTGCATGTCAAAGCTTAGCCTGTCTGAAACTTCCTGATCCAGGTTAAGCCTGAAATTGGTTCTTGCAAAATCGTAGCCCAGAATATGCCCGATTGTATTGTTATGTGAGAGGGATGTGTAAAACCTTGTCGACTCTGTTCCGCCCCTTGCATTTAGTCTCGCCTCCCAAACCTCGCCGGTGCGCTGAACGGCATCTACCCAGCTGTGATTGGGTGCAACTGAAAAATCATATGAGCCGTCAGGTCCAACCTCCATCCAGCCCCGGTCCTGCAATACATTAACCTGACCAAGTGTGACATCATGGTCCGGTCCGTAGCGGTTTTCAAAGAGTTCATAGTAAAGATTTGAAAACTGCGGACCGTCAAGCATATCGAGCGTTTCAATTGACTCGGTGTAGCCTCTTGAAACTTCAAAATTGAAATCTGTCCTCTCTGTTGCCTCACCTCTTCTGGTAGTTATGATAACCACACCGGCGGCGGCTCGTGCGCCGTATATCGCAGATGCCGCCGCATCCTTGAGTATGTCGATCGATTCGATATCATTGAAATCAAGCCCGGCCAATGCATTTGATGATGCTGCAAGTCCGCTTGTCCCGGATGACTGTACTTCCACCCCGTCAACTATGTAAAGGGGGTCGTTGCTTGAGAATGAGCCTATACCGCGGACTATAACCGATACATGTCCGCCTGGGATCCCGCCTGAGGATGTGACCTGCACACCCGCGGCACGCCCCTGAATAGCCCTGTCAAGACTCGATACGGCCATGCCTTCAATTTCGCGTGAGCGAACTGATGCGACTGAGCCGGTGAGGTCTCTCCTGCGCTGTACACCGTAACCGGTTACCACAACTTCATCGAGACCCACCACATCGGGTTCCATTTCAACATCAATGGTTCTCTGATCACCCACTATAATCTCCTTTCTGAGCATTCCGACAAAGGAGTACTCCAACACTGACTCTTCGGAGGGGACCTCAATGGAATAGTAACCTTCAATATCGGTTACTGTTCCGATAGTGGTTCCCCTCACAGAAACAGATACACCCGGCAAAGGCTCTTCATCCTCGGCCGAGGTAACAGTACCTGTTACCGTAATTTGAGCGTTTGCTGCCGTAAAGCCTGCCATTAGCAGAAGCAGAAAGCTAAAAACCAGTTTTTTTCTCATGGAAACAAATTTTAAATTGATAAAAGGGTTAATTGGTAAAAAGCCTTACATATCCCGCATAAAAATTTAACATACGTTAACAGTTACAGGGAAGAAAGAATGTGTCTTTAACACTTTTTTTGGAGGTTTTTAAAGAAAGCAAATTTTAAAAAGGAGTTAAGATTAGTAAAGTTTATAAATCTTCTGATAAGACAAATCCGGCCAGCGAAACCTTAAAACAATTGAATTCACTGTTTTAAAAGTATCACGGCTTTCAGCCGGATCATAAAAGCGGGAAACAAAACTTACTTGCTCAATGGCAATATGCCTTTGCAGGCATGAACTTTTTCTTAAAGGAGGACTCTTTGTCATAATAACCTTTTCGGGGCTTTAATTAAGCAGCTTCTATAGGGAAGATGCATGTTTTTTCGTAATCGTTGCAGTTACAGCTTAAAAATATAAAAAAAATTAAAAAAATAAAAAAAATGTTAATCTCATCATTTGAATTTTAATTTTTTACAAGAACCAAGGCAAAGCGATTGGTGTTGAAGAGACATTTCAGGGTTTTTTCATTAAATTTTGTTATAATTGCCATGTAGAAACTGCTGAGAGCCGTATTTTTTTAAACTATTAACCTATAATTCAGATGAAGACCAAATCTAAAGCATTATTTCTGCTTCTGGGCCTGTTTGTGGTAACGGTATTTACCGGCTGCAATGACCGTGAAGAACCCCTTTTTTTTGAAGAAGGTGAAAAATATGTTGTACTGATGCATCCTACTGTGGGAAATGTAAGAACATGGGATTATCTTGTCTCAAATGAGATACTGCCGGTTGATCCCGGGATGAATGTGCTGGGTGTGTATCATGAGAAAGTTTCCTATAATTATGACCAAACCGCAGATTTTATTGAAAAGGAGGGTCTTGGAAATGTCAGGCTCAAAGGTATTGAGGAGCCCTTGGACTCGGAGACCCTTTTTTCTGAAAATGAGCATACCGAAATTTTTCGCGGAATATTCGATGATGCCAAAGGGGTTATATTTTTCGGAGGCCCCGACATACCGCCTTCAGTTTACGGCCGGGAGATGAACCTGCTGACATCGGTGGGCGATCTGCAAAGGCATTACCTGGAGCTTTCCTTTTCGTTTCACCTTACCGGGGGGTATCAGGATGAAGACTTTGCGCCTTTTCTTGAAGAAAATCCAAAGATGCCCGTGCTTGGACTTTGTCTTGGAATGCAGACCTTAAATGTGGCTGGCGGGGGTACTTTAATTCAGGATATTCCAACGGAAGTTTACGGGAAGTTTACAATAGAGGAGGTAGTTGATATGGATCACGATATGCAGCACAGGAACTACTATTCTTTTTTCCCCGCCGAAGAGGATGTCACAAGACGCTCATTCCACAGGATACTTATTGAAGAGGATACTCATATGTCGGCTATAAGAGGTGAAGATACGCTTCCTCCTTATGTCCTTACCTCTCACCATCAGGCAGTTGACGATTTGGGTAAAGAGTTTTATATCACTGCCTGGAGTATGGATGAGGAAATTGTCGAAGCTATAGAGCATGAAAAATATCCAAATGTAATTGGAGTGCAGTTCCATCCCGAATCGAGAAGTATTTTTGACGGAACGGAGTTTAAATTTATACCTGGAGAAGATCCCGAAGGGACATACATGGAGCTTTACCCGGGGGAAAAAGGTGAGAATTTTCACAGGAATTTCTGGGAATATTTTGGAGGTCTTCTGGAGAGATAAAATATTTTTATTCACCTGGCAGGGTCGCCTCACTGAAATAGTCTGTTTCGGTGAGGCGGCTTTTTTTTGGTTGCGTTCCCCGGATCTTAAATGGCACTTAAAAATCCAAATTGAAAATTTAGCGCCGGGATTCACCCGGTCTTTGAACAAAGGCTACTCAATCGTGGCCAATTTGGTTTAACTCCACCCTTGA
>Ga0207421_10001258_pt1 | contig 32893 bp, 28 predicted proteins | sample SodLakKL_010_SED_4_FD_187542 | JGI IMG/M metagenome (GOLD analysis project Ga0207421, IMG submission 187542) | Alkaline sediment microbial communities from Lake Tanatar, Kulunda Steppe, Russia - 8KL_010_SED (SPAdes) (version 2) | ecosystem: Environmental > Aquatic > Non-marine Saline and...
CTTCCACCTTGGCGCGGGCCTCTGCCTTCTGCCGGTCCTCATAGGTGGTGATTGCCTTGGCGATGTCCTTCTGCATTTTCTTCAGCTCCGTGAGCGACAATGCCTCGAGATCGAAATCAGCCATGTGATGCTTTCTGTGTCCTGAATGATCCTGAAATGTAGCCGGTAAAGGCATTGCCCCGCAACTCCCGGAAGGCAAGGGCAGGGGTGGCAAAGGCTGTTGATTGCCGTATTCGCCGCCAGGGAGGTGCTCAACTGGGGGTCAGACAGTCCGGATCGGCAAGGTGACAAGTACTGGCATGGGCTCCCCGCGCATCTCTGTCTCCTGGGCCATCCCTTCGACTGACAATCCCCTAATCCCGTTCGGGCTCTCGCGCGCAACCCCGCGTCAGCCCGGGCCGTGTTGGCCGCCTATGGCGTCCTGCCCGCTCCACCCCGGTCCTTTGGGGGTTTCCGGTGTCCATGCTGTCCACCGTGCACGCGTCACCCGACGGGCTTTTTCCGGGTCTTGTCGAAGGGACGGTCCCGAAGACACGAAACACAGGAGCTAATCATGCAGAACATCGTCATCCTCGCCGGCAACATTGGCCAAAAACCCGAAGCCCGCACGACCCAGGGCGGCACCAACATCACCAACTTCAGCCTCGCCACCTCCCGCCCCCGCCTCTCGGAAGGTCGCGTGTTGCGCGACGAGAACGGCTACCGGGTCATGGACACGGAATGGCACCGCATCACCTGCTTCAACGGTCTCGGCAAGACGGTCACGGAGCATTGCGAAAAAGGCATGAAGGTCCTCGTCCACGGCCGCATCCACTACACGAAATGGACCGATGCCGCAGGCAATGACCGCTACGGCTGCGAGATCATCGCCGAGAAGGTCGACTTCCTGAGCCGCCCGAAGTCGGCCGAGAGCGAAAACCCCGAGCTCGTCGACCGCGACGACGAGATCCCGTTCTGAAAAGAACGGGGCCTCCCCCTCGGGCCCGGCGGGGTAACCCGCCGGGTTCGGGCTGTTCGTGAAAGCGGTCATTCGCTGCGGTGGCAGCATGGGTGATCTGACCGGCGGCTGTTGGCAGAAAGCGAAGTTTGCAAAGTCTCGCGTGATGGCTGCGGTTCGCAGCATGCCCGGCCCATGGCGGGCTTTCTACCTACCCTCAAGTTTCTGCGTTCGCAGCCCGCATTGCCGACATTGGTGAACGTGGCAGCATTTTGGTCAGGATAATGGCAGATTGTCAGTTCGATTTAAGTCTTCCCAATTCTTGCAAAATGTAGGTCAATGTATGGGTTGACCAATCTCTCAACTGCTGGACCCCAGCTGGGTTGTGGGCATGTTTGCGCTCCGCTTCGGGCAACCACCACGCCGCCGCACTTGCAAAGTGCATTCTGCTCATCTTCTGAGCCCGTACGATGTCAAAAATAGCATCATCAGAAGTCTGCGGGGCGAACTCTTCAGCTGCTGGTTCTTCTGTTTCCTCCTTTAGGAGTTCGAGAAAAAGCTCCGCTTCGTCGGCCTCGGTCTTTCGCAGGACGCTTTCGAGAGCATCAAATTGCCAATGAGGATGTCCTGCGTTCTTTGCCTGAAAGCCAAGGTTTCCCTTGCTCCACTCAGCATAACCTGCCCATTCAGCCCGAAAAATTTGCGGTTTTACAGCATCTCCCTTCCACCCTAGGTACACAGAGAACGATAATTGACGAAACGAGTAACTTCTCGATCCGCCTACCATGCCGGAGAATGCCCAGCTTTCATGGTATCCGAGCCAAGCATAGAGATCCGGAGTGACTTTCAGAATATCCGTAATGTTGTCGCTTCCACCACGGTTCCTTGCTATTCTCTCGCATCCCGATCCAACCAGCGCTGCTGTGACCGTTTCCTGAGACCAAGTCTCGTCTAACGAGATTTCATGACCTTTAGCAAGAACCGTCCGTAACGCTATTTTAGACTGAGAAAAATGCTGTCTCAGGTTTCTTTCAACAATTGTCAGCGGCTTATTGACGGCAGAAGTCTTCGCCAAATTGACTACTCCTCAAAGACTAGCTGGGTGCCATACAAATCCGCTACTAGACTCTCAACTTTTGCGCGCCAGGAGCTATTTTCAGGTAGCGGCTCCCGCCCAAGTCGAGCAAGCTGCCCGACGATGTTACCTCCGTCCATATCTGCGACTATGGATGGCAAATCGGGGATCGGAATCGAGTTGACGTACCTTGGGCTCAAATCAAATTGACCGCCTGCAACGTGAGGTGAGAAAACCTCGATGATAGAGCTAAAACCAGCCGAATTCATCAATGCGGCATATGCATACAAGATCGTCTCGAGCGTGAGCTTACTCGCGTCATCGGGTTCTTGGTCCAAATACTGTTCTTCGGTTGGAAGCCATCGAGGCAGCCATGCGTGCCCTTGCACCACCACATACTCAGCGTCAATGTCAGCGGAGAATCCACCGACCCCGCCAAAGTACTTTGACACAATTCTCGGGCAGCCATTCAAGGACCACGTTCGCCTCCTTGACAATCCCCACCAGTCTGCCCGACCCGAGCGCTTGATGCTCGATCGTTGTGTCAACAACGTCTTGTTGGGTTTCAAATATCTAGCATAGTAGTGCTTCAGATTTTTCGCGAGGTCGGCCTCTGTCTGTAATTCGTCCTGAAGTTGTCCGTATGGATAAAAAACCCAATGCTTCGATTCAATTCGACCGGAGGAAATCGATTCATTGATTATGGCAGGTTTGAAAAAAAGCCTCTCTGATTTGGGCAGATCGAGGAGCTCGGCTCCGTTCAATACAAATATTTTGTTGCTACCTGTACGAACACCTTGCTTTACGTCGAACAGAGCGTTTATCGGTCGAGCTCCTGCAGATAGAACATTGCCAATGAGCCGCTCCATTTCTGGCCGCATCAATCGCCAAGTGGGGCGTTTTTCAAAAGTGTCGTATTTCAAATCAAAGAGCCGCCAAGTTGGAGTTGATGAGGCAGAGTGTTGAGATGAATTTCCTCGCCTAAGGGCGCGCAGGGCTTCTCCGGTCGCTTCTTTACTGTTTGATACTATAAGTGCCTTCACTGGAGGCTTTTGGGATTGGGACACACCTTTATCGATCACCATTGCAGATACCGAAACCAAGGCATGGGAAAATAATCCATGGTCTCCCAGTGACGCAATCAGCCGGAGCGTGCCATGATCAAGAAGTGATGCTCTCCAAGCTTCAGCAGCCTGCAAGGTCAGCAAACTTGACGGTAGCAACGCGCCGAGCACACCACCATCATTGATGGAAGCGAGTGCCTTAGTCACAAATGCCATACTAAGATCAGCGCGCCCTGAGAGTGACTTGCCAAGTATGCCCCGCATCAGCTCTCGCTGGTTTTGATCAAGAGAAGCCCAAGAAACAAATGGCGGGTTCATCAAGACAACATCTGCCGCAGGCATGTCACCTTGCAGAGAGTCGCTAGAGCGTAGATCAACTTCAATACCGCCAGCCGGCATCCAATCCATCCCAGCGTGTTTCAGCGCAAACTCAGCCATCCAAATTGCAGGTTGCGAGATGTCTCGACCAACCAAAACGAGCTTTCCGTTAAAGCCCATTCTTTGCAGGGTACGTGCTGCTTCATGCAAGAAAGCCCCAGATCCGCAAGCGGGATCCAATATCGTGAGCTGATCGCGTTCATGTATAAGTTCAATTTGATGGAGTGTTTGTTCACATAGACTTCGAGCTAGTGCCGGAGGTGTGAAGTGCGCTCCTCCTCGGGAGTTGGCGGTCGTTTCCGCGGGCCCTACATACCCGAACAGATCGGGAGAGGGAGCCCTGAGAAACTCGTAATGTGCTTCCTGGAAAATTTCACTTCCAGCATGACGAATTGCCAGCCGCGGGAGCAATTCGAGTGACGAAGAGAAAACGTCCAGTTGTGACGCCCGTTCGCGAAGACTGGCCAGACTCGAAGGCGACAAGCTTCCTAGCAGTTCAAAACCTTCGTTGGATTCTTCCTCGCTACCTGTCTGGCTCTCGATAAACGCCAAGAAGGCACTTACGGACAAATGATCATTAAGACCTGCTTCGGACACTACCGAGCGCATACTGCGAAATAGGTCAAGGAAGTGATTTGTAACCCGCTGATTGGATCGAACTTTGTCTGCAATCAAGTACTTATAAAACGCACCAAGTCGCTTTTCGACACTTGACCGAGTTAGAACCTCGACATCAGGTTTATCCCATCGCGAAACGCGAACTTGTTTTTCGTTGATCGCAACGTGATGGGCCAAATTGCTTGACCAAGCCCAGGACTTGAAACTGTCACGGTGCTCTTCTGCAGCTTCGCCGACAGAGAGGGCAAAGCTACCAAGACCCCCGTCAAGAAGAACGTTGTGGGAGCTCGGACAGTCAATTTCTGTTGATGAAAACAGCGGGGCGACAGCCAGACCAAACTGACTTGCCCATTCGCTTGTTATGCTGGGAATCATACTGTCACCGACATTGGAGGAAACAGCGGAAGCTGATCGGGTAACGGAATAGCAAGCTTTGTTGCCAAGACTTCAAGGTGAGGATTCAGTGGAACTGCAAGAATTCCAGGCCCAGCTGTCATTTCAAGCTCTTGCTGAATGGTCATCGATGTCAGGCTGTGAAATATCACAGCATTTCCGAACAGTGCCGGAAATGACGATCCTTTGATTTCGACCCGAAAGTCTCTTACAACTGGGGCCCAAGCTGATACAGTTCCCGCCCAATCATCCTGAATACTCTTCAATACTCTAAGCGCTATGGCCGTTTGCCAAGTAAACATGGCATGCGTACCGGGGCCTTCAGGCGCAATGTCAGGTGGCAGCAGCTTACGAACACTGCACCATTCGCGAAGCTGATTCTTCGTGAGCCCGGTTAACTCGACCATCTGGAATGATTGAAACATCCTCATTCAAAAGCGGGTATCACACTCGCTTTAGTGGGTCCAGCTCTCAATTCTGGCCAGCTCAAGCATCTGAGCCCCGCATAGGTTGAGGCCAAACTCTGTCTGCTTACAGGTGCTGTGGCTGAAGACGCTGCACTGGCGGCGAATGTCAGCAAACCGCCCCTTGCGAAAGCGACGGCAGCGTCGACGTGCTCGGCCCAGAGCCGCCATTCATTGTGATCATTGATGTTTCACAGCAGGCGACGAACAGCGTACTCTGCCCGGAGAATGTTTACTCGTCATTATTATTCGAGCAAGATGTCACGGCATCAGTGACCACAGGAAAATGCCCACTATTCGAGCACATGGATGTATTCATCCTCGAAAAATGCTTTTGCTGTGATTGCGTCTCGCATCTGCTCAATGTCTTCAGCGAATATGATTACAACAAGATCTGATAGCGCCCGCGAGCAACAGACATAAAACAAGCGCCGTGTTCGACCGATCACGGAATCCCGCCGGGCATCGATGTGACCCTGATCCGTGTCGGAAGGCGGCGTCACACCAAAGTACTTGCCATAGGAGAAAGCGTTCGATCGGCCCTCCTGATCATCAACGACAACTATAACCTTTTCGAATTCCGCACCCTTGATGCCCTGTTGCGTGGCAAAGGGCGAGAGTTTTTCGATGTACTTCCGGTAGCCCCACAACTCGGATGCATCGCATTGCATAAAACGCAGCGCTGCGTTCTCGGGCGCCGGATCGGTTATCTGTTCTTCGGTATGGGCAAAAGTTTCGACGAGAGCGGCGTATCGATCATCGAGCTCCAGCAGGTTTTTGGCCTTTAGGGAGCTCACGACATCGCCTATACACGCACCGCTGCTAGGCTCAAGCATTGCCACCATCTCGGCGATTTCGTCCCGTAGTGCATTCAGGAAACCAGCCGTATCTGCAGTGGCCACGGCGTCGGGCTGGAACCGCGGGCTGTGTTTGCGCAGCAGGCGCATGATCTCAAACTCGCGCCCTTCCTGACGCGCAAGCGCGACCGGCATGATGAAAGAGAGAAAAGGACGGACAACCCAGGCTGTGCCGTCGATCAATCCTGAGCTCAGGTCTTCCGATGATCTGTCGTTGAGGGCGCTGTAAAGGTTTGGAAATCCCAGGCGGGCCGCCGCCATTCGGTGGACCAGCACCAGAAGGCGTATAGCCTCCTCGTCATCGCTTTCCAACCAGCCGGCGTCTCCGTCTTGGTCTGCAAGCCACCTACGCGCGTCCTCGAGCCGCTCCTGCCGCTGATCGTCGGCGGGCAGGATCAGTACACGAGCGGTGCCCTCTACCGGAACCTCCTTACCATCGACGTTTTCGCGGCGTCCGCGCGTTTGCTCCAGTCCATCATCTTCGGCCCTGATCCGGTTAATGACGCGCAGAACAGCTTGCGGGCACCTGAAATTCTCGGGCTTCTCCAGCGTCTCCCAGCCTTCTTCGGTCTCGATAGGTCCAGCGCCCTGCATATAAATTTTCTGGACCGGATCACCAAAAAAGCCGAGACAGAACCCTTGTGGCACTTCCCTCGCCACGGTGCGCAGCGCCTCGACAAAGGTGGGGTCGGTATCCTGGCTTTCATCAACAAATATTACAGGAAAGCGGCGCGTCAGGACGCTGCGCATCAAAGGATGATCTTGGATCAATGCGGGGCCAATCCTGAGAATATCACTGTGGCCTAGCACGCCATTGGTGTAGTCGCTGCCGGTTCCGTAGCGAAAACCTCTGACGCGATCGATCTCGGCTAGTTGGCCTTGATATCGCTCGATATTCTCGGCGGCGCGTGCTTTCGTTGCTTCTCTTGTTCTGGGCTTATCTATTTTTCCCTGCTCTTCGCCAATCTTCTCCCGCAACCTACCTTTCACCCAGTCGCGGAGATTATTTTGAAACGGCTTGATAACAGTCCAGAGAAAGCTGTGAATCGTCGAAACGTGGAATAGTTCGTCATTGCCCACGTCACCGCGAATTTCCTCGACGGCCACCTCAGTATAGGTGATGCAAGCAACCTGTTGCCCGTTCCGACGCAACGACGCTCCTTGCGTGCGTTCGATCTGTGCCAGTGCCTTTACAAGTGATGTTGTCTTTCCCGAACCGGCACCGGCCACCATAACAAAATGACGGTTGCCGTCGCTGGCAAGCCGCTCGTGAAGGGCCCTATCGGTCGCTGTACTTGGCTTTCCGATACGACTTGTCATTCGGCGGCATCCTCGGGCTCTTCATCTTCTTGCACCGCAACGCCGAGTGTGTTTTCAAGCCACTGCAGGCCCTCAGCGATATAGCGGGGAACGGTCCAGCCATCAGGGTCTTTGGCGAGCAATGCGAGAGCGAAATCCGTCTTCTTGTAGTTCGAGCCATGCACCTTGTTGTGTAACCTCAGCGCAAGATCTGCTAGGTTCTGTGGCGCGCGCACCCGAAGTTTGAGTTCCCGATTATCGTATTCCTGCGTCCAATCGAGGTTGTCGAAAGCGAAGGCGACTTCGAGCGTGCGACCGGCACGCTCAATATGTTCATCCCCGCGCGTGAGATTGACCGCACACGGATAGGTAACACGAACAGAACCCAGACCGGTCGCGTCACCGGGAATGGTTTTCGCCGCGGCATCGGCGGCCAACAACTCGTCGATCCTTCTTTTGGCCGGAAGCCAACGGGCAAGCATCTGGTTCGAGGTCACGGCATCCGGTGTTTCAGGCGTGCAAGTGCTACCCGCGGCGGCATCTTCGTCTTCGGCCTCCGCCGGTTCGGCCTCTTCGCCTTCTTCCAAAGCGGCAGCCGGAGTCACGCTATCCAAGTCGGTGACGACCAATGTCGTGATCCCGAGAAACTCGATAAGCGTGCGGAACAGGTGCGCGTAGGCACCGCCGATCTCCAGCACGCTCAGGTAACGAGATCGCAGGCCCGGCGCGGACTTTGCGATCATTTGTGGCATGACCAACCGTTCGACATTTCCTTCCACAAGCACCGCGGCGTCAGCGAAGAACAGGTCGCAGTGAGTGAGCTTCAAGTATCTTTCCAGAAAGTCCCTGCTCGGGTTGCCGGTCGTCCGGTAGAACGCCGACAAGTTCAGGACTGACGAAGCTTGCTGCGTGCCGTTGCCCTCTCGCCGGAAGTAGCGGATCGGCTGAAAGCCCCGTTCATACAAGATGTGCGGCGAGTGCGTCGTCAGGGCGAGTTGCGTGTGAAACCCGTTCGGCGCGTCGTCCTCTGCGACAAGGATTTCCCGGACCTTGTTGACGAATACCTGCTGCAGCTGTGCATGGAGATGCGCTTCCGGCTCTTCGACAAACACCAGATGGAGCGGCGGACGACGTTCTTCCGTAGCAACCCATTGCGCGTGAAGATCGAGCAGCTCGACCACCATGTAGATCAGGTTCTTGAAGCCAAGGCCGTTGTACTTGTCGGGGAGCGTCAGGCCCTCATCGTTCAGCGCATAGTGGACGTGTGCGCCGTCCTGGCTGTTCATCACCGTGGCTGGATTGAGTGCGGACTTGATCATCAGGCGCGGGTTTGTCAGCCCTGGATATCCCAATTGCGAAAGGCGCTCCAGCGTTTCAGCGAATACCTGACGCAGGTGCTCGTTTAGCAGGGCCTCCGAGTCCGCCAGCGCTCTTATTGCATTCTGATCCTCCTCGTGACGTTGCAGGTTTCGCTGGTAATAGCGGCTCAGGTGTCGGGAAAGCTCCTCGGCACGGCTACCGCCTTCACTATCCGAAAGGTGACGCTGTGCATGAAGAAAATCGACTTTGATCAGGGCGCTAATGATGTCCTTGCCGGTCCGGCCCTGTTCGCGAAGCAATTCCTGCGGCTCGTAGCCGTCGTTGGGTTCCAGATTATCGTTGAACTGCGCTTCATCAAGGACGTAATATTTGAACTCGTACTCTTTACCCAATTCCCTTTCGAGGAATTCGCGTAGCGACCGTGGCGGTGCGATATAGGGCTCCTGACCTTCGGGCGCTTCCATCCCCGCTATAGCTTCTTGCGCTTGGTGGTGTCGCTCATTGAAATGCGCCAGCGTTTCGTCTTCGTTGCGCGGTGCAAAAGCTATGCGAACACCGACCTGCGATCCCTTCCATTCGAGACGGGGAAGCAGATCGAGTACACGATGAAGGTCGGCCTGCTCCACGGTAAACCACAAATCGAGCGAAATTATCGGTAGTGAGGCATTGTCTTCCCCGGCCTGAAATGCATCGATATCGGTCCAGCGGCACGCACTGATATCGTGAAAGCTGACGCGATCGCGGGTAGCGTTGACAAAGAAGTTCAAGGCATGGCCGACAGACGTCTTGCCGCTATTGTTCGCGCCGACAAATATCGAGATATCCCGATCAAGGTCGATTTTAACATCCGCCAGGCGGCGAAAGTTCCGAATGGTCATTTCGTTCAAATGCATTGTCAATCCAAACCAAGAACGGAGCTTCCGTAGTGTAGCATCGCTCCGTCTTCGGGACGACCTGTGTTTTTTGCTCCATGCAGAAAACTTCGAGCTTGCAGCTGCCGCATCGGGAAATCCTGCCAGAGTATTTTCGCGATTTCCACGCTCTTCGGCTGCCGGGCTGTGCCTCGAACATCTGCTTCCTGCCCTCCGCGTCGACCATCCCGGCGCCGATCTGGAAGGGGGGGTGAATGTCCGGTTCGCCAGATCATTCTTTGTGCGTTCGCGCTTGCGGCTAACTTCCGGGATCCACCCCGTCCGCCGATTACCCCACACATTCCGCACCCCGCCCGACCGTCCGCAATGAAGGCGCAGCAGCCGACTGCACCTGCAGCATCTGGAGCTGGCCGAATGTCCGGTTTCTGACGGTGATCATGTGCAAGCCCCGCAAGCGGGGCCGGGCTGCTGCGGCTTCGCCCTGAGCCCCGACCGTACCCGCTCCCTGCCCCAAGGCGTGGCGAAGATTGTCTCATGCTGAGCCAGCTCCTCGGCCCACGGGGGCATGGTCGCATGCACGGCCAGGTCTCAGCCCTGCGGGGCTGCATCCCTCTTGCAAGAAAAGGATGTGAAGCTCGAATTTCGTGGTTTGTGCTGCGCGTGCCCCGCGCATCGTCTTCAATTGGCGGTGTCGGGCGGCGCGTCTCGCTTGAGTTTCGGCTCCGAACGCAGCTTTGCGATCTGCGGTACGGCACCACCGATTATGACGTGCTGATGTTTGATCGTGAACTCCAGTGTCATGCGTGAATTATCGGCCATGTCGAGCACCGCTTGAGACACTTGTATCGCGGCAATTTCCCCGAGACCCAGAAATGCGGCGAAGAAGGCCAACCACATCACGGTTGATCTTGGCAGCTGTACGAATGGAGCGATGGCCCATCTGCTGTCCTGGCCGGACAAGAATGCTGCGATGAAGATCACCACAGCGACCACAATCTGCAGGATGCAAAGCGCTGTCAAAATCTCGAAGTAAAACCGGGCTGTTGAATACTTCGAGCGTGGTATATCGCTCACGTCTGCGTTCCTTCTCAAGGTTGTTTTCATCAGAAGCAATTTGATCCCGGATAAAACTCGGGCGATTGCTCAGCGCCGGGGCGTGGCAACAGCGCGCGCGAGAACCTCCCATGCGCTGGCCAGCGGCCTCAGACCTCGCTCTCGACCCTGGCGGTGACCTTCTCCAGGGCGTCGATCCACTGGTGCTGGATCTGGCCTGCGACCAGTTCGGATGGTTTCAGCGCCCCGAAATCCCGCGCGTCGCGGGAAATGTCCGAGAGCAGCGATGCGGGCAGTTTGATGCGCTTGCGATGCACATGCGCACGCCACCAGATGCAGGGCTCGGGCTTTTGATAGCGCGGCACGAAGGCAAGGGTGTCGTTGAACTGCTGCCACGCCAAGCGGAACAGGATTGCGATCTCCACACCCTGCGCGCGCAAGGCCTGGAGGCGCTCTGCATGGCGCTGCAGGGGATGCAGCGCAAGCCAGATGGTGACCGCATCATCGCAAGCGGCAGGACCGGCAGCAACGGGGCCAGTCTCGCGCGCCTGCCGCAGGGCCGTGCTCTTGCGCGGCACAGGCCTGTCGAGGGTGCCGACGGCCACAGGCATTGCCACCCGACTCTCTTCCCGGGTCTTTTCTTTACTGGGCGCATCGACAGGTTCTTGCGCGCTCAGGGGCTTGATAGCCTTGCCCATCTCGGGATCAACCCCGCGGACGGTGAGCATGGGGCGGCTGCGATCAGGCATGCGCGGCCTCAGGCTTGAAGGACACGCCACTGTCCTCGGCCAGCAATTCGTTCAGCACATAGGTGGCCTCTTGCAGCGCTTCCTCGAACCGGATCGCTTGCCCACGCTTCAAGACATTGGCATCCTCTCGCATCCGGCGCGCGATCTCGCCCAAGAGCCCCGTCTCATCCATGTCCTGATAGGCCGGCCGCAGCCGCAGCGCATAGGAAAGGGGCTTGAGCTTTTGCGCGACCGTCAGCAGATGCTGCTGCTCGGTCTGCCGCAGTTTCGACTCCCCGCTGCGGGTCTTGGAATCAAACTTGGTGATGACCGAACAGTATTTCGGCAGAAGCTCTGGCTGATCGACACGATCCGCAAGGCGCTGATACCAGGCAAAGGATTTGAGGCTGTCCTCCACATCCGTGCGCGCGAGGATCACAGGGGCCACGATGATCTGCACCTGTGCGGCAATGGTATCCGCCCAGACACCCCCACCGCCTTGGGTGTCGATGATGATGAAATCCACCGCAGCTTCCTCAAATGCCTCATCAAGCATGATGTTGAGAGCATCCATATCCAGCGTTTCTTTGCAGGACATCAGGGGCGAGCCAAAGCCCGCCGCTTCCGCGCGCATCTGCCATGAGATGAGCGCGCGATTGGGATCGGTGTCGATCAGCAGCACGCTCTTTCCCGCATGCACGATGGCAGAGCTGAGCGCGCGCACCAATGTGGTTTTGCCGATCCCGCCCTTGCGGTTCATGGCGGCGATCAGGATCGGTGTTTTTGCGCTCACGCTGAAATCTCTCTTTGCTGAAACATAACATGCAGCGCGGGATATCCGGGTGCTGCAAAAGCTTGGGCGGCGCGGATAGCACACGCCCAAGTAGATTGACAAGCACGCTTGATCACACGCCTGCACAATCGCACGCACGCACACATCCACCCTAGCACACACCCCCGCATGCACACGCGCACGCAAGTTGCCATGCACGCATACCCGCACGCTACCAAGCACGCACCAACACATAACATATTGCGAAACAACAGAAAAAATGAGCCCACCCGCTGAATTGCGGTTGACGCAAAGCCCTGCCCGAGACTAGAAGCAGGGACGATTGGTGTGAGAGAGTGGCAGGAAATGAATACTGATAACACACACCAAAAAACGAACGCGAACACAACCAAGGCGAAAGCAAGGCTGAGCGCGAAGCAGCGCGCGGTCATCATCGCCGAGAGGCAGAGCGGCACTGGCACAAAGGCGCTTGCAGGCCGCTATGGGGTGTCGGAGCAGACCATTCGCAACATCACGCGCGACCACAAGCTGGCCCGGGCGCAGGCCAAATCAGAGACCGCGATGGTGGCCGCCCGTGTCCCCGTTATGGATATCCGGGTCTTCGAGGGGGTGATTTCGCGCCTTGGGGTTGATCAGAAATCGACCGCGCTCCGCGCATTTGTCCGCCACCCGAGCGGCTTTCTGACCGCGGATGCGGAATTGGCAGAGGCAGTGGGTTTGATGCGCCGCGAGTTGTCAGCGATCGGGTCAAACCTAAACCAGATTGCACGACGGCTGAATGACCCGCGTTTGCAGCCCAGAGACCGCAAACTGAGCAAGCGCGATGCAGAGGTGCTGCGCGACTTGCGCGATGCCGTCACCAGCACGCGGGAGCATCTGGCCGTGCTCTGGGGTAAGAAAGCGCGGGGGCGCGATGCGGCCTTCCGGGCGATCCTGGGCGAAGCCGTTGTCGGGGATACGACCCCTGAGGTGATGCATGGCAGGTAAGCCGGATGCTGTGAGCGCCGCCATGGGCACGCTGTTCGACGAGGGCTGGACGCGAGGCCCGGGCGGGCGGGGCGATGAGCCTGCGCCGAAGTCTTTCGGACGCCGTGCTGGTGGCACGCGCAGCTATCAGCATATGGCGCGGGCGGCATCGGGCAACCGGGCGGTCGTGGTCAAGCTGGTGCGTGGGGGCGGGTGCCATGACAGCCGCCAACTTGGCAACCAGCTCGATTATCTGATGAGCAAGGCCGACCGGGTCTTTGACTCGCAGGGCACATTCGAGCAGCGCGGGCCGCTCACTACGCATGAGGCGCGCGAGGCCGCCACACGTTGGAGCGACAGCTGGGAGGGCATGACCTCTTCGGGCCAGACCGCGCATCTGATCGTGTCCTTTCCTCAGGACACGGATGCCCGTGATGTGGAAGTGATCACCGAGCGCTTCTGCGAGTGCATGTTCGAGGGTCAGTTCGACTATATCGCCGCCACGCATAGCGACCGCGCGCATCCGCATGCGCATATCGTCGTCAACCGGCGCGGAGAGGACGGTACTCTGTTCACCCTGCGCGCTGGCACGGATCACAGCTATGAGGCCTATAAGGATACGCTGGTCGAGCTGGGCCAGTCGTATGGGGTTGCTCTGGAGGCCACGAGCCGCTTGCAGCGCGGCATCATCCATCGTGCCCCCACAGATGCCGAATATCGCCGTGGCCGGACCACTGAGCGCCCCCGGATCGGGGCGGATCTGGATTATGCCCGCGCGCAGATCGCGCGCCATGCCGAGAGTTATTCGGCGCTGGCCGCGCATGCGCGCGGGATCGAAGCGATTGACCATTCCCGTTTTGAGCGGGGTGAGATCGCCACTTACACGCGTCTGTCCGATCTTGCCCAAAACCTTCAGCGCGCGGCCAGCGATCTCGCAGCCGGGCGCAGCATTCATCCCCAAAGTTACGGAGCCATCCCCATGTACCAACAAGAGCGCTTCACTCAGGCGCTGGAGCGCCTCGATGCCGTCGTGGCACAGGCTGAAGACCGGATTGCGACAGCTGCGCCGGACGAGCGTCCGCGAGAAGAAGCCCGTCTCAGCGATGCGCTCTCAAAACTGGATGCCCTGCTGCCTGCAGAGGCACGGGATAAGGAGCTGACCGCGCCGCCCAGCGAAGCGGGTATCTATGCGGCCCAAAACGCAGCCGTTGCGATGGAGCATGTCGCGCGGGTTGGCGAAGGGCGGATACGCGGGGCTGTCGAGGGCAGCGGGATCAGCAGTGACACGCTGATGGCGCGGCTGCGTGAAGGCGCGCCGACGGCATCGCTGGAACAGGACTGGCTGATGGATGATCTGCGCAGCGTGGCCGAGTACCATGGGTTTGATCTGTCAAAGCAGGATGATCTGGACCGCGCGCTGGAAGAGGTGGACCGCGTGCATGACCGGATCGGGGATGATGTCGGCCTCGATTTGACACCGGAGCAGCGCGAGGCACTGGAGGAGAAGACGTCGCAGAATATCCAGGACGCGATCAGGACCATGCGCCGTGAGGGGTTTGACAGAGCATCGATCTCATCGCGGTCATTCGACATCGAGGATCAGGCGCGCGCAGAAGCCCGGGCCGAGGTTCTGGGCGTGGCGCGCGCGCAGCCGCAACAGCATGCAGGCACAGAGGCCGCAGTTCTGCCTATGTCGCAGGCAGATCGGGCCGGGCAGCAGACAGTGGACACGGCCAAAGGCCCCCAGGCTGACGGTGATCAGGTGGCGCGCGATGCGCCTGCAGGCGAGGCCACGGCCGACAGCATCGCACCTGCGCGCCCCGGGATAGATCCGCTGGACACACCATCCTCCTATTATGAGCGGTTCGTCGTGACCAAGCAGGGCGACACACAGGAATTCTACCGCCATTACGATGACGCGCGCGCGGTCATTATTGATACTGGCAACACACTCAGCACCAAGGCCGCCGACAAGGCGACCGCGCTCGACATGGTAAATCTCGCCGCGCATCGCGGCTGGGAGTCGATGAAAGTGACGGGCCCGCAGGACTTCCGCCGCGAGATGTGGATCGAAGGCGCTGCCAAGGGGATCAAGGTCGAAGGCTACAAGCCCAATGAGCGCGATATCGAGGAAGCCGCACGGCGCGGTGACATGGAACGCCCGCGCAGCCTGCAGCGGACAGATGGGCCATTGAACGACAGAGCGGGTTCGGAGCAGCGCGACCTGTCTCAGGATCGGGCAGCTCCCGTTGCCGCCAGCACATCCAGCGACAAGGTCGATTACACCCAGGGCGTACGCGGCACAGTGCTTGCGCAAGGCACGCGCCCCTATCTTGATCGCTCCGGGGCTGCAGAGTCCCCTTATGTGCGCTTGCAACTGCCAAACGGGCGCACCCATGATGTCTGGGGCATGGGGGTCACCAAGGCGCTGGCGGATCGGGGTGTGGGAACGGGCGACACGGTCACGCTGTCTTCGACCCGCTCCGAGCCTGTCACCATCACGACACGCGATCCCGTGACCAATGAGGTCATCGAGAAGCAGGGCAGCCGCCGGACATGGGAGGCGCAGGATATCCAGCGCGGTAATGGGACTGAGACAGGCACGGACACGGGAACAGGCACAGGCCTAAGGACAAGCACTGGCGCTGCTGCAACGGCCGCAGCCGCCACAGGCGTGCTGATCGCCGCGAAATCCGATCTGGCAAAACTGCCCGCGCCCACAGACGCGAAACGCGCCGAGGCCTATCGCGAGGCCGTGGAGGAGCGTCTGACCCCTGATGAGATCGCGCGCCTGAAACAGGGCGATATCTCGGGGCTCGAGGGTGTGGGCTCGCGCGAAGATCAGCTTTCCATCGCGCGCGAATATCTCAAGGCCGAGGGGAACTCGCCTCAGGCCCTGCGCCAGGTCAGCGAAGAGTGGTTTGATGAACGCGCTGCCAATGCCGCACAAGAGCGGGGGCTCGAGCATGATTAAAACACGCATTCTCGCAGGGCTTGGCCTCTTTGCCGCTCTGGGGCTGGCGCTGGCCTATATTCTGGCCTCGGGCTATCTGGCGCTCAAACTCACCGGCAGTGCTGCCACGCTCGATTGGGGTCTGCTCCTTCAGAACTGGCAGGCAATCCGGCTCCGCCATCCCGATCTCTGGCAGGTGATCGGGTTGATCTTCCTGTTCGCCACTCTGGGCAGTTTGCTCCTGGGCTCCTTCGTGGTCCATGAGGGCCTCACCCGCTTTGGCGAGACCCATTGGCAGTCGAAATCCGAGCTGAAGCGCAATGGGTTTTTTGAGAAACCCGGGCGCGGGTTTCTGCTGGGCAAGATGGGCAAGCCGAAATCAGCGGCGAAATTCCTCTGCTCGACCAGCTTCCCACATTGTCTGGTCGTGGCCCCCACCGGGCGCGGCAAGGGCACAGGCTTCGTGATCCCGAACCTGCTGTGCTTTGTCGGTTCCGCCGTGGTGCTCGATGTGAAGGGCGAGAATTTCGACAAAACCTCGCGCAAGCGCCGCGCGCGCGGCGACAAGGTCTGGCGTTTTGCCCCGGTCGATTGGGAACGCCCGACCCACCGCTACAACCCGTTGCAGCGGATCGCGGCCCTCTCCAATCCCGACCAGCGCCAGATGGAGTTGCGCAAGACTGCCAACCTGTTCCTGCAGGCCGATGGCGAGAATGCCAAGGGCCTGCTGGAGGGCGGCATTGATCTCTTCGTGGCCTGCGGCATCCTCGCCATGGAACGCGGTGAGCCCACCATCGGCGAAATCTACCGCCTGGCCTCATCGGGCGGGGACAAGACCAAGCAATATGCGGGCTATGCCGAGGAAGTGCGCAGCGCGCCCGCAAAGCTGATCTTCGAGCGGCTGGCCTCGACCAACGACCGCACGCTGACCTCCTATCTCTCGCTCCTGATGACCTCGGGCCTCAGCGCCTGGGACAACCCGACGATTGATCGGGCGACCTCCGTGTCGGATTTCGACTTCTCGACATTCCGGCGCAAACCACAGAGTGTCTATCTCGTGGTCTCGCCCGACAATATCAAACCGCTGGCCCCGCTCATCCGGCTCTTCTTCTCGGATCTGATCGCCTGTCTTCAGGATCATGAACCGGGCGCAGAAGAGCCCTGGCCGGTGATGATCCTGCTCGATGAATTCGACCGTTTGGGCAAAATGCCGATCGTAGCCGAGAGCATCAAGACGCTGCGCTCCTATGGCGGGCATCTGGCAATCATCACCCAGACCATTCCCGCGCTCGATGAAATCTACGGCGAGAACACCCGCCTGTCGCTGCAAGGCGGCGCAGGGGTCAAGCTCTACATGACCCCTTCGGAAAAGCGCACCGTCACTGAGGTCAGCGAAGCCACCGGCATGACCACCAAGCGCGTGGTGTCGAAATCCCGCTCCATGGGGCGTGGCATGTTCGACACCAATGTAAGCGAACGCACCGAGGAACGCCCGCTTCTGACCGAGGATGAGGCAGCCCGGCTCAGCCTTGATGACATCATTCTGGTCATCGATGGCCAGCACCCTGCGCGCGCCAAGCGCATCAAATACTATGAGGACGCCAAGCTGCGCCATCTCTTTGAGGGGCAAAGCGGCGACTATCCCTTGCCGCTCGGGGGCAAGCTGAATGCACAGGACGCGGCCGAGATCGATGATCGCGTGGCGGCCATCGTGCAAAGGCGGACCGAAGGTATGATCGCGGCGCAGCGGGTGGAACCGGGCAGTGGTGCCGTGTCAGAAAGCACCATTACCGAGCCATTGCTGCGCAGACGGCCCCGCGCGAGCGTGTCGCTTTTGACAGGTCTGCTCGATACATCGGGGTTTGATGCTGCAAAGGCACCAAGGCGCCTGCCTCTGTCTGTTCAGAGACCTGTCAATGCCAGGCATACCCCTGAGATCCAGATATCGCATCGTCGGCGCATGAGCAGCTCCGTCATGGCCAAAGCGCAGCTTATCGCCCCGACGCTCGAGAACTGCGTGGCTGTCGAAAGCATAACGGCGGAAATCGAGATGATCCGGAAGCAGGGCAAGGCCGCGTGAAGGGGCGCGCGAGGTGAAATCTGCGCTGCTGGTGGCACAATCGCCGCAGGGCGACTTTGCCCGGGCCTGTCAGCTTGCCATGTCGATCCCTGTCAGGCGGCGCAGCACTTCTTGAATTTCTTCCCGCTGCCGCAGGGGCAAGGGTCATTCCGGCCGGGTTTCCTCTCGGCGTGGATGGGCTCGGGGGCGAACCATTCGGGGTTGGTCAGGGCGAGTGGCTGCACCCTTGACTGGCGCGCCAGATATTCCGGAGAGAAGCAGTACCAGCCTTTGAGTTCCGCCACTGTGTCGGTGATCGGTCGGTTGTGATGATCGGCCGCGAACCCGCTGGCGCTGTCTGCGGATCGGTTCGTCTGCATGACATGCTCGAAATCGGCATAGGCGGTGTGATCAGGGGTGATCCAGCCGCGCTCGAACACGGCACGGACCTTGCCCACCATATCGTCAAACCCCAGAACGCCCACGGATTGCGCCCAAGCCCACCAGATTTCCTCTCCGGTCTCTGCGCCGGAGGCGTCGTGAAACGCGTCCAGAAACGCTTTGACCTGAGGGCGCAACGCGGGCGCACGCAGCGTGACCAGCGTGATCGCGTCGAACATTTCGCCCCGCAGGAAGCTGTCGGCCTTGCGGTTGCGGATGATCTCGAAGAGCGGTTCCAGATCCCCGTCGAACAGCCCGAGCATGACGCGGTCCGAGGCTTCGGTGATGGCATCGCCCAGAAGCGCGTCGAGAAACTCCGGTTCGCGCTGAAACAGCCGCGCCATCGGGCGGTACGCACTGGTCTCGCGCCATTCGGCCAGAAGGTGGTAGATGAACACGAAGGGATCGTCTTCTGACAGATCAGAGATCTGCGCCTTTTGCAGAAATGCGATATGCTCCAGAAACAGCGGCACCATAGCGCTGCGCTGGTCCCGCGCGGCCTCGATCGCCTTGATCGGCAAGGGTCCGCGACGGGCGAAGATGCGCAGTATGTCCTCTGGTGTCATGCTCGCTTCCTACTATTTCTTCCCATCAGCGTCAGTCGCAGACAAAGTCGCAGCCCCGCCCCTGAAAAACGCCCCACGCCAATGGTTTGCTTTTGGCGCGCCGGGGTGGTCTATTCAAGGCATTGATTTGGTGAAGGCCCATATGACCCCGCAGGAATTCATCGCCAAGTGGCGACATGTCGAACTGAAAGAACGCAGCGCCAGCCAGTCGCATTTCAACGATCTGTGCCGCCTGCTGGGCGTTGATGATCCTGTCACCGCTGACCCCAAAGGCGAGTGGTTTACCTTCGAGAAGGGCGCGTCCAAGACCAGCGGCGGCGAGGGCTGGGCCGATGTCTGGCGCAAGGGTCACTTCGCTTGGGAATACAAGGGGCCGAAGAAAGACCTTGACCGGGCATTCGCGCAGCTTCTGCAATATGCCATCGCCCTTGAAAACCCGCCGCTTCTGATCACTTCGGACACCGACCGTATCCGCATCCACACGAACTGGACCAACACTGTTCAGAAGGTCTATGACCTGAGCCTTGATGATCTGGCCGATGGCACAAAACGCGATCTGCTGCGCGCGGCCTTCACCGACCCCGAGCGCCTGCGCCCGACCAAGACGCGCCAGAGCCTGACCGAGGACGCCGCCGCCCATTTCGCGAACCTTGCCCTGCGCCTGCGTGGGCGCGGCCATGACCCCGAGGAAGTCGCGCATTTCGTCAATCGGCTGATCTTTTGCATGTTCGCCGAGGATGTGGGCCTTCTGCCCGACAAGATGTTCGCGCGCATGATCAAGGCCGGGCGGCAAAAGCCCGAAACCTTCCAGACCCTCGCCAGCACGCTGTTCGCGGCCATGCAGTCCGGCGGTATGGTCGGTTTCGAGCAAGTCGAATGGTTCAATGGCGGCCTGTTCGACAGTGACGCCGCTTTGCCGCTCGACTGGCAGGATCTGGATGACCTGATCCGCGCCTCTACACTTGACTGGTCAGAAATCGACCCCTCGATCCTCGGCACCCTGTTTGAGCGCGGGCTTGACCCCGACAAGCGCAGCCAGTTGGGCGCGCATTACACTGACCGCGACAAGATCATGCAGATCGTCGGGCCGGTGATCGTGGACCCGCTGCTGGCCGAATGGGCCGAGGCGAAGGACAGGATCGAGACCTCTCTTGACCGCGCCCGCAAGGCCAAGGCGAAGGCCACCGCGACCAAGGCAGAGACCGAGGCGCGGGCGATCTTTTCGGCCTTCCTCGACCGGCTGGCGGCGTTCCGGGTGCTCGACCCGGCCTGTGGGTCGGGCAATTTCCTCTATATCGCGCTCTTGGCGCTCAAGGATATCGAGCACCGCGTGAACCTGGAGGCCGAGGCACTGGGCCTGCAACGCGAAATGCCGCGCGTCGGGCCAGAGGTCGTGAAGGGCATCGAGTTGAACCCCTACGCCGCCGAACTGGCCCGCGTGTCAGTCTGGATCGGGGAAATCCAGTGGATGCGCCGCAACGGGTTCGAGGCCGCGAAAAACCCGATCCTGCGCAAGCTGGGCAGTATCCAGAACCGCGACGCCGTGCTGAACCCGGATGGCACCCGCGCCGACTGGCCCGCTGTTGATGTGGTTGTCGGCAACCCGCCATTCCTCGGCGATAAGAAAATGGTTTCTGAACTTGGCGAGGAATACGCTACCACCTTGCGCCGTGCCTTCGCCGAGGTGCCCGGCGGGGCCGATCTTGTCTGCTACTGGTTCGCCAAGGCTTGGGAGATGATGCAGGCGGGCACCCTGACCCGGGCCGGGCTTGTGGCGACCAACTCCATTCGCGGTGGCGCGAACCGGGCGGTGCTGAAGCCGATTGTCGAGGGCGGGCGCATCTTAGAAGCATGGAGCGACGAAAGTTGGACGGTCGAAGGTGCAGCCGTGCGCGTGTCGCTGATTTGCTTCGACCGACAGGAGAATGGTTCGGCTCGGCTTAACGGAATGGAAGTTGAGAGGGTGTTTTCTGACCTCACGGGCATGGCGGGGGCGGTGGATATAACCGCGAGTAGCCGAATCCGTGAGAACCGGCGAAGTGCTTTCATTGGGGACCAAAAGAACGGCCCCTTTGACATATCGGGCGAGTATGCACGTTTCCTCTTGAAAGAACCGCTAAACGCTCATGGTAGACCTAACAAGGATGTGCTGCGCCCTTGGCTCAATGGGATGGACGTGACCCGCCGTCCTTCAGGCAGGTGGATCGTCGATTTCGGAGCAAGCATGCCGTTAAGCGAAGCAATGCTGTTTGAAAAGCCGTTCGAGCACGTCCTACAGCAAGTCAAGCCAACCCGTGACAGCGTTCGCCGCTCCAATCACCGGGAGAATTGGTGGTTACATGGCGAGGCGCGTCCCGGCATGCGCAATGCTACCGACGGGCTATCTCGGATGCTGGTAACTCCGCGCGTTGCCAAGCACCGCCTTTGGGTCTGGTTGCCGACTGAGGCTTTGCCCGATTGCCAACTTGTCGTCATCGCCCGCGACGATGACACCACCTTCGGCATCCTGCATTCGCGCTTTCACGAGTTATGGGCGCTGCGCATGGGCACCTCGCTGGAGGATCGGCCCCGCTACACTCCCTCGACCACATTCGAGACCTTCCCCTTCCCCGAGGGCCTGACCCCGAACATCCCCGCCGCCGACTATGCCGACGACCCGCGCGCCCAGAAGATCGCCGCCGCCGCCGCACGCTTGAACGAGCTGCGCGAAAACTGGCTCAACCCGCCCGATCTGGTCAACCGCGTCCCCGAGGTCGTCCCCGGCTACCCCGACCGCATCCTGCCCAAGGACGATGCCGCCGAGAAGGAGTTGAAGAAGCGCACCCTGACCAACCTCTACAACACCCGCCCCGCATGGCTCGACCATGCGCACAAGGCGCTGGATGAAGCCGTCGCCGAGGCCTACGGCTGGGGCAACGACTGGCGCGCGGGCCTCCTCACCGACGACGAAATCCTCGCCCGCCTGTTCCAGCTCAATCAGGAGCGGGCGGGGCGCACATGACAAGCTTCGAGGCACCCGCCAATCCAATTGACCATGTCTTCCGCACTCAGTTGAAAGCCTTTGTCACCGGGTTAGAGCAAACGCCTGTCCCAGAGATGCAGGATATGCGCGCAGGTGTATTGGCCTTCATCAGCGCATTCGCGCCAGAAGCGCTGAGTGGGACCTCAATCAAGCTGCTGACAGACACACGCGACCGGATACAAACTTGGCCGAGCTATCCGACTGATTTCTGGTGGCGCATCCCGTATCTGGATGTGGCGGTGTTCAACCTGCAGCGCGACATGAATGCTATCCGCCACCTGATCGAAAACCTGGCGCACGGCGCGCGCGGTATTCGAACGCATCTCTTTCCGCCCCTTGGTTTGGCCTTGCCCCTGCTCGACCTGGACGCGACCGCCTTCGTGCCGCAAATGGGAAAGAACTTTGAGATTGGCCATCTGGGGAATGACCAGGGGATATGCCTGCTTCTCGCTTCTGATACGCTCGCACCGCGCAAACGCGAAATGTTGGAGCACTGGCGCGCAATCGCAGCGAATGAGTCGGATCGCGAAACCCTTGGGAAAGCCTGCGATGGTCTTTACATCGCCAACCACGCCATGTTGCATGAGTATCTGTTGATCGTCCTGCATCTGACTGAGGTGGCCTTTGCTGCTCAACGCGAAACGCTGCCATTGTTTTCTGTCACACCCGCTCAGATGCTGAGCCGCGCGAAGGCGCATCCATTGATGCAGCCGTCACTGTGCCTGTGACAAAACCGGGCAGTATTTCGGAAGGCAGGTTTTCAGATGCTGTCCTTGCAACAGCGCACGATTATGCTGATCAAGGCCACATCTGGGCGGCATGGAGCACGCGAAGAACTGTGACGGTGGTTTCATTTTCTGCGTAAACAACAATGTAGTTGGGCCGAACAATCAACTCCCGAGTGCCGACAACCCTGCCAGGCCGACAGAGCTTTGGATGTTCCGCCAAGTCCTCGACCTTCGCCTCGATCTCGTCCAACAATGCAGTTGCCGCTGTCGGGTTTGCCTCTGCGATATAGTCGAGAATGGTGGAAAGGTCGGCCAGCGCAAGCGCTTTCCATTCGATGTCAAGCACTGGCTTGGCGCTTCAATCGTGCCCGCGTCTCTGTCATTGCTTGTCGATGAGGTATCGTTGGGCCTGCATCGGCAAGTGCATCATGCACCTTGGTGCGAAACCATGCGTCATAGGCATCTGGATCGCTGGCGAGGCCCGCAGGCAGACCACCTTCTGCGCTCACCCGCGTCAGAAGGATACGCACAGCATCGGACAAAGTCAGCCCAACGCTGGCCAGCGCTTCGGTGGCGTCCTGCTTGAGCTTGTCGTCAACGCGAATATGGACCATCGACGTTTTTGCGGGCATGGGGTGACCTCCGGAGATTATCAGCACGCGTATCGCATTTGAGATACATGACATTGCGCGGAGCAGATTTCAAGTCAGACGTAACAGATGGCACAGGGACCATCCTGCAGCTTGCGCTGGCAATGCGAATGACTATATAGTAAGGAGAATGATAGATAAGTAAGGAGCTCGTTCCATGCAGGAATCGACCATCACAGTCAAAGGCCAGACCACGCTGCCGCGCGATGTGCGCGCGGCTTTGGGTCTGACCAGCGGTGATCGTGTGCGCTATGTGATCCTTGACGGGGAGGTGCGCATCCTGAAGGCCCGGTCGGTCAAGGAATTGCGCGGCGCCCTGGCCCGGTCCGACCAGCGGCCAGTATCCCTTGAAGAGATGGATGAGGCGATTGGCGCGGCTGCGACCGAACGCGCCCTGCCTGAGCGATGATCGCGCTTGATACCAATGTGCTGGTGCGGTTTCTGGTTCAGGATGACCCGGATCAGGCGCGCATCGCCACGGCCCTGTTCGATCAGTTGACCGATGCAGATCCGGGCTTTGTCAGCCGCGAGGTGCTGGTCGAGCTGGTCTGGGTTCTCGAGCGCGCCTATGGCTACGCGCGGGCCGATATCGCTACGGCTCTGGATGGTCTGCTGTCCGCAATCGAATTGGTGATTGAGGCGGCTGACGATGTGGGACAGGCCGTTGAGCGCTACCGCAATGAGGGCTTTGGCTTTGCCGATCTGATGATCGCAGCTGCCACTAAGCGCGCTGGGGCGCGTGAACTCGTGACCTTCGACCGCAAAGCCGCGCGCCTGCCCGATGTCAGGCTGCTGTCTGCATAGGTAGCCGGGTTATCTTGGGCGTCTATTGGCTGATCGAGGAGTTCAGGGCATGTCGCCCCTGCGCTGCTGAATGTTTTCATCTTGCATGGCCAGGGTCTTGATCATCCGCGCAACAGTTTCGCGGTCAAACTTTGCGGGCAGCTCGATCAGCGCAATCCCCGTCTCGCGCAGGGCCTGTCGCTTGACAGCATCGCTGTTCTCGGCGCGGATGCGGCTGTGACGGGAGTTCCCGAAATGGCCCTTGCCCTGATACTCGACCACGGCAGCGACGCTCAAATCCGCGTCCAGCAAGACGAAATCCGCGCGCTTGGAATTGATGCTCATATAGCGCTTGGTGCTTTTGTTGCGCAGGAGGGCACCGTAGGAAACCTGGCACATCACGCTCCAGCCCGCAGGCAACTCACCGCGCAGCATTTTGAAGAGCCGCAACTCTGTCTGGTTCATGAGCGGACGGCGCTCAAACGGCGGCGCGAAGACGCCCTTGCGTGATAGCGAGGCGGCCATGAGCACGACGAGGAGTACGCCAAATGCGATCATCCCAAAGCTCACCGGCGTCAATTCCATGCTCATCTCCCTGCCAGCCGCGCTGATCTGGCCATGCGCGCATTCGCCCCAGCTGCGGCCCCGCCGCTGCCCGCAGGCGCGGGCCCCCGCGTCGCCCCACCTGCTCCGGGGCCTGCGGGCTGTACTGGCCCGGGTCGTCCCATAAGTCCAGCCATGCGCGCGGCCGACAGGGTGCCGAGCGCTGCCATCGGGCCGCTCATAGCGGAGGTCAGCTGAATATTGCCTGTGATCTGGCGCATGATCACGGGGATCAGGAAGATCGCGAAGAAGGCCATGATGATCATCGCGAAAAACGGGATGGCCTGACCGAGGGTGGCCAGATCGCCGGAATTCACATTACTGGCCATCTGATCGCTCATCGAAATGATGACCGAAAACACGGCAGCGATCACGATGGGATAGAAAGCATAGCTGATGATCCCGGTCAGCCAGTTCTGGAAATAATCCTTGGTGGCGTTCAGGAGAGACATGGTGATCATGATCGGCGCGATGCTGACATAGAAGGTGATCATCAGCTTGGCGAAGACGATCATCAGACCGGCTGCAGCGCCCATGGCGGCGAGGATGATGAAGGCGATTGTCGTGAAGAACGCCCCGCCGACCCAGTTCATCGCGCTGCCGATATTGTTTGCCGTGTCGATCAGATCAGAAATGATGGCATCAAATTGCTGCGCGAAATGGCCTGCGGACCCATCGCCAAGCCCACCCGCTGCCCCGACGATTACCCCAGCCAGATGTTCCGAGCCACTGACAATCGCATTGGTCACCGAATTGAACTCTGCCCAATTGCGCGCAAAAATTCCCACAAGTGCCAGCTTGACCCCCAGCATGACGGCTGTGCGCAGATCGATGGATTTGACCTGCAACATCGCATTGAGGGCGACGAACACGACGGCCAGGGTAGCCATCGCCATGCCAATCGTGCCGACAGAGCCAAGCAAAGCCCCGAAGGCCGTCTCACCTGCAGTGGCGAGATAGCCTTCGACCGATCCGACGATCCAGGAGACAATTCCCATGTTCAGCGGTTGTGTTCGCGACAAATGGCACGTGCGCGCGCTACATGCTGATGATGCATGGCACGGTACGACATCTGCGCATCGAACATCTCCTGCCTGCCCATCCCGGCATAGCTGCCTTTGAACTCTTCAATGACCTCTGCCCAATCAGGATAGCGCAGCGCGCAGGCGCAATCCTCATGGGCGACGACCGCTTCGGACCAGCGCAGATTATAGATCGCATGCACCATGGCCCGTTCTGCTGTCGTCGCGGGGTTCATCTCGATCAGCCAGTCGGGTCGTCCGGGGACGATGCAGCCACTGACCTCGCGGTCGGGCTCGGCGGAGGTGTAGAGCTCGGGTAGAGTCAAGTCGTGTGCCGTGCTCTCCGCAGGCGCGGGCGGCAAGGTATTCGGGTCAAGATCACCAAGCTCCGGCGTTGTCTGCGCGAGGGCAGGCACAGCAAATATCAGCGCAAAGCCAAGGAGGACGTGTTTCATATCCGGGGGTCCTGTTCATCGGGAAGGGCGGGGAAATAGAATTGGGTGATGCCACGCGCTCCGTCCTTGCGCCCGGCCTGCACGATCACATCGATCGAGCGGGCGATATAGGCGCACATATTGTCATAGGTCAGCGGCAGGTTGGATTTGAGCGCGGCGATGGCGAGGCGCGAGATCGCAAGCTGTGGGGTTTCGGCATGAAGCGTGGTGATCGAGCCGCCATGGCCTGTGTTGATGGCTTCCAGAAACGTCATGGCCTCGGCCCCGCGCACCTCACCCACGATCAGCCGGTCAGGGCGCATGCGCAGGGAGGATGTGAGCAGGGCATCGGTGGAGCGCAGGGGGTTTTCGCGCTCGGAAAGAAGGGTGACCGTGTTGGGCTGGGTGGGCAGAAGCTCGGCGGCTTCCTCGATGGTGATGATCCGCTCATGCGCGGGCACAAAGGAGATCAGCTTGCGCGCAAGCACCGTCTTGCCGGTCGAGGTGCCGCCCGCGACGATGAGGTTGAGCTTATGCGCGATGCAGAAACGTGCGGCCGTATCGAGATCGCCGGTGGCGACCAGCGCCTTCAGCTCCCGCCCCAAAGCCGCCCGCTGCGCACCCAAAGAGATTTCCTTGCCATGGAGAAACCTGAGCGCAATCGCCTCCAGCGGAATGCTCGAGAAAAACCGCATCGAAATGGAATGCCCATGCTCGACCACCGGCGGTGCCACGACCTGATAGCGCACGGCGCGCCCAGCAAACACAACCGATCCCGAAATCACCGGACGGCTGCGCCCGAGCGTGCTGTTGCCCGTGGAGGCGATATTGCTTGCAAGATCCCCCATTTCGGTTTGCGAGAGGGTCTGATCGGTGGCGCGCATGGACGCATCGCCTTGCAGCTCGACCCAGACACGGCCATCGGGGTTGACGCAAAGCTCGACCAATCTCGGGGCTTTCACAATTGGCCCCAGCCGTTCCATTTCCTGCGCGAAGTAGCTCGCCTGTCCGCCGCTCCCGCGCGCGCCCATCAGCCCGTCCATCAGAATATCTCCAGATCGCGGTCGACCATCACCGTGACGCGCGCGCCCTGGTTGATGGTGATGATGGGCGGCAGGCTCAGGGTGTCGCTCAGCACTGACCCCGTGGCATCACGCAGATCGCCCGAGACGCGGGTGGCACCATCACGCGCCATGTCATTCTCGATCCCGCGTGCGGCCAGTGCCGGGCCAGAGGAGAGAAGCGAGATCAACGCGGCCGATCCAAAACGCTCGCCAAAGCGGCGGTTTACCCGGCCCGCAACGCCTGCGCGTCCGATGGCATCGCCGCCATAGGCCGAGAGGGCCACGCTTTGATTGTCGGGCAGGATGATGCGTTCCCAGGCGACCATGGCGCGGTATTGCCCGATGCTGACATTGGCGGAATAGCGCCCGATCAAGCGGCTGCCGCGCGGGATCAAGATGCGCGTGCCATCATAGGAATGCACATCCTGGGTGACCACTGCCCGCACAGGCCCGGGCAGGCTGGAATCGATGGCGGTTTCCAGCGAGGCTTGTATCACTGTTCCTTGCGTGACTGTGTTGGCCGGATTGACGATCACACTTGCGCGCTCAACAGGCGCAGGACGCCCGACGCTGCGCACGAAGTCTTCATTGTCATCCAGACGGCGGGCCTCTTGTGCCGTTTCCGCCCCGGCACTGCCTCCGCGCCCGCCTATGGCAAGCATGGGGGAGTTGAGACGCGCCAGCCGCGCTTCCTCGGCAGCCGCGCGACGGCGCTCCAGCTCTTCGCGCTCCAAATCACGGGTATCGCCTGCGATCTGCACGGGCTGGGGCGCAAGGCGCGCCATCTGCAATTCGCTTTCAAGCCGCGTGATTTCGCGATTGCGCTCGGAAAGCTCGCGATCGAGCCTGCGCGCGGCCTCTTGCGCCTCGCGCTGCGCCTGATTGGCCGCAGCCTGCATCTCCTCGATCTGGCGCTGCAGATCGGAGAGCTCACTCGCACGCCCGTCATCGGCGCGCGCGGGCGTGTCACGCAGAGCGGCCAGTTCCGCCTGCATGGCCGCAAGTTGCTCCAGAAGCGCGGTCATCTCGCTTGGGGTCTCGGGCTCCGGCGCAGCGGCTGGCGGGGGCGCGGGCGGCGGATCGCGCCGCACCATATCCATATCGCCAAAGGCCGATCCCCCGATCTGGAAATCCCGCGCGCTTTGCGTGGCCATGCGCGGGGTGGTCTCGGGCTCGCTCAGGGCAAAATAGACGCCAGTGCCGACGACGGCCGCGGCACCTATGATGCCAAGTACCAGCAACGGCGAATTGGGTTTTGCCGCTTTCGGCGCTGCAAAATCATCCTCGAGCGCCTTCAGGCGCGAGGAGAGGTCAGAGGGATCGCTCATTGTCGCGCTCCCAGATTGGCGATGGCGGTCTCAAGCTGGCCCAGCCGCAAGACCCAATAGGGGCTGGTGCCACTCACGCGGATTGTGCCGTCACGCTGCACCTGACCATTTGCGATCCGCTCCATCCCGTCCGAGATCGCGAAGATCGTGGGCAACTCGCGCCCGCCCGAGAAACGGAAATAGGTGAAGGTCCCGTCATCCCAGACCTCTTGCGGCGTGATCGCGGTCATGGCGCTGCCACCATAGCGGCTGTTGATGACGCGGTGCTCGGGCACACGCGCGCCGCGCTCACGGTTCTGATCTGCGGGCACAGTGAAGCGCACCGAATAGAAGGCGGTGTTGCGCGTTTCTGAAGCCACGAAATAATAGGTCCGCCGATTGGTGAAGACAGTGATATTGGTGCGCGCGCCCGAGCGTTTGGGCTTGATGACAAAGGCGCGGCCCCCGGGGACCGCATCGAAATCAAAGCTCTGGGTGTCACCAGCCACGACCGAAACGATCTCTTCGCCGCGCGGCAGTTCCACTGTGGTGACGCGCTCGAGCATCAGGACGAGATTATAGACCTGCCCGTCGACATAGATCGCATCGCGCACGCGGGCATCATGCGGGCCTGCGCGCGGGGTGATCTCGGCCGCCAGTGGCCCCGAGAGGAGCAGAAGACCAAGGGCTGTGCTGGCCGCGAATTTTATCGGCGCGCGTGTCAGAGAGGCCAGTTTCAGGGGCGCAAATCTCATATCAAAACTCTCATTCGAACCGGTCGGAGGTGATGGCGTATTCCCGGACCTTGAAGCCGAAGGGATTGGCCCAGACATCGGCGATCTCGCGCAGTTCCGCAGGCTCGAAATCATAGGCGAGCGTGACTGTGAAATTCCCGATCTGATCGCCCTCGTTCGAGCGCAGGCGTTTGCGCAGCCGGATTTGCGCGCGATTGCCCGACAGGGGTGCGATCGAGATGATCTCGACATCCATGCGGGCGCTGCCATAGCGCGTGGGCGGATAGCTGGGGTTCGCACTGCTCCAGAGGCCGCGCATGCTGGCCGCTGCATCGCCCGTGGACCGCTGCATGACTGAGCGCACGCGCAGATCATTATCGAGCTGGTTGAAAGTCTCGCGATCGCGCACATAAGAGAAAATCATCGAGTCAGTGACGGCGCGCTCTTCAGTGAGCGAGATCGCGCGCACTTCGGCCCAGGGTACAGCGGCACCTGTTGTGGTGTCGAAAGGCACAAGCTGCGGGGCGGGCATTTCGTGCTTGAAGGCAACGAACATCATGCCAAGCCCCATGACAGCGCCAAAGCCTGCGCCGCTGAGGCCCATGATCTGCCAGAGCCGCTCGCGGCGCAGCGCCCCGAAGACGAGTTCTTCAGTGACGGTGTCCCCGATATCGGGGATAGACTGGGTCTTGCGTGCAAAACCTCTCATGGCTGCACCCGCAAGGGCGGCATGGTGAGATCGGAAAACGCCTGTTCTTCGGCCTGCTGCGCGGCCATGGCCACCCCGGCCACACCATCGGCCATGGTCTGCGCGGCTTGCAGGTCCAACATCTGCAACAGGATGATGCCGATCTCGGCGGTCACGAGGGTGTTGTGATCGACCGAAGCTTTGACATCGGCCAGATTGCCGATCTCGCCCACCATGATCTCGATGCGCCGCACGCTGGTGTTCGAGCGCTCATGGGCACTTTGCGCGGCCGCACTGGAAACGACCGCCGCCGAGGCTTGCTGGCCCAGGCGGCGCTCGCCTGTGACTTCGGATTGGGACAGCTGCTGGACGATGGTTGGCGAGAGGCCCGTGCTGGTCAGCACGCGCTCGACCGAGGCCGCCATATTGCCACAGCCACCTGTGAGCGCGCCCATCAGATCGCCCTGCGAGAGGCTGCTGACTGCACTCGTGAGGCTTTCGAAATCCTGCTGCAGCAAGCAGTCGAGATCCCCGCCCAAGAGAAGCGACATCGGGTTCTCGCTGGTCAGAATGCCATAGATGTCCTGCAACTGAGAAAGCTGATCATCGAGAAGGCTGACCTGTTCCAAGAGCGCGTCGAGCTGGTCGGTCTGAATGCCCATATCATCGAGCATGTGCTGGAGCTGCCGGATCTGGTTGGTCAGGTTTTGCGCGTCGAATGTAGGCACGCCCTGCGCGAGGCTGGCTGATGACGTAAGTGCCGTGAGAGGCGCAAGCGCAAGACCAAGCACCGTGCAGGCGGCAAAACCATGCACGCGAAACCGCGCGGTCATTCCGGGTCTCAGACAGGTTGCGATCAGGGATGAAACATATGCAGGGCGCATCTCAGAACTCCTCAAGGGTCAAATCGGCAAAGCGCTTCTCATCGGCCATCTGTGCGATGACCATGAGCTGCTCTGCACTCAGGGGTTGGGCGCGCGCGGCCTGCAGGCGCATGGAGAGAACCAAGAGCCGCCCGATCTCGGCGCGGGCATAGGTGTTGAGCGCCTGGGCCTCGGCCCAATCCGCGCCCTCCCCGACTTGGCGCACAATCGCTACCAGACGCTCGGCGGCGTGGCGGATATTGGCATGGCCCCGTTCCGCATAGCCGATAGCCGCCATGCCGCGCAGGCCAAGTTCCGCATTGGCCATATGGGCCGCCGAGATCGTGCCAAGCGCATCCTCGCCACCGATGAGGCGCAGATAGTCGTTGTATTTGCGCGGGATCACCTGGACGTAATTCTGCGTCTCGGCAAAGGGCGGCACACCGCCATATTGCTGCACCCGGCCAAGCCCTGCGTTATAGGCCGCGAGCGCCAGAATGATGTCACCGCCCAGCTGATCGAGGCGGCGCGCGAGATAGCGCCCGCCGCCCTGCACCTGCAACAAGGGATCCGTGCGATAAGCCGGGTTGATGCCAAGATCACTCGCTGTGCCGGGCATGATCTGGGTGAGACCATAGGCGCCGACCGGGCTTTCGGCAGCCGGGTTGAAGCGGCTTTCCTGCCAGATCAGGGCTTGCAACAGCGCGCGCCACTGCACTGGTGATAGGCCTGCGCGGGCGACACCGGGATGGTGATAGGTGTCGCGCGCGCCCTGGATGATGATTTCTTCGACATTTTGGCGCGCATCGCCAAAGAGCTGGCGCGCTGGCAGGCTGGTCTCATTGTCGGGATAGACAGCGGCGGCGGATGTCTCTACCCCTGCTCCAGCCTCGAGGCTCTGGATCGTGGCAGACATGCTCGCAGGCGAGATCGTCCCGCTCTCGATAATCGCCTCGAGCTGTGCCAATTGCTGGCGCTTGATCTCCTCAATGCGGTCGCGCTGCTCACCTTTGCCGATCTGCAAAGTCTGATCCTGCAGGCGTTCCGCAAGCTGGCGCGCATTCTCTGCGGCCTGTGCCGGATCGAAGGTCGGCACACCTTGGGCAGCCGCAGGTGCAGCAGCCCAAGCGCTCAGCCCAAAGACGAGTGCTGCATGCGCAAGACCAGACCGCGTGTATGTCAGATCACGCATTGCGCGCAGCCTCCTGCGCCCAGAGTTCGGGCAGAGGTGTGAACTTGCAGCGCGGGGTGCCGTCAGCGCGGAAACAGTCGGAGCGCACGGGCGCGGACGGTGTCGCCGCACAGCCTGCCATGACAGATGTGAGGATCAGCAAAATCACGGCAGCTTTCATAGGGCCCGTCTCCAGAATTCAGGTGTGTCGCGGTAATCCGGGCCGACCACAGCCTCGCCGGATTTGAGCCCACCAAGGACAGCGAGGTAACTCCCAAGCGCGGCGAGATTGGCGTCGATGATATGCGCGCCCTGATCATCGCGGATGAGGCCCAGATGCGAGGCGGGCAGCGTGTTCAGCATCACATCGAGTTCTTTCTCGCTCAGACCCAGCGGGCCGTAATCACCAGCCTTTGCGCGTGAATTCGGCAGCAGGATTTGGGTGGGGAGGGCTTGGATGATCGTGCTGCCCACGCGTGATTTGTCGAGCTGCGAGGCAAATTGCGTCATCATCACGACGACCGTGTTTTGTTTGCGCGCGGTCACCAGCCAGTTTTCGAGCTTGTTCGCGAAATAGCTGTTGTCGAACGCCTTCCAGGCCTCATCGATCAGCACGATGGTGGGGCGGCGATCCTCGATCTTGCGCTCGATGCGCCGGAAAATATAGCTCAGCACCGCCATGCGCGCGGTCTCATTCTCGGTGTCCAGAAGCCCGGTGAGATCGAACCCCAGCACATCCCCTTCCAGCGAAAACTTATCCTCAACCGTGGTGCCAAAAACCCAACCGAAACGGCCTTGCGGCGTCCATTCCCGCACCCGCTCTGCCAGATCACCGCCATCATCGACCGAGCGGAACTGGCCTGCGAATTCCGTCCAGTTGCGCAATGACGGATCGCCCGCTTCCGCATTGCGCCGCACGATGGCCTGGACCGCATGCGTCTGCTGGGGTGTGAGTTGCGCGCCGCGCGATTCCAGAAGGCTGATCAGC
>Ga0207421_10001260_pt1 | contig 32873 bp, 37 predicted proteins | sample SodLakKL_010_SED_4_FD_187542 | JGI IMG/M metagenome (GOLD analysis project Ga0207421, IMG submission 187542) | Alkaline sediment microbial communities from Lake Tanatar, Kulunda Steppe, Russia - 8KL_010_SED (SPAdes) (version 2) | ecosystem: Environmental > Aquatic > Non-marine Saline and...
CAAATTGAACCATATAAGATTTATGTTGTTGAAGATGAAACTCAGGTTAAAGACGCAAAAACAGTAATGGCTAACTTGAGAAAAATTAAAAAGATGGTCGATAATAGAAAGAAAGAAGTAAAGAAAGAGTACATGAAACCATACCAACAATTTGAAAATGAAGTAAAAGAACTTTATAGTAGTATTGATGATGCTGTAGATACAATTAAAGTTCAAGTCGATGGGTATGAAGAAGAAAGAAAACAAAGAAAACAACAAGAAATAATGGAATTATATAGTTCTATTGTAGAAGAATATCCTAATGTAATTGAGCATTTAGATGATAAAGACATGTTGTTTGATGTTGCCATCTTCGAGAATAAAATGTTAAACAAAAGCGAAACGTTTAATAAAATTGAAGAGAAGATGAGAAACAAACTTTCTATTTTAGAACGAGCCATTAAACTCATTAAAGACAGAGATGATTTGTTTGTAAATGAAAAAGTATATATTAACGAATTTATTAACGTTTTTGCTGAGCACGGTGAGGCAAATGAAGATGATGTTGTAAAAAGGGTTAATAATGAATATCGTTATTTCAAAGAAGCACAAGAAAAAGAAGAAGAAAAAGAAACAGAAAACATAATGACTTATCGTTTTTATGTTGATAATGAAGAAGATGCAAAAAAGCTGCATGATAAAATTCAAGAAAACTTGCATGAATTCTTTCCTGAACAAGTTAAACAAAAATCTGAATATAATATTAAGGAGGAAAAATAATGGCAAAAGAAAAAGAGTGGCACAGTGTAGTGGTTCCATACGAATGGTTTCAATTAATTACAAAAAACAACGCTGCTATTTTCAGAATTACTGATGGTGATTATGAAGGTTACAGTTTTGTCCGCCCTGCGGTTCTTATGCGAAAAAGTTATCGTAAGGGAGAACAAGGACTTGAACTTTCATACTCGGTAGAACAAGAAGTAGATGAGGACGGAGATATTGTTAAAGAAGAGGTAGAGGAAATCAACCTTCAACTAAGGGAAAAACAAGGTAAGGGTAAAAATGCAAAATATGAGGTTGTCGATGAAGAAACTATTAGAATGGACGACCTTGATAGCATTTGAAGTACTTAGGGATTGACACTTCCGTCAATTCCATGCCATTTGCTATTTTCGAAGATAAAGCGCTTCAAACATATGGTATTATGAAAATAAAAGGTAAGTTTCTTGAAGATAAGTTAGTAATGTCTCATGAACAAATAACCAAACTAATAAAAGAGCATGGTGTAGACATCGTAGTTTTAGAGGACGTGTTTCTGGGTAAAAATTTCACAGGAACAAAATCAACTTTACAAACCATTGGTGTACTTCGCCATGCTGCTTATCTTCAAAACGCTATATGTTTTCTTGTACCAGCAAGCAAATGGCGTAAGGGTGTAATTAAAAAGAATAGACGGGAAAGTATGAAAGAACAGGCTGTAAATTATGTAAATGAAATGTATGATTTAGACCTCGAATTTCATAAAAGTAGAACCAAAACAGATGACGATATTGCAGAAGCAATAATTATGACAGAGGGTTTGGTTTGGAACCGATATACCGTAGAGAATGTAAAGGTATTCAAGGACAAAAAGGTGGTCGGTTAAATGTCAAAGAAAAACGAACAAAAAATAGATAGAATTGAATATGTAAGAAAAAATGGTGAAGAAGGAAAACCCTTTTATGAATTTAGAGTTTTTACTGATATTAACGAAATAAATAAAATATCAGGACATCGTTTTGTAAAACTTGCATTAAAAGATGATTGGATGAGAAACGACCTTGATGTTCTTTTACAATTTTTATCAGCCAGACCCTATATCGAAAACATTTATACACGTGTCGGTAAAAAGTTAGAACCCGAACTTATCAAATTAGTTTCTCAATATTATCCAATGAGTGACATAAAAACTTTTGATAATTATGATGATTTGAAATTAGGAACGGAAGATTTTCATTTTATTAGAGACTTAATGTATAAGGATGAAACCAACGACCCTGTTATTGGGGAAATTAAAACCTTTCACAATAAGCAAAAAATTGGTCTCACAAAGAAAAATCCATTTCCTCCGCCTCATATATCTTGGTGGTTACAAACACGCTTAGAACTCGATATATTAGGGGATGTAGGTGATAAAGCAAGAATTTTCTATTATTATGTTGATAAAACTTTACGAGAGGCTGTTGATGAAGGTAGGCCTTATTCCTTAAAGACCAAGAACTTATATGCAAGTGATTATATTATTAAACCTGAGATAGGTGAAGAAGAGGCTATAATTAAAGAAAATTTTAAAGATTATGGTATCAAGGATTTTGAAACGTTAAAAGAATTTGTTAAAGATGAAAGAGACGAATTGATGACTATGTATGAAAATAATGATGGCGAAACCTTTTATGTTTGTTACGCTCAAATAACATACCCTCATTATCTTTTGAAAAATTTTAATCATATCGAAAATTTTCTTGATGAAATATCTGAATATTTTGATATTTATGAAATGGAGGATTAAAATGCTTAATAAGATTAATATTTCAGAAAATAAAATTGTAGAGTTTGTAATTTTTAGAGACGAAAATGAAAAGGGTATTAAAGTTAATGGACCTAATGGTATCAATACCCACCTTGGTGCTGTTGTTTTACAAAAAGACCAACTTCGATTGTTTGAAAAAGAAAGACATCATATGGAGAAAAACAGAAAAACTATATTTGGTATCAGAAAACTATATAGTTCCTCAAAAGGATATTATATTAAAAATGAAGATGGTCGAGTGTTTTTAACTAAAAAGCAAGAAAAGAAAATGAAACGTGCTCTATATGAATATTATCGCAATAGAAATTATGGTATTTTTAAGGCAATGAAACTTGTAAAAGATTTGGGGTGATTTATTGTATATTGCATTTGATTTTAATAACGTAAGTATATATGTAAACTATCACATTGCTATTGATTTAAACGTTGTTCGTGAATTTACAAAGTTTATTAAAAAGAAATACCCATACGGAATTAATAAAAAAAGTTTTAATGATAAAGAACAGTCTGTAATTGGAGAATATAGTATGTATGTATATAGTTTAATTAAAGAACAAAATATGGTTATTTTAAAAGAAATTATAAAAAAAACAGAAAGGTGATATTTAATGGATTATACAACTCAACAAGAACTTAAACAAAAGATGCAAAATATTGTACAGGAAAGCATGTCTGGAGTTAATCTTAAACCTACAAATCTTAACGAGGAAGAAACAGAGAAGTTTTTTAGGGTTTATCGTGTTCTTACTGTAAATTATATGAAATATGAAGAATATGTAAGGACGGTTGAAAACAATAAAAGTAACTATGAAAAAGAACTTAATGGTTTTAAAGAACTTTATGAACTGTTAGATAACATGGATGATTTGTCCGAAAATATGTATGTTGTTAAACAAAGTGTTAAAAAGCAAATTGAACATGCTAATTATCAACAAGAAAGTCAAGATGAGAACCTTAAAGAAGAAAAAGAAACTCTTAAGAACATGGAAAATTTTATGGATAAGTTTAACAAAAACATTCTTAATCTTAAAGAAAATGGAGAGTGTGAAATTTCTTCTGAACTAATGTTTTTGGTAGATTATCTACATGAATTTACAAACATTGAAGAACAAGAAGAAGAACTGCTTAAATTAGGAACTGACGAAAGAAATCAAGAATAACAAAAAGAATAAAATGATAAATGATATATTAGTATTCACCATATTGTTTTTATTAGTTTTTTCTTTGGCTATTAAAACAATACATAAAAAAGATTGTTAGGTGTTCATATGGAAGAAAATATATTAGATATTATAATTCTCATTATCATTTGTTTTGTTATTATTTGGAGTGTGGTTAAATTTTATGAATTAGAAAAAAAGATAAAAAATATAAACAACAAATTAAACAGAAGTAACCAAAGAATAGACAAGAAAGATAAAGGTGATTAAATGGCTAATAATATATACAAGATTATTGAAGGGTTAAGAGATAAAGGATATACGTGGGACGAAGTAAAAGAATACATGAATGATTTACTTGGAGAGGAAAAAACTGAAAGCGCTTACAGAAAACCATATGCAGCATATAAAAAAGGACAAGAAGATAGCGTTGATAAGGTTGACCTCGAAGAACGTCTACAAAAAATTAGACTTGGTAAAAAAGAACTTTCAATTGAACGAAGTATTAACAATGAACAAATCAGAGACTTGGCAATCAGGAATGTAATTAGTGAAAAAATCCAAAGTGCTATAGAACCCTATAAAAAACCCAATGGTCCAAAAGAAAAAGAGCCTCAGGTTTTTATAGAAGAAAACATGAAAGTTATTAGTTATTTCTTATCAGATTTACATTATGATGGTAGTTTTGACCTTAACCACACAATGAATGTTGTTTATAATAGCATTGCAAATGATATTCTTAAAAAGAAAAAACAAGGTGTTTTTACGGGCGTTATCTCCATTAACGAATTGGGAGATGTTATTGAAGGGGCGTCGCTTAGAACATCCCAATTGATGGGCATTAAAAAAGGCATGGTTGAACAAATTATTGAGGTAGCAAACGCATATAGCGATTTGCTTTATCGTTTGTACTCTAACAAATGGTTAGATGTAGACCGTATTTATTTTACAACGGTTACCTCAAGCAACCACACACAACTAAGACAACTTGGAACCAAACAAAATGAATTAATTGAAGAAGATTTAATGTTGGTTTTCGCTAAATTTATAGAGAAACGATTTGAGAACTTAAATAATATTAGAATTGATTATGAAGAGAAACCAACGGTTCCTGTTAATCATTTCCCGTCTAACAATAGTCGAGGAAAACAAATGCTTTTGGCACATGGTCACGCTGGTATAAACCTAAACAATTTAGAACAAAGTGTTTATAAACAAGAATTCTACAAAAACTTAAACCATAAGTTTTTTGCTTTTGGTCATTACCATCATTATAGAGAAATTGATTTGAGTAATGAGGGAGAACGTAAAAAAGTTTTCCTCATCCCATCAATATCTCCTAAACAAACAGACTATGAGAAAACAAAAATGCTTTCTGTACACCCCGCTGTTATATGTATGCAATTTGATGGTAAAACAGGAGAGCATTTAACCACAGACCACATTTTGATTGATTACGAGGGGTGATTATATGTCTGAAGAAGGGTTTAGAGTGATGGAATATTATGTGAATTCTGAGAAAACAAAAGAGCCTATGTTGCTTGGTTTTATTTTGTTTTGGGGTGATGGTAAATATATAAATACTAAATATAGACTTAGAATTGCCATACACCCCTTAAACATGGAGTTTTTGAACAATTATGAGTTTGAACATATTGTTACTTTTATGAAACAAGCAGTTAATAACAAATTATTAACAGAAGATAAAATTAAAGAAATAATAGAACTTAATTTTCCTAATATTATCGTTAGAAAAAGTTATGAGTATAATTGGTACTATCATACAGAATTCAGACAAGTATATTACCATCTACTAAGAAAACATGACATGGTAATGATTAAGAATTGGAGTGATTAACAATTAAAACAGCATACTTTCTTATAGAAGATTTAGAAAATAATGAACCTGTCGGGGTTGTCTCTTGGCAAAGACACAAAAAAACAAAAAATGGATATAAAATTAAAAACTTTAAAGTTGGTATCAGAAAAAATATAGAACGTAAGTCAGACCAAATAGATTGTGAGTTGTTTATTTTTCAAACTTATAGACACAATAAAATAAAGAAATTTAAAACAGAAAACGATATAAAAGTTTTTGTTAATATGTATCTTACTGAATATTCAAACTTAATAAGCATTAACGGTTTTAAAACATTTGATGTAAACTTGGCACAAAGGATAACCCCAAAAGAATTAATTAATTATTATGAAACAATGGAGGTTGTTAATGAAAAAACAATCCAAAAAAGATTTAAGAAGAGGATAAAAAGATATATTAAAAAGCATAACAAGTAAGGTTGTGATAAATATATGAACAATAATCAAAATATAAGAAAGGTAACTGAAGAACTAACCGAAAATGTTAAACCGCTTTTTACAATACAAGCAATATTAACATACATTTTATTTATTGTTGGTTTGATTGGTCTTGGTTTAATTAATTGGGCCACTTTTGAGTTTGAAATACATAGATTGTTTGATGAAGCATATTGGATTGAAAACGGTATACGTGTCTTTTCTTATGGTTCAATTATGATGGCTCTTTCTATATATAGTTTGAATAAAAGAAAAGAAAGTGATAAGGAATATCTTGGAAATAAAAGTAGAATTAATTTATTTTTACGTTATTATAGACCTGATAAATTAAAAGAATATATTGTTCGTGAAAATAAAGAGCGTATTAAAGAAGAAATTATTGAAAAATATAAGAATAAGTTAGCAAAACTTGAAAGAAAATCTGATATTGAGGATGAAATTCAATGGAAAAATTTTGAAAAAGAAATAGCATCCTCAGAGGATAAATGGAGTGTAGACGCACCTACTAAATATTGTAAATTAAAAAGGAAATATCTTGATAGAATATATAATGCGGATGAGTATGTTCTTTCTGAAAAAGTAAAATATGCAAAAATATACCAAGAGGATTTAACTGAACGTGTTAAGAAGGGCAAAAGAGGAGTAAACAGAACACCAGAAGGCATGTACATGTCTTACGGGGTATTAAAAACAGTAGTATTTATGTTTTTATTTTCAAGTTTAGCAACTTCAATTGCGCTTGGCCTTTCTGATGGCGGAATTAATGCAGTTATTCAAACAGCAATTACTCTTTTTCTTGCTGTTATAGCGGCATTTAGAGGAACCATTAACGGAGAAAACACCTTTGAGTATAATACAAAAGATAAACTCAAAACACAATTACATCATTTACATTCATATGGTGAATATGAGGCTAAACAATATAATTATAATATTTTGGAAAATTTGAACAAAAAAGAACAAAATAACATATAATATATAATAAAGGTAAGCGATGGTAAACAATGATAGAAAAAAATGAATATATACATCATATTAGTATATATTTGGCTAACTAACAATAAGTCCTGCGTTACGCCGTTACCTCGGTAAGCGTATCTGATTACCTAAAAACTATCGGGAGTATGGCGTGCGCAGGCAATTAGTTAGTCATGGGTCTTAATTGACCCGCCTGTTGCGGAGAGCGTGGCTCTCCCTACGTGGAAGTGTAGCTCAGTTGGTAGAGCAATGGTCTGTTAAACCAGAGGCCGTAGGTTCAAATCCTACCACTTCCGCCAAACTATGGATGAGTTTCTTAGTTACCCTACGGGGGTTAAGGCTTAATAATATAAAGCATCCGCAATGTTGGGTGCTTTTTTATTTCAATAAAAAAAGAGGCCGTTTTAGACCTCTTCTTCGTCTTCATCGTTATAATAAATTAGTTCGTACTCGATACTTTTGTGCCAAATTGCCGTTGGAATTGAAGCGGTAACGGCAAGAAAAACTACAAAGATTACGGTTTCAATATTACCAATTCCTTGTTGAATAGCAACAATAACTAACCATAGTAAAAAGAAGAAAATAGCATATTTTGTTTCAGGTAACGAATGTTTAAGCTTTTCATCAGCAAAAACAACAATTTTTTGTTTAACATCTTTATAAAAAACAAAGGTTAAGAAGATTATTGTTACCAAAAACATACCTGTTAATGCTTGCTCGTTTTGTTCTTCAAAAATACCATACTCATAAATTATAAAAGCAACAGGAATTAATCTTGCAATTACTACTTTTAATATATAACTAACTATATATTTAGTTAATGCTTTATTCCTTTTCGTCTTTTCTGTTTTCTTTAAGTGTTTGCTCATAAGCGTCTAACTCCTCCAAGAGTTCCTTTTTGTTGCCCTCTGTCTTATCAATAATGTCTTTAACTTCTTCGTCCTCAAGGGTTTCTTTCGCCGCCTTCTTACCTAATTCTTTAAGTTCTTCATATCCTTTTTCTTCAAGTTCTTCAGCTGACATTTCTTTGACCTGTTTAATAATATTTGAAATTTCAAGTTTTTCAGAAACATTGATATTTGAGTTCTTAGTGATTTTTTCAAGAACATCAGCAACCATATCTTCTTTTGCTTCAATTACATCCATTTTTGCCTTATTGATTTTCTCAATGTCAACAATTTCTTTTAGAAAACTAATGATTTCTTCATTTTCACTCTTAATATTATTTACAATTGAAGAAACAGTATCAAAGCGAGAAGTTAGTCTTTGTACAATATCGCTGTTTGAAATTAAACTCTTAATCAGTCCTGCTACAACAAATATAGTAGCACCTAACAGCGAATTTTGAAAACCAGAGGATTGAAGAAACTCTACAACATTATTAATAATTGTTTCAAATACATCCATTAGATTACATCTCCTTTATAATTCTCTTTAATAATTTCTATCAATCTTTCTGTGGTGTCTTGTAATTTTTCAATTTTGTCCTCAAGTCTTTTAATTTTTTCATTTTGTCTTTCGTTTGCTTCTACAATTTCTTTAATTTTATTCTTTAGTTTCTTTTCATCAAATGGAATTTCCTCAAGTTTTTTATAAGTAACAAGGTTTCCTTTTTTACCTTTAACTACAGTTAAAACAGAACCTGCCTCGGCACTGCTTGCATCTTTTATTTTTGTATAAGTAGTAACGTCCATAATATTCTCCTTTATTTAATACCTTTTACTACGCCTCTTAACTCAATATCTGTCCTTTCATTACCGTCTCTATCTTCACATCTTAGTATATAATAACCATTTTCTTTAACAATAACAGCATATCTTTCAGGTGAGCGTTGAACCATATGAATAACCTTTATACCTTCTTGCATTTCTTTCGGATAAAAAGACATCATGCGTGAAGTGTTTGAGGTTTCCTTATTATCAACATTTTCAATAAAAGGCATAACCAATCTATATTTTTCAATTTCTTCTTCAGAAATGCTATCATCTATTTCATAATTATCAACAATGGTTTCTAAAAAATCAATATCAGCAACCTCTAAGTTTTTCAATTGATATTGAATTTTAGAAAGTGTAGAAAATAACATTTCAAGTTTATTAATTGGTATTTCCGACTTTTCTACTCGCAAGCCTCTTGCAACGCTGAAAGATACAACATCATGTTTATTTACTATATTATAAATATCAAGTGTTTCAATTTCTTTCCAATTACCGTCTACCAATTGAATTGTACCTTCTAAATCGCTTCCGTTTTCTTTAGCAAAAACATAAACAATATCGTTTTCCTCAAACTCATCTTCATCAGGAGCCTCATCATAAAAACCTTTAAATGTAGGTAATTCTCTATGGGTAAATTCAATTTTTAAAAGATATTCCCTTTCAGAAGAAAAGTTTTTAATGATAGTCCCAGACATCGGAAGCTCCCATCTATCAAAGCGCATACCCATATATTCAAATTTACCAACATAAAGCATCGGTAGTTCATCTGTAGCATCAAAATCTTCTACTTGAAAAGAACAGGTTACGGTTGTTTCTTTAGGGTCAACAGCGTTTTCATCAATATTAAAATAAATAATAGATTGATAATTTCCTTGTGGGAAAATTCTGCTGGAAGATTTATGTAAAAGCTTTCCTTCTTTGTCGTAAAAAACTTCATTTATAGGTCTTTTTCTGTTCATATTAAAACCTCTCTTTATGCATCATTAAATAAATCATCAATTTTTTGTGCATTATCTAAAACCTTATAATGTCGATAATTAAAATATTCTTTATATTCTTTTTTACTCATAGATTGGTCTTCACCAAGTTCGGACTTTATGTTCTTAAAATATTTCCAATCTTTTTCTGGCCAATCATCAAGAGGAGTTACTTTAAGGTCTTTAATTTTTTCTTTACTGATGTATTTATTTGAAAAATCACCATCGTTTTTATACTTTTTGTAAAGTTCTAAAAGACCATAATAATGTGCGGCTCTTTTACCATTGTCTTCTTTATAATGCTCAGTGAAATTTAATGTGTAATTTATATACTTCCAAAAATCTTCAGGTGTAAATAAGTTATCTAAAAGTTCTTTAAAATCCTCATACCAATCTTGGTCGCCTTCAACAACGTTTGGTTGATTTTTAACACATTCATATAAATGCCACATGTGAATGCAATTACCTCTATAACCACCCCTCAACCACGCTTTAAGAGTATTAGGTCTAACTTTCACAGTATCATTAAGATTATCATTATTCTTAATAAAAATAAAGTGTCCGTCGTTATCACTAAGCGGAGTTTCGAGGTCAATGGCGGACGCACCTCTGTGTATCTTTGCTATCATATAACCATCCTTATTCTATCTCTATTTCTATTTCATTAAAACTTTCACCACTAAATGTTTGAGAAAATCCTTGGGTTGTTTTATCACCATTAACTATTCCATAGTGATATAAGTTCCCGCCTTCAACATATACTCTATCTTCGTTAGTACTATTTGAAATTATACCCCAAGAACCAAGTTCAACATCTATTGTCCAATCATATCCATAAGGTCCTACGTCTGATTGAGTTTCAAAATCTTCAATATAATTGAAAGAATAACTATCTGAAGACATTGTTAATCTTTTAATCTTTCCAAGCAATCCTGCTACGGCTATATTATGAACATCTGAAAGTCCGATATTAGTATCTGTATCTTCTGGTTCATTTTGATAAGTGAATATTCCTGTTTGAACATCGTCATAATCTTCAATAATAAATGTTATTTTTTTAATATTACCATAAAGCTCAACACTGTGTGATATATCTCCGTTCCCCTCATCAATGCTTACATAACTTTCATAAGTAGAATTATCTATAATTCCCCAATCATCTAAAGAATAGTCTACTGTCCAATCGTAAGAAGTACCTTCTGGGTCAAGAATAGATTGAGTATCATAATCATCAAAAGGAACAAACGAACCATACTCTGTTTCAAATATGATGGTTTTTAGTTTATTATCATTTATTGCGGCCATAATTTCTTCGGTCTCTGTGGTAGGAACTGCTGTACTTGTTTCGTCTGCAGAATAAGAATATATTCCGTCTTCTATATCTACTATTTTCTCCCAAACAGTGACACCGTTATAAATAACCTTTTCCTTATCGCTACCGTTATAGGTTATATTTTCATAATCTTCTAATTTATATTCAGCCATGCTATTCATTGTCCCTTATAATTAAAGTATCGCCATCTTCTTCAAATATCTTATCGCCGCTTGAATTTTTAAACCCGCCGTGGATTACTGTATTACCATCACCATCTATTTCAAAATCAGGGTTTCCACCAAAACCAGGATTACTTCCTGTTAAGGTGATACCTCTACCTTCTTGACTTCCAGCATTTATATGAACGCCTTCTTCAGATTTATATCCAATGTAACCACCCCAAGAAGTGTCATCTCGAAGGGCTACATAATAATCTTCATTTTCCTCACCAATAGCCATTTTCTTACCCGTAGCATCGGAGAGTTCGATAGTGTCAATATTATCGAACTCTCCTGTCGTTATATCAGAACCTGTGTGGGTATGGTCTTCATCGGCAAAACTTGGCTTATTAACTATATTATCCCATGATGTTTCTGGGTGTACAAGGTCAAAAGAACTTCCGTTATATCTTTTGACTTTAACTTTTTGAGCCATAAATATCTACTCCTTTAAGTTACGTCTCGAACCAAATGTCACCTTCATTGAGATTGTCAGGTTCGTCTGATTGTTTCTTACTAATAACCCTATTAGCAACTTTATCATTAACTTGTCCAACAGTGGCGGCATGGTCATCCTCGGTTCCGTCTGCTACTTTCTCAAGTTTAGTATCATTAAATTCAATAGTCTTTGCTAAAATTTCAAGACTTGTTCCTGAGCTATCAATAACACCGCCATAACCGTCAAGTTCATAAACGCTAAACGACGGTCCATAAATTGTTTTTCCCCCATAAACATTAATATAATTTGCAGAAATATTACCCACATTAGATATGTTCTGTCCATCTAACGAAAGGTTTCCTGTAAGGGTTCCTCCGCCTTTAGACAAAAACCTATCTGATTGGTTGTTGTTAATTAGAGAAAATCCATTTTCATCGGGGTTAATAAGAATTAACCAATCTCCCGCTTGAAATTTAACATCTTCTCCGCTGTCTTTTAACTCACCTTTTTCATTTTTAAAATAACCATCTGAAGGAATTGTAATTTCTACATCAGATGTAAAAATCCAATAATTTCCAATGTCTTCTTCATTCCAAGGACCATCAGGCCAATCATCATCAGAACCAATAGTGTCTTTAAAATACATTCCCGTAATGGCTTCAGAAGGCAAATACCCAATGTCAATTTGAGCACTTGAATTAAGAGGTGCTACACCGTTTGGTTCTCCTACATCATCATCCCAATGAACTCTTTTTGACAATTCTGTAGACAAATTTTCAACAGCATCAATTGTAGTTCTCGGTATTAGCTCATCAAAACCGTTAGAAGTTTTTCTTTTAATTGTTACTTTAGTTCCCATTATTCATCATCCTTATTTGTTAAATATTTATTCTTTAATAGATAAAACATATCTGCGTGTGTATTAACAGACCCTTGCTGGGTTTGCAAAAAGTTTTCATACGAAGTTGCCATGTCACGTAAAGCATTTTGTAAAGTACCTACGTATTGCTTATATTGCTCAATAAAATTCTTTTGTTCTTCAGTGGTTTTATGTGCTTTACTCAATTCATCATTAGTTTGCTTTAATTCTCTTTCTTTCTGTTTATAATCTTCATTAAGTTTTTGTCTTTCTTTCTGGGAATTCTCATACTTTTCTTTATATCCAGAAAGCTCGTCTTTCTCATCATATAGTTTACTTTTATCTTTCTTCAATGTTTGAATTTTATTTTCGTATTCTTCTTGTTGTTCTTTAAGTTTTTCATTAAGTTTATGTCTTTCTTGTTGAGATGTTTCGTATTTTTGTTTATAATCCTCTAATTCTTTTTGTAGTTCGGCTTTGGTTTTATTTGCCATTATATTCCTCCTTAATTAGTATCAAACCAAAGGTCATTTTCTTCTATTTGTGTAGGTTTCTCTTTACTAACAAATGTATTTTGGCCAATTCTTTTGAAGTCTTGCAGGTTTATTTTTATTTCTTCTCCACTAAACTTTTCAAAGATAAAATCTTGATTTAATTTATCATAACTAATATCCTTAATAGCATGGTAAATATTTTCAGTATCCCCAATTTGACCTTGAATTCTTGCTAAATATTTTAATAACATGTCTGTTTCTGTTTCGCTAATGTCAAGTTTTTCTTTCTCAATCCTTAAACCCTTTTCAACACTAATTGAAACTAAATCATAACTATAATTTATATTATGATATTCAATATAACTGTGCTTTTGCCAATCACCATTCTCATATTTATATAATTTACCATCTTCAAAAACATAAGCATAAGAGTTTTCACTTGGTTCTTCAGGTAAATCTTGAAAGGTTTCAAAAAGACCAAGTAATTCAGGCGTGGTTCTTTCGATAATTTGAATTTTCATTAGTACGCTTCTTACATCGCTAAAGTGATAAGAAACCTCTGACGGAACTATAAATTCAAATGTATCATAAAAAGTTGAATTGTGTTTGGTTCTTCCCAAATAATACATTGGTTTTTCAGATGTGGACGGAAAATCTTCAATCTGGAAAGAAATTGTGTGTTGGTTTTCAGGGTTTGTCTTTTTGAAATGAACATGAATTATTGTTTGGTAATGACCGTGTGGATACAGTCTTGTGGTGGATTGTTTTTGAAGCGTACCATCGCTATTAAAATATAAATTAATTACATTTTGTTTATTAACGCTCATTTATATCACCATTATTCGGGGTCGGGGTCTTCAGCAGGACCAACATTATATACTAAATCTCCTACTCCTGTTCCGTTTGCACTTATAAATAGATTACCATCATCAGTACTATCACCCTCATTTATAACTACAACTTGAACCTCATCCCCTTCATCTAAAGATGTATTAACCACTTCATAGTCTGTACCTATTACTTCTCCGTTTACACGAACAGAAATGTAAGTGGTTGCTTGGCTGTATGTAATTTCTGCCTCAAAATCACTATAATCTTGGTCTGCAACGGCTGTATTTGTGCTTACCATTTCTGGTTGATTATTGCTTTCCATATAGAAAATAAATGGTGTTTTAATATCAATATCTATTTTTTTATTATATTTTGCTTGTACAGGATAATAAGAAGAAAACTCCTCATCATCGTAACTATAAACTAATATTTCTCCATATAAATCAACGGTTCCTTTTGCCGAGTGAGAATAATCTAAATCACGTTCTGTATTTATTTCAAAAGAACCCCAAAGAGGATTTTCAATTTTTGTTATTACTTCTTCATCACCAAAAGTACCAAATACAATTTCTGTATTATTGTTTCTTATTTCTCCAATACCATCTTCTAAATCTATATTAGAGAAATAATAATAAGCCTCAAATTGGTGTACATCATTATAGGTGTGGTATGAGTAGTTTATAACATCATTTGGGTTTTCATATTCAACAGGAACTGATATAGAGGCGTCTTTTTCACCCGTATCTAAATAGATTTTAGTGTTTTCATCACCAATAGAAGATATTTTAAACGGAATTTCTACATCTCTAAAAATTGTTTTCCATTCTGATGGATTTAAAAACTCTTCTCCTTCAGGTGCTTTAAATCTTGCTTCACAAGAAACTTTGTATCCTCTTTTATCATCAGATAATTCAAAATCAATATCATCTATTACAACTGTTTCTTGAGTGTTGGAACCAATCTCTTGTTCTGTTGTTATAACTTCTGTTTGTCCGTCTCGCTCTAATGTTAATTTTACTTCAGCTAACACATTTTCATCATTATCGTTTTGCATATCAATTTTCATTTTCATAATAATCTACCTCTCTCTCTCTCTCTAATAAGGGAATGTATATTCTGAAACTTTTGGTTTTGTTAAGTTTTTAAGTCTTTCTGCCTTTTTATGATATGGTAATGTATATTCTTTTACATTAGGTATCTCTAAATTATAAAATTTATTTGCTTCTTTTGGATATACCATTGTATGGTCTTTTACATTTGGTGTCTCTAAATTATAAAATCTATTTGCTTCTTTTGGATATACCATTGTATGGTCTTTTATATTTGGTATTGTTAAATTGTAAAACCTTTGTGCTTTTTCTGGATATGGCATAGAATAATCACTAATTTTGGGTATGTTGTATCTTACAGTTGTGTCTCTCCAAGCATAGTCAATAAGATTTCTTCTTCTTTGTTTCTCAAACACAATGTGCTTATTTTGGTTATTGACCCCTATATATAATTCTTCATTTTCATTTCCGATAGACCAGAAGTAATTGGGAATATTTGGTTTATATTTTAATTTAAGTCCATATTCAGTAATTTCTAAATCATCGGGGGTAATTTCTTTTCTTTCTTCCCAAGGATGTACATACTTATCATGGAAATAGAAGTATTTATTAACACTTTTATCATCTGCGTTATGAAAATAAAGATATGTTTTTTCTTCGTTATCGTAAACAACATTGTTTCTATTAAAGAAGTTTTTACCAATAACTATATTGTTTCTTACTTCGTTATATTTAGGAACCACATTGACTTGATAGGTAAACTTATAAACCTCTGAAGGGTCTTTATCAATAACCAAAGCCTTTTTAAAATCATCGCCTTGTGTTCCAATATATGTATTTTCATCTAAATAACTAAAATAGGTTTCATCTTGAGATTGTACAAGTGGTAAATCTCTCGTTGTTTCATAAATAACTTCGTCTCTTTCTTTGCTAAAATCAGGCTGGTATTCATCCAAAAGTTTAAAGTTTAGGTATTTAAAAAATCCGTTTTCATCTGTATATCTAATGAATTCTTTCCAAAACATATAAGGCATTGCATAGTCTCTACCAATAATTCTTGTTAAACGAGCAACATTATCATCAGGTGTGATTTTACCATCGTCACTAAACGGGAGTGTTGCGTCTATAAAATCACCAATTTTACTTTCGTCTTCTTCAAAACCAACATTGTCATCCCAAAAATCACTATCTTCGGGTTCATCAATTTGGTCTACACGTTTTGGAAGAATTCTGTTGCCCGCTATTGTATTACTATCCCATCCAAAACTGAATGAGAAAACCTGTCTACTGCTTTGAATTTTAAGCGGTGTTAATAAAGCAAAAGGTTTAACTTGTGATAAGTGTGCATTATTTGTATCGGTTTCATCAACATATCTATCTGGAGGAAATAATTCTTCAAAAGCGTCTGTTTTTACCAAACCAACTTTTAGTTTTGCCTTTTCTTTATCTTTATCTTTAACAACTGTGTTCAACATGTTTTCTATAAACTTGTCGTGAATGTGTACATCGTTATCGTGATTAACAACAGGTTCTTCGTCTGTTGTATAATATTCAAGGTACTCCTTATAAATATCGTTTCTTTGTACACTTTCTCGCTCTCTTGGCATTTCATAAGGACGATATTCTTTATCAATCCCAATATACTTAGCCAACCTGTTAAAATCACGAGATGCTTCATAGTTTCTAAGCAAATAATCTTGGTGATAAACGCTTTCTTGTTCTACTATTACTTCGTTATTTTGGTTATAATCCCCAATATCCTCAATACTTTTTGGGTTTTCACCATATTTAGAATATTCAATCGTAGGAACCCCGTAACGCTGAACAATACCAAAAGAAGATACACCAGCACGTTCATAATTAATCATTGGTTCGTTTTGGTTAATTCTTTGAGTTGAAGCCTTGAAAATATCGGAAGTATATTCTCTTTCTGTGTCTTGAACAGTATCATCTAAAGCAATATATTCAATATTGAAACCAATGTTTTTAATAAAATCAAAATTAACAACAGGTTCCATATAATCGTTTTCTTTATACTCTTCAAGAGATTTAACAAGAGGTGTTTGGGGACCAGCAAGAACCAATTGCTCATAGTCAAAGAAAACACGAACATCTTTATCTTCATCAAAGTGGTCGCTAACTTTAATGTTTTCTCCCACTCTAAACTGAAGTTCTTCAGCAACAGATGCTTCTAAAATGCGATAAAGCTTTGTTCTTTTAACAAAAAGACCAACAGTTCCAGACAAATCAATTACATTATCTCCGTATTTATATGTACCCAATTCAATACGGTAATTTCTGAAAAAATCTCCTCTTGTGTTTGCTAATGTTTCAGAAAAACGACCAAAACTTGCGCCAACTACATCGTTGGTTTCTAATCTTGTATCATAAATTGATTGTTCAACGATGCGTGATGTTAAATCAACATCTATAAGTTCTCGTTTTTCATAATGTAAATATCTTCCAAAGGTATCTAAGTCTTCGCTTGATGGCCAATATTGAATTCTAATAGGAACCTTAGCGGTTATTTTTTTAAGTCTAAAGATATTATATTTTAATTTGAGTTTTGGATTGTCAAGTGTTAACATAATATCTTCAGAACGAGAACCCATGGGTGTGTTCTTCCCGTAGGCATGAACACTTGTGTTTTCAATGTCATTTGAGTTGATTGTATTTTGTAAAAAAGTACGAGATGAGGTCATATATTCATCAGTATCAATTTGCTCGTGAAAAGAATAAGCATCTGTAACGTCAAATGTAAACTTATCACGTCTATCATTGAAAAAGTTCGCACTCAAAATATTATTTTCTTGTTCTCTTTCTAATCTAACCACAGCATTTATGTATTTAAAACCAATATTGAGAGCTTCTCTTACAGTTAGTTTTCTTAAAAAGAGTTGAGGAAGATATATATTCTTTGTTCTTTCCTTTAACTCATCAGATATAAAGAAAAGTCTCTCCACGTTAAGTTTATCACGTGTGGTAATTGGAGAAATGTTTCTAATTCTTTTAATAAAATCGTATACAGTATATGGTTTAAATTGTCTGATTGTTACATGATACTGATACATGCGCTGAATATAGGTAAAATTAGAATATGCTTGTTTTTCGTAGTCTACCTGTGAAGGGTCATAATAAGTAAATGTGCTTGTTGGAATTTTTGTGGGGGCAAGGCCAACATGAATTTCATAGTTACCCTTTTCAGGCAAATCAATTTCTATATCCTTATCTAAGGTGTTTTGATAAACAATATTTTTGTTTTCATCAATAACAAAGACCTTTTGAGGAACTTCTTTATATTTTTGTAATTGTGTATAATAATCAGAGTGTTCGTTACCTTCAGGGTCTTCTTTTTCAAAGTGTTGACCGTTTTTATATTTGTCAGGTAATTCCCCATCTTCATGTCCAAAATAGAATACACCCTCATCGTTTAGTTTGTGATTAACACGTATTTCAGCGTTTGGTTGTTTTTCTATTTTTAATTTATCGTCAAGTGTCTTATTTGGAATATGTGGCTGATTGGGAATATATACATTCACTTGCGTATTTGGTATTTCTAATTGGCCTTGTACAGTTGTCCTGTGAACTCTTTCCCAATTATAATCTCTAACAAACTCTGAGTAATAATCATTAGACAAATCATCATTACCAACAATATATTTATCTAAAGGTTCATCATTTAAAGAAAGTTTATCTTCTGGATAAATATAAGAATACATATGGTAAAAGGGTGCTCTGTTTTCTTGAAAGGTAGGTCTTGTAAAGGTTAATGTATTGATAATTTCATAATCAAGAAGGTGAGTAACTTCCATTAAAGAAAGTTCGTGTCTATAATAAAGATTTTTAAGTTCCGTTCCTTCTTTACTAATAGGGTAATACTCATCATCAACAATGAACATGTTGTGGCTTTTTGTTAATTTATCGTTATCATATATATTAATTTGAATATATCCAAACATTTCATATGGATATTCTCTTGTAGAATAAGCAATGTTTAATTTTCCATAGTCAAGTTCCTCGGCAAGCCGTTCAACAATGGTGGTACCGATAGAAACACTGTTTGTAATATCTATGTCTTCATTGAGAAGAAATTCATATTTCATATAAACATCCTTTACACTGTTGTGCCATCCTCCGACCTGTTAGGTAGAGACATATTTCTTAACCTTCGTTCGTAAGAAATACGTTCGTTTTCTCTGTCTGTCTTAAATTTATTTGTTAATGCTTGTTTACCAAGACTTGCAATTGTTGAAATTGGGTTTGAAATTAAACTTAAATAGTCTTCGGTAACGCTTTCTCTATATCTGTTTCCTGTCATTTGCCCTATTCCTCTGTTAATGGGTTTTGCTGCTTTTGCTGCTGTCGTCACGGCCATATAAGCAACCCCAACACCTGCCGTTGTTTTCAATGCGCCTTTCATAGCACCAGAAGTCCCAGACATTAAACCTTTTCCTTTAGCAATTGTTTTCATGGGGCTTGTTTTACCCGTTCGTTTACCAAAGTTATTTGATGGGGAGGTTTTGTTTTTTCCTTCAAATTTTTGTAATGTAACTCTAATATTATAATCTTGAGCCATTAAGCATCACTCTCTTTATGCTCGTCATCAATACTTTCTACTACTGTAAAGACAACAGCCATTTCTTCACCAATACCATAAAATGCTTGGCCTTCTTTAATTTTAACGTCTCTTTCATAAGAAAATTCTTTTTCTAATTTATCTCCATTAAATCTATGAAAAGTTTCTTTAATTGTAAAATCTTTATTTAGTTTGTTCTTTTTAACAATATCTTCTAATATAGACCAATGTAAATCCTTTTCTTCAACAATTAATGCGTAACTTTTTCCATAAGAAGTTTCTTGTACTTTGTGTTTTGCATCTTGAGAACCAAAAGTAAAAATTTCTTCCATGGTGTTTTGTCTGGACGTATTAGGCTCAAGAGGATAAATTCTTACATATTCCTCATCGCCTTTTTCCTTCATTTCAATATGAACTTGGTTGCCAACAGAAATATCATGGGTTATTGTAAAAGAATAATTAATTTGTCCAAAAACATAACGTCTTCCTTTTTGTAGTTCAATATCCCCAGCAGGTGTTAAATTATCGGTGTTAATCAAAGCCGTAAAATATTCTGTAATATCATTTCCTTCTGTATCTTCAAGTGATATTGACCATCTACGCATTTGACCACGGTTATTATTTTTAACCTCATCAATTGCTTCTACAGCCTTACCAAAGAAATCAGGGTCTGAAACGGCAATTTGAAATGTTATTGGTACATCATATTCAACAGAAAAAATACCTTCCAAACCAACAATATCCCCATCATAACTTTCGATTACAAAAGGAACAATTTGTTCTTGTTCGTATTGAAAGCCGTCATCTGTTGTAATTACTTTTTTATTTTGACTATCTCTGTCTGTCGTAGAATACCAAAAACCCGTGTCAAAATATATTCCTTCTGAATTTTTATTAAGTTCTTCGCTTAAATAATCAGTTATGGTTTTTTCTATATTACTTTTTATCTTTTTAAGGTTAGGCCAACCCATTAAAAAACCTCCAATAATCTATCATTTACCTTGGATATATTTATTATACATCATACGGCTTGCTTCTCTTCTTTGTTTTCTTGTAACTCCAGAAAAATTGCTTCTACCAATTTTATATTCTTGTTCTCCTCTAACTCCTGAACGATACGCTCTATTTCTTAAAGCCGTTCCTCGGTTATATAAACGTCCATATTTATATTGTCGAGGGTCTCTAAAATAATTAGAAACTTGAAGGGCGATAGCAGGAACCGTTTGTTCACTAATAAAACCTTCATGTTGACCATGAACGGACGTTCCTTCTTCAAGAAACTCTGTATAAAAAGCATCTTGAGCAGGATAATTAATCTTTTTCAGGTTTTGATGATTAGCAGTTAATCTTATTGAGTGAGCAAGGTTTCCTGTGTCATAAGGTGTATAACTAATAGCAGTTGCTAAAAGTGCCTGACCAAGACCGTCTGTAAAATAAGTAATTTGCTTATCTTCATCTTCAACAAAAATATCATCAAAAAACATATTATCACAACATATAAATTAGTTTTGGTGCCATTCTTCTGTAAACATCGCCTCTAAAATTAAAATGTTTAATAGCATCATAAACATTCATTAAAGGTAATACTTTTCTAATAAATAATTTTCTTGTTCCAATCATAATCATATCTTCTGGTTTAAAATCAATATGAGGAGAGGTTACCATAATTCTATATGCTTGCTCTAAACCCTCACGTCTTGTAATTTTTTGAACATATTCCTCATCAAATCCTCGTTTTACATAACTATCCTCTGTACCATCGCTAAATTGAAAGAGAACTGCTTCATTAGAATAAAATGTTTTTCCTGTTTTTTCATCTCTTATTGCTTTATAATAATAACCCCAATAACTTTCAATTAAGGGCATGGTTCTAAAGTTTTTTAAATTACCATAATCGCTGTTTTCACGATAAAAAGACATTAAGACCACTCCACATTATCAGGAACCGTAAACCTTTCTACAAAATCCCTATCAATAAGCATGTTTGTCTTTAATATACTATCGGTTGCATAAGCTACAATTCTTTCGTCTCTTAGTTCATGAATATCCATCAATGCACTTTCATTAAAATTAACACCAATTTGATAACCAGCGATATTACCACCGCTATAAAAAGCATATCTAAGCATGTCAAGCATTGCATAATACAATGCTCTTCGATTTCTCATATCAAAAGTTAAATAGTATTCCATTTTAGGCCTACGTCTACCTGTTTTCTTTTTATAAAGATAAGTATACACAAGGTTAGAAATTTCATCTAAAAATATTCTTGCGTTATTAGCGTCTCCTCTTACTTGTGCCAAATCAACCCCTAATTCATTTTTAACAGCATCCGTAGTTAAAACAAATCGTCTATCTTTTTCGTTCCATTCCAATTCTTCTTCAAAACCTTTAACATATCCATTCTTATCAAAAATGGGAGCTCCTTCTTTTAGTTGGTCATAATGTGCCATTATTTTTCAAACCCCCTATTAGTATAAACTCCAAAAAATCGGAACTTGGCAAAGTTTTTATAAATCTGCCAAAAAGCAAATCCGTGTTTAGTTTGTTGAAAAAGTTGTGTTTCGTATTTAGGATAATCTACTTGATATTCAATTTTCTTTTCCTTATCTTTTTCAGGTGCTAAAGAAATTTCATCCGCTTGGTTCTTGAAACGGGCCATAGCCATTTCTAAATGGTGACCGATATACATAGAAACCAAGAATTTCCAAAGTTCCTCATCTTTTCCAACTAATTCATAACTAATCATATGAACGGCAATTTTTTCAAACGCCTTATACAAAGGATGCAACGATTGGCCCTCTTCAATAAAACCCTCAAATTGAGGCGCTCTTTTTGGTGAAAAATCATCTATAGTGAATTCGGGTTTATCTTCAGGTTCTTTTTCTGTAGGAGGAAACCATCTTAAATCAAAACCCCACATAATTGGGTCAAAAGGATTGAGAACTCGAATATACTCCATATTAGCGTGTGCTTTTGTTTCAATGTGTGGATAACCAGCCATAATAATCTCCTCTTTCTATTTCATTTATTCATATATAAAACAAGTTTATATATCAATAAATGAAGGGAAGGGGATAACCCCTTCCCCTCGGTTTAAAACGCTATGTATTTAAGGAGAGATTTTATTAATTGCTCTCAGGAGCAACGTTGTCTACATAGCGGATAGCACTCGGCCAGATGAACTGCGGTACGCCCACAAAGGCAACAAAGTGTGTCTGGGTACCAAGTACCGAGAGATTTACAGTTGCGCCTCGTGTAAGGGGCATAGCAATCGGCATACGAACAACAGAACGGTCATGACACATAATTACAGCACGACCTTCGCCGTGTTCACCATCATCATCGCTACCTTTCTCAAGGAAACGAGAGGGATAAAAGTTAATGCTTGTTCCATAAGAGGCAAGCAGTTTGTTCAACTGATTAGTTAGATACTCAAGTTTCGATACAACAACCTCTGTACCACCAATTGCTGCAGGAACAGCAAGGTCGGTGAACAGAGAAATCGGAATTGAAATATGATTGGGTGCCAAGTCGGCATCTACATCATATTCAAGGTCTTTGATGATTTCAACAATATTTTGCATGAAATCTTGAAGCAAATCTTCGACACTTGCTTCAGACCAATTTGTTTTTGCATCTACACGCTTAATATCAGGGTTATTATAAAGACCATAATATTTTTCATCTTCAAAAATATGTCCGTGGAAAGCAAGTTCATCAAGAGCCTCTTGATAATCACGGGAAACGGCCTCAAGTTTGCTACCCCAACGGTCATATCCGACCTGCTCATATTTCATTTGGTCAATAAGACCAAGTTCAGCACCAATGATAATCGGAATTACGGGCGTGTTAATCTTTTGTACACGCTCATCAACCATATATACTTGGTTTGTGGTACCAGAAGCCAAAATCTCAGTCGGGTTTGGTTTAGAGAACGTTTGACGGAGGAAAGCAATACTTTCAATAGCACCACCACCCATCATAAGAGGCATTTCTTGTGCATAGAAATACTTATATTTGGGTTTGTTAAGCGTAACGTCAATCTTCTCGAAAGCGTTAGTAGCGAACAGCGCAGCATCGCCTTCTGCATCTTTGATTTTAGGATTTGCTTGTGAAAGCAGTCGTTCTCGCAGTGTTTCGTCTGCACGAGAATATTTCTTAAAATTGTCTCGCAGGTTAAATACTTTACTCATTATATCCTCCTTACTCCAAGTCGATAGCCGCTACCATAGTGGTGGGCGTATCTTCTTTCGCATAATGTTTTTCGTCTTCATCACGATAAGGTGATGCGGGTTCGTGGGTGAATGTTGCTTTCTCCCATTCTTCTGTTTCAGCGCTATCTACACTTTCAACTCCGCCAAGAGGAAGGTCAATTGCGCCTTCACGCCAATAATCTTCCCAATCAGAACCGTCATCGGGTTTACTATCGCTTCCAGAGGTGTGGTCTTTGATACAGGTATATACGGTGTCGTCTTCTGTAACAACTTGACCTTCAACATATTCCGTATCACTCGACCAAGAAGGCGCTTCTGAACCGTGAGGCTTAACACGGATATAAACCTTATCGCCTTTCTCTGGTTCATCAATGGAACCATCGCCGATAGTGTTTTGTACGTTTTGAACAGGAACCGAGATAGCACCATTGCGAGCACCTCGGAAAATAGACAGGGTTTGACGGGGTGCCATGCCCATGACCTGTTCGTCAAGAACACCCATGGTTCCTGTAGCATTACGGCTAACTACACCGTAAAAGTCATCGTTGTCATCGCCTTCTTCAATATGCTTGGCGTGACCATCAACAACCTTAACAACCTCGCCCCATTGAAAGCGGTCTTCAATATCGGGAGCAGGGATAGGTTCAATTACAGCACTCTGAAGGCCAAAGCGCACAACGTGCTCACCGGGCCAATAAACCCAACCACGGGCCAGAGCCTCGGAGAACATCCTCCGATAATGGAAAAGTTTGTTCGGAAATTCAGTATACATTATTGGTTACCTCCTTCAAGGGCCTCTTCAAGCAACTCTTGGTATACTTCTTCAGTGTTTTCCCTTGCAACTTTCTTGCGCTCTTTAATATAATCCTGAACGTTATCATAGTTGTTAGGATTAATACGTTCGAGCAAATTCTTATACTCATCATTAAAACTAAATTTTTCAGGCTTTTCTTTCTCAAGGTTTTGAGGTTGATTTGCAAATGCTTGCAAAGCCTCGTTACCATCTTTGAGTTCAAGCCCATACTTTTCTGCAGCCTGACGTTTCAGCGCATCTTTAAGTTGAGCGTCCTGAATTTGGTCAATGCTGCGGAACTCATCAAGCATTTTTGTGTGTTCATCCTTTTCTTCCCCTTGGTATTCTTCGGGGGTTTCTTCATCTTGTTTCGGTTTTTGGTTCTCATCGGTAACGATTTCATGGTTTTCTTCTTTATTTGAACCTTCGTCACCATTGTCAACAGTATTTTGTTTCACTTCTGTCAACAAATCTTGAACTTCGCCTCTAAGGTTTTGCAATTCTTCAATGCTATTACCTTGAGAGTTTTTGTTTTCGGGCATATCTTCATAACTCCTTTCATTATTTTCAAATTGTTTGTCCATTACCCGCATTTCTTGGTTCATATCAATAATTTTTGCTACTTCGGCTCGTCCTCTCGGAACCAAAGCAACATGATTGTAACTAATTTCTGTCATCCTGATGTTATTGCCATCTGATGTATCAAACCTCGTGCTATACCCTAAAGAAAGTTCACGCATCTCTTTTTCAACAATAAGATTAATTGCTTCTTTATCAGTAACTTTAATGTTACCACGAATTAAATTTCCTTCTCTCCAAACATCTAAAACAAAACCTCTGGAATGTTCATTATAATTTTCAATATTTACATCGTCTTCAGGGTGCCCAAGAGTTAATGTTTTACCTTGGAGAGTTCCGAGAGAGCGTTCATCGAAAACTTCTTCTTCAGGTCTTTCGATGACAATTGTTTCATCGCTGTCAAGTCCGAGTTCGCTTGCGTGATACATTTGTTTACCAGCCTTACCAAGGACTGCGTTTTTGCAAATGAGAGCACCATCATTGTCATAGTAAAGGTTATCTGTTAATTCTACTACACCATAGAACTCTCTTTTTAAATCATGAATGTTTTGCAATATTATCTACCTCGCTTCATTCTTCATTGTCTTTCTTGACCTTTGGTCTTGGTGTCGGTTTCCTTGCACTGTCTGGGTCACCCCCTTGAGAGCGTCCATCAGACCTTTCTTCTGATGTGTTTTCTCCGCTCTTATTTAATGCTTCTGCAAGTTCTATCTCGGACGCTTTATAATTATATTGAGCGCCTAATTCCTCAATATATTTAATATAATCAGTGTCAACATTCCTGAAAATGTCAGACGGGTTATTATCAATATCTGATAACGTATCAACCAACGATTTAAGGTTATAACCGCCGATTTTATAAATAGTATCTACGGCTTCAACATTTGTTTTACGTGCTTCTGCAAGTTCTTTCATTGTCGGATTTTCAAGAGGTTTAAATGTTATTGTATAATCTTCAGGAATTTCCTCTCCATATTCAGATTTATATAAAATGGGTAACAATTTTTCATAAATAGGCTTAACTTTAAACTTTTGCCTACTTCTAATAAAATCATATACCTCTTGAGTATCGTAATTCATTTTTTCAAAAAATAGTTCGTGTGGTGGGGTGTTAAATGCAGAAGAAACTTGTATTCTCGCCTCTCTCAGTTGGTCACTGAGACCAGCAAGCTCTGCTTGTTCAAATGTTAAACTATCACTATCACCAATAACAAGCATGTTATTACTATCCAGATTTTTTCTCATATTTGAAATTTTTTGTTCAAGCATGTTTTGTGCTTTTTCTGTTTGAAGTGCAGAAGAACTCATCTCATCAATTTTTAAAATAGGAACAACGCTTTTTTGTAAAATACGATGAATTTGTCCAACCAAAGCATGATACCTACTAAGGCTTTCAAATCCTTGTTCAAGAATGCTTGTTCCACCATAGTGCTCAATTTTTTCCTCAATATAACTGAGCCTATTCCTTGGTATAATAATAAGTCGAGTTCTGTGAACAGTCATAATGTTTTCTTTGCTTCCATCAAAACTAACTTTATAATATAGCGGTGTTCCTAACAAAGATGGGTCGTAAATATTATGCCTTTCGCCTAATTCATTTATAAACTCATTGCCTTGGTTAATTTGATACCAGCGAGTTAAAGGTTTAAGACCCAAAAACTTTCCTTCTTTAATATCTTTCATTCTTAAAGGTCGTCTATACGCATCTTTGTTATTCTGACCATCAATAACAATCAAAAGCGCAGACCAACCAAAAGCATCACTTTCATAAAGACCTTCTTGAAGAGGAATATTTATTTTGCTCTCAATCTTTTTCTGTAAATCAGCAATTCTATCCGTTTCCATTTCATCAGAAGAAATATCAATACCGTTTTGCAAAGGTCTTGTTGACCTAAACTCTAAAGCACGTGTGAAAAATGGGTCTGCACGCATAACAGCCTCAATACGTTGAAGGTTCCATGTTAAGGAACGTGCACGAGGATAATATGCGCTCATTGTGGGGTCTTCACTACCAATACCAATGTCTAACTGAGGGTTAGAAAAAACGTCACCAATCCTTGTTTTATCAGGTTGATTGGTTTCATCAAGCTGTGCTAAAATTTCTTGATGTGTTAGTCTTTGGTCGATATTTTTAGAGTAACTGTCCAAAACGGTTTCCGTTTCCTCTTCCGTTTCCTTTGAAACTGTCGATGAGTTGTTGTACGACTTTTTGTTGTCTTTCTTGAACAGTTCGCTGGTCTTGAAGTGATACGTCTTCCCCGTTTTGTTTTTCTTCTGTTGGTTGTCGTTTTTCGCCATACTTTTTGTTTTCACTCCAATCTTCCCACATAGATACAAAGCCAACTTCGCTATTTACAACATATCTTAATGCGTCAGGAAGGTCATCATTGATTTTCAGAGGAACCTCACGACCATTATCAAGACTTTGTGGGTCAAACTCATAGCCTTGTATTTGTTTAATAGTGTTTTTACATCTCTCATGAACCATAATCTTATTTAAGTAAAAACCTTCACGAACCAAGTCAATACCTGCTATTTTTCTATCTTGTATTTCGTCTGTTTCTTGTGTGTCTTCTGGTTTATAGTTTCTAACTCGGTTCTTTGCTTTCATAGCAATTAATCCATCAGAAACGGCTTGATTAATAAATGCTTTTCCTGAGGGGTCAACTCTTAACCTGAAGTAATCTCCGCCGTTATGACGTTTAATTAATTCTTTAACTTCACTAATATATTCTGTTATATTTGCTTTATGTTTTTTCTGTTCTGGTATAATAAATAATTCATCATGTATACAAACGGTATTATCATATAAAATATGAGCATCAACTACAGCAAACGGATGGTCAAAACCCAAATCAACACCAAAAACTCGATATTTTACTTTATTTGGGTCAATTTCTCCGCTATAAATATTATCTTCGTTAAATGTTGGCCAGATTGCGTTATCAACAGTCGCTCTTTCACCAAGAATGTCACGTTTGAAAGTGGGGCTTGTTTGGTCAAATGTTCGAGCAACACGTTCTCTATCGGCATCGCTCATACTTGGATTATCGTAATGTGTGAAGTGAAAGTAAGCAAAATCCAAACCGTTATATACTTCATTCTTATTTTCAAAATAAGGTATAAAATTAACTATTTCCTGTAAAGATGCTTTGTGGATTTCGGGGTCATCCGCAAAGTCATCTGTAACATCTTTAACAGAAACATCTTTAATTTTCTTCATCCATTGTTCTTTCAAATCTCTAACTTTCAACATTAGTTTTTGATAATCTTTGTTTGAAAGAAGTTTTGCTTTAGGAACGTTACGATAATTTAAAAAGTCCTTTACCGTTTCGTTCCTTTCCTTTTCCATCCGTTGAAGCATATCCCTCCTAATTTCTTCAAATTTATCTTTAAATCGTACTTGTATATTTTGAATTTTCATTATTCTGTCTTGGTCATAAATAAGCGGTTCTTCAAACTTAGTATAAAAAGGATGAGATGCGGCTTTAGGGTTTTGTGTAATAAGTAAACGAGGTCGCATAGCTGAATTGGTGCGGTCTTTTGCTTCTAATATGCCGCCTACGTTCTGTTCGTTTCCCTCGTTAATATAGACAGAACCTAAAGTAAAACCTTTAAACTTAGTTTTATCGTCTTTCTTTTCATTTCCGTAAAAATAAATAATCTTTTCTACACCATAAGCATCAACAAACTTAAAAACACCACGAGTTTGACCGCCAGCGTCTGTTTGACGAACAAAATCACCAGAGGGAATTGTATACTTTAACCCAAAACCCTGTGCTTGTAGAACTGTTACAATTGCATGTTCAAGTGTTTTACCGAGAACCATGTGTTCTTTATCGGGTGTAACCATTAGGAACTTAGACCAAGCATAAATACCTACAACGTCTTTACTTCCTCGTTTTCCACCCTCAATCTCAATAACCCATCCTTGACGACCAAGGACATAATTCAAAAGAGTTTTTACTTTTTCTTGTTCAAATGTTCCTTCAGCATAAGGTGGGGCGGGAATATTCTTTTTGTTGAGATTTACTTGGTTATTCTTCCTCGACATCTTCAATAACCTCTAAATCTTCTTCAGTCACAATACCATCATCATTAGCGTTTTTAGAAATGGCATTCAGAAGTTCTTTCCCGCCGCCCTCAATAAACACATTAACAGTTCCGCTATCATCGGCTTGTTTATCAAGGTTAAGAACTTTTACCGCCAAATTACGGTTTGCGTTCCTTTCGCTGGACTTTTCTGCGAAAAGTGCGTCCTTCAGAATGGCGTTTTTAACAAGTTTTTCGGGTTCGGCCCCAAAACTCATTTCAATCATATCAGCCCATGTTCGAGAAATATCTGGGTTCTGATGGAACATCTCCATTGCACGTTGTTCGATTTCGGCACGCTTATTATAATTTTTCACTTTACCAATAACAGGATGTTTATTACCATTATCATCTTCAACGTACTCTTTTTCCCAGATACTAAAAATATCATCCTCATCACAGAAAACAGTGATATAACTTTGCAACAGGTTCATATGCGTGTGTTTCATTGTGATGGGGTGAACAAAATCAGAACTCAAATAATACATAAGAAACGCTTGCTCTGGTGCTGATAATTTATAAAAACTTTGCGGTACACCAAGGTGGTTTTCGTTCTTGGCCTTTGAAAGTTTTGTTTCGTATTCTTTTACGTGGTTTTTCTTTTTCTTGGGTTGAGTTATGGTGAGGTAAGATTTCTCATCGACTTCACCGCTATCTTCAACTTTCTTTAGTTGCTGCTCCGTTAGTTTTTTGTTGGAGCGTTTTTTCACTAAGTGCTCGGTGCCTCTAAGTTTGAAATCTTTCATAACCTCACCTTCTTTTAGGTAATATCGTTCCCTTCATCATCAATAATTATTTCTGCTTCAACAAGATACCGCTGACCCTCAACACTATAAGCATAAACAGTCAGTATATAAACGCTTCTTTCAAAATATTCATATTCAGCAGTGTACTTAGTATGTTTTAATATTATATTCAATTCATCAAACGAAAAATCGGCAAAGGTGTTAACCAAACCACTTCTCATCATAATATAATGTTTAAGAATTTTTTCTGAGGTTTCATTATCGTAAGTAACATCGTATCCGTTAATATAAACAACTCTACACATATATTCAACGTCTGTATTAGAATGTTCTTGTTCATATTTATTGATATATACATACATCTTTACAGCGCCGTCAATATAATTGGCTACATCAGTATCATCAACAAAGAGAAGTTCATAGTCGTCTTTAAGGTCTGCGGGGGAAGCAATATCCTCTCTTTCGGGCGGCCAACCATAATAATCTGGCTCGCTAAATAAATCTTCGGGAGTAATAGTGTATTCATAAATATGTTCTTCTTCATCAAAAGGAACTATGTAAAAATTGCCAAACGGGTCAACCGTACACCCCCAACCATATATTTCATCGTGTTCTTCTGTATTATCTTCGCAGTCATCACACTTGCATTTCACTTGATTAGAAAAATTATAAATTTTCATAAAATCTCTCCTTTATAAATTAGTAACCTTCCATTATATATTATAGTCAAAATAAATGGTTTTTGTGCAAACTTTTTTATTTTTTTACGAACACAAATGTGAAAAACCCTCTGTACCCCCTGTGATTTGCTGAAACAAATGTGCTGAGAGCCGCCGTGCGGCGATTTCCTCGGACGCAAATGGGCGGCGTGTGTGTGAGTGTGAGTGTGTGTGTGAGTGGTGTGATGGAAAAACCAGGCCCTTCGGCCCGTGGGACCCTCAGACCCGTGGGGGGACCCATGAAAGCGCTTTCATTGCGGGGGTCAGCCGTTCGCACACTAACGACTTTCTCAGTCAACGGTTGGTACACTAATTAAGTCATGGCTAATGAAAATATTTTCATCGTCTGTATGAAAGTTTTCATAAAAAATAGTGAAAAGTTTTCAAAGTGCTAATGTAAAAGTTTTTCTTTTCAAATCTGAGGTCTTAAAAAATGAAAATATTTTCATTTTAAAACCTATTGCAATCGAGGGACCTATGGTATATAATGCAATTAGTTGAGGGCTCGGCCAGGCGATGCGGCCTATCACCACTAACCGCCTCGAAAGCGCGCCGTTTGGCGCTCCGTCGTCCTCACCGGTCTTTGAAAAATAAATATTCCTCAAAGTTATTGAGGCCGCAACAAGGCGCTGGAAAAGGCGCCTAAATCAAAAAAATAGGAGTGTGGAACATGAACAGTACCATTATCACGAAGGCGCAAGAGGCCATTGAAACCGCTAAACATAGCGGATATGTGGTCCTCGACGTTGAGCTGGAGCGCAAAGGCTATCACGACGGTTACATCGTTGTCGACGGCACCACGAAGACCACCATCGACCGTTATCAAGATTTGGAGGTTGTGAGTGCCTTACTGGACACAGCGGAGCACATGAGCGCTCTTGAGGAGCGCGACGGTGAAAGCCGCGCAATCGTCCTCGCCGACGACAGCAATGACATCCGTGTCATGGCGGGCGCTTTCGAGCCGAAAAAGCTCCGTTTGACGGCTCGCGAAGGGTTTTTCGGAGCCGCCCAAGCCGTGTTCTCAATCCACGAAGGGGACACAATCGAGGCCGGTGCTCTGGAGGCGTCTGCAGCCCTTGAAATGGCCGTTTCAGATAATTTGAGAAACGCGGTCCTGCGGGTCAATGAGATGCGCGCTTGGCGCACGGTTAAGCTCCAGAACATCATCGTTGAGCATTGTCCGTTTACATCGATATTAATCGCGGACATCGACATTGAGGTATCAGAGGAAGACGGCATCCGGTCATCCTTCAATCTGTCGGCCGTTGGCCACGCAATGCCAAATGAGACGCTTGAGGTTACCAACATCGAAACTGAAGGCCCATCACCGTATACAGTGGTAAGAGCCCTGGCGGACACTGTGGAGGAGGTGAAAACGTGGACCCAATAAACGGGCTTGAGGATTTGACTGACCTTATCGAAGACATCGAGGCCGAGCTGGAAGAGCACGAAGGCATGACCGTCGATGAATTGATTAAGCAATCAGAAAAGCTTGACCAATAATTTGAAAACTTTATGAAAAGGCGGAGCATGACGCTCCGTCTTTCTTTAGTATACAATGTAAGCGCTTTCATTATGGTACTTAAAATGTAAGCGTTTTCATTAGGATTTTTAATGTAAGCGCTTTCAGTAAGCGTTTTCATTAAGGCCTTTAATGTAAGCGCTTTCAGAAAACGTTTTCATTATGTAAGCGCTTTCATCACGCCACGTCCGCATGTAAGCGCTTTCAATTTTCAACAACGGAATGTAAATTTTTCATTGTTCGTGCACTAACAGTTTTATTTTATGAAAACAGTTTCATGCGGACTATGAAAACAGTTTCACAATTTGAACAGTTTTTATAAATTTTATAATTTACATTTTGTTTTCGTGTGTTAGATGAAAACCCATACAAACAGTTCCAAGCCCTCGGATGAAAACGCATTTTTACACAGTTTATGAAAACATTTACATTTTTTGTTTAGAATTATTATATATAAGACATTATATATAATAAATACACATTTTTAAGCATTTTGTGTAACAACTATCAAAAAACAATTCCGTCCAAAATTTAACGCTGTATCAATTTTTACCCTACAAAGGATATAGCACACCACCATACTATGAAAAACCCAGCACAATTCAAATTTAACGGGATATGTTTAAAATAATGGTTACTGTCTACCCGTCCATGTTCATGATTACCGTATACTAATTACATAAGAATATATATATAATTATTATGGGTATATATATATATATATAAT
>Ga0207421_10001261_pt1 | contig 32867 bp, 36 predicted proteins | sample SodLakKL_010_SED_4_FD_187542 | JGI IMG/M metagenome (GOLD analysis project Ga0207421, IMG submission 187542) | Alkaline sediment microbial communities from Lake Tanatar, Kulunda Steppe, Russia - 8KL_010_SED (SPAdes) (version 2) | ecosystem: Environmental > Aquatic > Non-marine Saline and...
TTTCGCCGTCACCGGTGAAGTCCCACTGATACTCATCGATCGAACCGATAGAGGCGTTCGCATTGAGCGTGGCTTCACCAGGCGCTTCGACGACATCCGGTTCGATCTCGAGTGCTGCCTGGAGTTCCTCAGCCTCGACGACGAGGTCCGCGCTCGCAGTGTCGGTCTCTCCCTCTGGATTTATGATCGTCACCTCGGGAGTGACATTTCCTGCTTCGACATACTCAGTAGTAATCGTCGGCTCTTCGGTCACCTCATCGATTTCGCCGTCACCGGTGAAGTCCCACTGATACTCATCGATCGAGCCTGTAGAGGCGCTCGCATTGAGCGTGGCTTCACCAGGCGCCTCGACGACGTCCGGCTCAACCTCGAGTGCTGCCTCGAGTACCTCATCCTCGTCGGTAACAAAGACTTCAACACCCATATTTGCAGTATTCCCATCCGTGTCTTCAACTGAGAACAGCCCTTCATACTGTCCAGGGTCCTTGAATTCAATCTCAACGACAGGCTCATCTGTAGTTATATTGATTTCATCCCCATCTTCACCGACGAACTCCCAATGGTAGCTTTCGACGTCATTTTCCGCCTCAGTTTCCGAAGCATCGAACGTTACAGATTCGTTGACAACCGGCTGTTCGGGATCCTGATCAAACTCAGGTCGGATGGATTCGACATCGACAGTTTCTGAGGTTGTATCCTCGTCCCCCTCAACATCTTCGATGGTCAGGGTGACGTCATACTTGCCGGGGTCAGGATACGACAGGCCTTCATCCAGCACGGGATCTTCGGTAACGAAGTCGACCGTAGTACCTTCCCCTTCGATGCCCTCGATACTCCAATTGTATTCTTCGATATCGTCCTCGAGGCCGGATGCCGTCGCATCGAAGACAACTGACTCATTCGTCAGCGGATCAGTCGGATCAACATCGAAGTCTGCGTTGACGTCAACTTCTGGGTCGTCAGTGACATCAATGTCAGTTGAAGACTCATAGCGGTCACCATCTTCACCGAAACCCAGTAGGGTGACATCATAGTTGTCACCGTCCGAAGCTGATTCCGGAACAGTAAGCGTCGGCTCGTCATCCGCACTGAACACCGTCGCATCGGCACCGCCATCGCTGCCGAACGGCGACTGGAGTACGGCGACTGCGGTCTCGAATTCGGCTTCCTCTACGTCAATACCAATCTCATCACCCGGTTCGGCTTCAGCGGGTACAGCTATTCCAGGGTCGATGTGATCGATATCGTAGTTGACGTAGTTCGCACCGACGGTTCCACCACTAGAAGACGTAGACGATGCATCAGGCTCGTATTCGCCAGCGACACCGACCCTGAGCATCGAACTCTGTTCGGGGACAGAGGCTTCGAGTGTTGCTTCGCCGTCGTCGTCGGTCGTCACCGTCGTAGTTTCAACACTACTGAACAGGTGTTCTTTCTGTATATCGATTCCGTACGTGACGGAGACTGGCACATCATCTGCACCGATCGCGGTAATCGGAATCTCCACGTCAGAACCCGGTTCAACTGACTCATCCGGCTCCTCGAACCTTATTTGATATTCACGAATATCAGTGGATCCGATGGATCCGGCTTCGATTACGCTATCATCTTCGTCGAGGTAGAACGCTTCGCCTTCGAGCCGTACAGCGTCGGGCGCGTTCTCTGGAACCGTCACCGTTCCCGTCGCAACACCACTCTCGTTAGTGGTAATCGTGTCCGTTTCGACCGGCACCGATTGGAATTCGATTGTAAACTGAGTCTCGACGGGTTCGTCTTCGAGCGGTTCACGGTCCTCGTCAGTTAGTTCAACCGTGTACTTGACGTCATCGCCTGGTGCGACAAAGTCGTCAAAATCCAGGTTGCTAAACTCACCGGTGAGAGTTGTTGAAGGATCGTCATCGCCTGGTGCGACAAAGTCGTCGTCGTCATCGGGCGCTTCGACGAAATCGATCCGATGTTCGAACACAGCCGTTGGAATTTCCTCATCGTCGGCCTCGAACTCGAAGTAGTAACGGTCAGCATCGTCAGGCGCCTCAAACTCAAACACTACGAGTCCTTCGTTAGTCGTCGTCGCAGTTGCCTCTGCCACTTCGGTTCGATTCTCTTCCCACTCACGATCGTCGAACAGGCGCATTGTGACCTCCGTGTCAGCCGCGCCGCCCTCGGCGTCGAAGACGTGTGCTGGTATAACCGCTTCTTCGCCAGCTATCTGATCAACTGGGTTGACTTCGATGAGGTGGTCAGCCACATCGATGTTCGTATTCACGTTATCCAACTGGACATCACCATTGGTGCTTTCGAGATTGTATTGACCTGTTTCGTCGAACGTATGCGTCACCGTGTCAAATCCGGCGTCGTCAGGCTCAACCCTGACAGTGTCTTCGATGTCCCCATCGGGATTCACGATGTCGATCTCGAACGTCTCGTCAACGGCTTCACCGGCTTCGCTGACGCGAACAGCGAACGTCGTCTCTTCACCGACGAGCGCACCCGAAGAGAAACTGGTACTCGTCGTTACGACGGAGTAAGGACCGGCAGCAAAGCTGTCTTGGAAGTCACCGTCGGCGCGAACCTCGTACTCACCGTCCGGTCTATCAGACAGGTCGTATTCGAAGTATTCGTTCCCGTCCGGTCCGGTTGTCACATTTTCAGTGTGAACATTACCGTCGGGATCCACTATCTCCACCTCGATTTCTGTCCCTTCGACCGGTGCGTTCCGATCAGTCCCATCGGTTGCACCGAGCCATATCGTTACGTTTTCGTCACCGGAAACACCCGACTCCAGTGCGGAATCCGTCACTGCAGTCGTCACCTCTAGGTCGTCAGTATCATCTGTGTCTTCAGCCCCCACAGCACCTGCAGCCAGCCCGACTGAGAGGAGTCCTATCAGGACTAGCACGCAGAATGCTACAAGAGCCCTTCCCACGTCTACATTCATGTAATCTGATATTCTCTCTATATTCACTTATAATAAATATGTCGGCCAAAAAGCAGCATATTTTTTGTTTTATACTATTTGAGTTCTTCATATTATGGCAGAGTAATGAGGTTATCCCCGTTCTCGAATTGTTTGACCCCGAAAGAGTTGATAAATTTAATCAACTGGCTCGACAGTATCGAGAACAGTGAGTGTGAGTTCCTCAGGCGTCATTTCGTCATTTGCCAGTTCATCGTGCCACTCAGCATCGACGTACCACGTTGCGAGGAGATCACCGCCATCGAGAATCGTCGCATCAAGTCGCTGTGCATCGAGTCCGTCTTCAAGTTCGTTCATAAATCCACCGGTAATAACACCGATTTCATCCCCTAAGTCGTCTTCAGTCCCACCCCGAGTCTCATACGAGAGAGCAAGTGTAGCGTCATCAGCTTCAAACCGGCTTTCCTCAACATCGATACCATTTTCCGTTAAAAATGTATCGAGGCTTTGGGCGTGAGTCTCCTCATTGGTATCGATATCGGACTCATCTTGAGTAGTTGAATGGTCGTCATCAGTTGACTGTTCATCATCGGCGAAACATCCCGCCAACGCCGCGTACACCACGGTTGATGTTCCAGCAAGCACTGCTCGACGAGATTTTGTATGAGACGTGGATAAACTCTTCATTGAAGAATACATCGATGTAGTGCATTGGCGACGACTTTTAAACAGACCCATAATCAAGTTGGTCTCAGTTACTGTTACGACATGAAAATCGTTTTGGTCAATATTCACTGCCCTGTTCGGTAATTCCCTGCGTGATTCACCCCAGCGCAGGCTACCAATTCCTCTGGCGGTGTGAGTGCCAATATGGCCGCTACTGGCGTTTTAATAAATTTAGATTGTGATTTATTATATTGGGCGGAGCCAGCTATCATGAGTACTGGAGTGGAGTATCACGGACGAGCGCTGGACCCGACATGCCTGTCCGATCGCACGATGCGGTTGTGCGTGGGCGATCGAATCTCGTTCCGATCCGATCAGACGAGTTCCAACAGCACCCACCCGAGCCACGCGATCGCGATCGAAAACCCAACGGCGGCGATCGCTTGGGTCGCCATCATTCGCAGCGCCCAGCGCGTCGACACCTCTCTGGCGACGGTAACCGCGGTCACGAGGCAGGGCAACAGGACGCCGGCGAGGTACACCGCCACGAGTACCTCGAGGGGTGACAGTGCGGTTGCAGTCCCCCCTTCGCTCAACAGGGCGATACCGTCTTTCCGAACCGAGGCCAACACGACAGTGAGTGCCGCCTCAGCTGGCAGGTTGAAGACCGCCATCACCGGACCGAGAACGCCACCAAGCGACTCGATCACGCCACCCTCATCGAGCACTGCGGCGACGAGGGTAATGACGACGAACACGGGTAACGCCTTCACCACGAACTCCCGAATCGCACTCCAGGCCTCACGGCCGACGGCGCGTGGGTCGGGCCAGTTCACGAACGTCCGCCGATCGATCACGGTGTGGGACTGTCTGGCCGCCGGTGGCGCGATCGTGGCAACGTAGATGAGCGTCGTGGCTGCCAGAACCAGGAGGTATGGTCCGACGAGCCACCACATCCCGACGGCTGCAAAGACCGCAAGCGTCGCGGGAAACTGGTAGGAACACGCGGCGCCAAACGAGATCGCCGAGATCGTCGTACATCGCGTACAATCGCTGCAGGACCTGGTGTTGATGACTGCGGGGACGTTACAGCCAAAGCCCATGACCACCCGGACCAGGTCCCGGCCAGTGAGTCCGACTCGTCGCATCGTCGGGTGAAGCGCGACGGTCATCCGCGTCACGAGTCCTGTGTTCTTGTAGACGCCGATGAGGACGGCGAAGATGAGCATCGTCGGGCCAGCCCACACGAACAGGAACGGTCCCATCGAGAGGAAGCCGTACTGATTGGTGAGCACCGCCGCGAGTGGGTCGGGGAGCGTCGCGGCCACCCCGAGAAGCGGCTCGAACGCTGCCCCGACGATCGGATCCAGTTCACCCGCGAGCGTGTTGGCGAACCAGACCGCGACCGCCGCCGGGAGGAGCAACAGTCCGATGCTGACCGCCGGGCCGGCGTAGGGCCGCTCGAAGACGCGTTCGGGCGGTTCGATCCGCTGTCCGATCTCACGTGTCGCCTCGTCCGGGAAGGGGCCCGGCTGGTCGATCGCCCGCAGGATCCGGCCGTACTCGTCGAGTGGGCGATGACCGGAGTCGTCGCCGACGGTTTCGGTCCCGCCGTCGGCGATGGGCCGTGAAACGTCTCGGGCATCGACGGGAACAATGGGGACGCCGATATCGGCGCTCAGCGTTTCGAGGGCCCGACCGGTCTCGTCGGTCGCTTCAACCTTGTCCCAGAACGTCACCACGACGGCCCCGAGGTGTCCGTCGACCAGCGGAAGCAGGTCCGCGAGATCGGTGTCGATATCGGTGGCTGGAACGACGAGCAACACGGTTTCGTCCTCGGTGACGTGTGACAGCGCATCACGGGTTGCTTCGGTATCCTGATCGAGGACGATCCCCGGTGTATCGACGAACTCGTATGTGTCCGTTGTATACCGCTCGCTGCGAACGGTCGTCCCGCGAAAGGTACCGCTCGTCGGCCGATCGCCCGTCAACGACGCGACGAGTTCGGACTTGCCGACGCTCTCCTTGCCGACCACCACGATCGTTTCTCGCTCGGTGCCGTCGTCTCCGCTCGGTTCTCGATATGGATCTTGTGTTGCCATCTACACCTGTGTTAACAATCGCACATATCCGGCTCACAGCACGACAGATCGTCGAGATACATGTTCTGCTCCCGGTAGACGTCGAGGACGTCGGTCCCGACGCCGAGTCGACGCCCGATCGTTTCGGCGATAATCGGGAACCGGGCCCTGAACTTGTAAATAAAGCAGAACTTGACGCCGTTGTGGGTGACGTCCGGGCCGGCGAGGAACAGTCCGGGGGTCGTCGGTGACTCGTCCCGATCGGTCAGTTGGACGACGCCGTCCTCACGAGGGAAGTGGGCGGCGGCGGGCCCGAGCGTCGGTTCGAAGCCGGTTGCCAGGATGGGACGCGTCGGCACGGTGTACGTCGAGGAGTCGTCCTCGTCGAGTTCGTAGCCGTCGGCGGCCCGCGTGCGAACCTCGAAGCAGCCATCGTCGTCGCGACGGACCGATTCGACGACGGCACCACCCTCGACGAGCAACCGATCGCTGTCCGCCACGGATTCGAGACGTTCGAGTGTGTACGGAGACAGGACCTCGCTTGGGTCGGGACCGCGAGTCGCCCACGGCTCGCCGCGGTCGAGCACGCGCACTCGACACCCCGCCTCGACGAGCGTGACGGCGGCGTCGATACCGCTCTCGTAGCCGCCGATAATCAGGAACTCGTCCGTGTCCCTCGTGGACGCGTGGTCGGTCCACGAACTGATCTCGCTGGTGTGAATACACGCGTCAGTTCCGGGACCGACGTCCGTTTTCGGGGACCCGAACTGTCCGGTCGCCCAGACGACGGACTCGCTGTGAACGTAGCCGTCGTTCGTTTCGAGGACGAACCCACTGTCGCTCGGTTGCTCACTGTGGCCACTGCGCTCGCCGTCGGCGTCGCCCTCCACATCTGATTCGTCCGCGGGTTCGCCTCCGGAGTTGGCTTCGATCGCCGTTCCACCGTCGACGGCCGCCACCGCAGCGTCTCGGTTCGTCGCCACCGCAGCGTCTCCGCGCTGGATCCCGGTCACCTCGACACCCGTCTCGACGTTTAGATCGTGAAAGTCAGCGACTGCTTCGAGGTAGTCTGCGTACTCGTCTCCGCTCGGATGTTCCCGATCGAGCGTGACCGCAGGCGACGTCTGGGGTGTGACCGCGTTCAGGTCGGTCAGTCCGAAGCTGTTGCTCGGAAACGAGGGGGTGATGAACCGCATCTCGTCGGGCCAGTTGCGAAACGAGGCCCCGATGTCCTCACGCTCGATGATCACCGTCTCGAGATCGAGCAGCGACAGCGCAACGCCGGCCCCGATTCCAGCAGCTCCCGCGCCGACGATCGCAACGTCGACGGAGTTCGGCACCGTCATCGGGCGTCAACCGCCGCCGAGTCACCGCTTCGGTCGTCGCTGTTGTGCTCGCGCTCGATCGCCATCGCACGCTTGTGTGTCGGGTGTGCGATCCGATCGGAGTCCGTTCCACCGGTGACGGCTCCCGCAAGTCGACGTAGGACCCAACAGGAGCCGACGCTGACGATCGTCGCGACGAGTCCGGTCACTGCCAGTTGCTGTGCGAGCGATCCACCGCCCATCAGTGCGATCGCCCCACCGATGAAGAGACCGGTGAGTATCGTCGTCGTCGCGTACCGCCGCGTACGGTCGAGGTCGTCCGTTACCGAATCGGCCGTCGTCAGTGTCCTGCTCATGGTATTACTAATATATCTATCTTAGTTATTAAGACTTGCTAAATAGAGAGGTTTATATCATAACATTGTAGGAGTGGGTACTGTTCGATCAGACCCCGTTCTACATGCCTCTCATACAAGAGAAAGTGCCAGACGGGCTGCGATACCGACGGACCACCAACCCACATGGCGGTTCGCGGTCGTGTAGGAACTGACGGACATCGGTCCCAGGCCGCGGTTGCACTCGTATCGTGAGAAATACTCGGTACCGAACCGTCCAATCGACTCGGTGCCCGCGTGAACAACCCCGACCTCAAGGGTCGAGGTTCTCGCCCTGCACCGCCTATAGACGGTGGCCGGTCAGTCGCGATCGGACAATCTCGTCGAGAGCCGATCGAGTCGGTCCTGTGCGGACTCCGTGCGGGCGGCTGTCGTCTCGGGGAGGTAGTCTGCGTCGTCGAGGTGGCCGTCGTCGATACTGAGTTCGAGAACCGCACCCTCGTGTTGGCCGTCCGCCGGCAGCTCCGTAACGTCGATATCGAGCTGGTCGACGGTCTCGCCGTCGGCTTCGAGCAAAAGCACCGCTGTCTGTCCGTCGACGATTCGATCGAGGGTTGCGATGTAGGTGCCGTCCATTAGCCTGCTAGTGGTGCCGGAGCGACGTCAATCGGTGGGGCGATCGAGTCAGTGTCGGCTGGCTTCTCGTCCGCGAGCACTGTAGGATCGCTCGAAAACTCGTGTTCGGTCTCGATCTCGGAGTGCTGGCCATCAGTCGTGAGGACGATATCGCCGTGGACGCCGGTCCAGTAGGTCTCGATTCCCCGATCGGCGAACGCTTCGAGGATCTCGTCGTGTGGGTGACCATACTGAGAGTCGTAGTCACTCGAAACGATCGCGACCGCCGGCGAGACGTGGTCGACGAACGGCGCTGTCGAGGACGTCGACGAGCCATGGTGGCCCGCCTGGTAGGCATCAGCGTCGAGGTCGGCGCCGTGGTCGTCGACCATCCGTTCTTCGGCCGCGCGTTCCGCATCGCCGGTCGTAAGATACGTGAACTCGCCGAATTCGACCGTGAGCGTGACACTGTTGTAATGAATGTCCGATCCGGAGTCACCTGCTGGCGGGTTGAGGACATCGACACTCGCCTCGCCGAACTCGACGCTGTCTCCCGCCTCGACGAGTAGCAGTTCGACGTCGTGTTCCTCGATCGCGTCGAGATATCGATCGTACGTCTGGCTGGTCGTTGCAACGCCGGAGTCGTACGCCGTGCCGATCCCATCGTGGGTGGTCTCGTAGTGGTCGATGATCTCGTCGTGGCCACCGATATGATCTGCGTGTGCGTGTGTCGCGACAAGATGATCGATTCGATCGACGTCCTGTGATTCGAGGTAGTCAATCACGTCGGCGCCTGCTTGGGGCCAGTCACCGGAGTCGATGAGCATCGTTTCACCGCTGGGCTCGATCAGGAGCGTGGCGTCGGCCTGACCGACGTCGATGTGGTGGATTTCGAGTTCACCGTCGACCTCGGCCGCACTGTCCGGGCCCGCATCACCGACGCCGGCCGCATCGACACAGCCGGCGACGACAAGCATCATCGTGATTGTGACGACCAGAAGAAGTCGCTTCATTGGTTCCGGTATCCGCTGGCGACACATCATAGTTCGGAAACGGATCTCAGACTGTCTCTACTGTCGGTATGTGAGGATATTCGACCGAAAAGAACGAACACATGTCTTCGAGCGATCGGGAGTGGGTGTCAGTACCGACTCCCCCTATCGAACTACCGGTGGTCACGCAGGTGACAGGTAGTACGAAAACCCGATGCTGCTGCCACACGAGAAGTAGCGTCGAGTGCACCAACGGATCGACTGTCTAGTGGCCCAACAGATCGACTGCAGTAGACGCCGCGGTATTGCATGAGCAACACAGGTTAGATTGGTAGACAAACGTGGCAACGATCGAGACGGTGCGCCACTATCGGTCCGTGTCGGCGGCGACTGCGGCCGGTTGCGGTGGGGCTGTGGCCGGTGGCGGCGACTGCGGCCGGTTGCGGTGGGGCTGTGGCCGGTGGCGGCGACTGTACCGGTGTTCGACAACCGATGGTCGGGGAACGTGGCGATTGACGATCGATAGACAAAGAAACTAGCTTTCGACGCGCGTTCGAGTGTCTTCGGTCTGTTCGTATTTCTCCTCGAACTCGTGGATGAGCTGTCCCATTTTCGCATACCAGTCGTTTAGCGTCCGCTGCATCTCGGTTGCGATCTGATTCGGATCAGTCGGATAGTAGACGTGATAGTAGCCACCCTGGTCGTAGTTGATCTGTTCTTTCTGGATGAACCCACTCTGGAGGAGGCGTTGAATCGACCGGTAGGCAGTCGACCGCTCACGATCGACCTCCGCTGCAACCTCGTCGATCGTCAGCGGCTCCTCGCTTTCGACCATGGCCCGGAAACACTCTTTGTCGAGTTGCTTGAGCCCGTGGATACACTCGAGCAGCCCCTCACATTTCATATCCTGTTGCAGGAGTTCCGCCATCGATTGTGCCATCGTTCTGTTTTAGCGTAGGGTCTGTGGTGGTATAAGAGTTGTGTGAATATTGCGCAAAGACGATGAACGGCGGCTACAGTGCCCTGTAACGGGATCGAGACGTCTCAACGGCTATGAGACGCAGGCGCGTTCGGTGGCGGACTCGCCTGGACGACAACTCCATCGATTCTGAGCCAAGCGGCAGACGCTCCCGGTGACCGATGCCGACATAGAGCGGTCCTAACCGAAATGGTGGGACACTTGCATGCTAATTTTGTTATCAATATACAATATTGGTTGCCACGAACAGCCACAGCGATGGTGCAGTCCGATCCTGTTCACCGAAGAGTACTGCCTCCTGAGCGGCCTAATTCTGGTTCTGGGCGCATACATCGCTCTACTATGGATCGAAGCTCTCTACACACGTTCGGGTTCACGACCGGAGACCACTCTTGTCACATGGAATTGGGATTGATGCACAATACTTTTGTACCCCCTCCACTAAGCCAGTATTGTATGTCAACCGAAACACCGAGATCATTGGCGTTCGATTACGACTGGGAGTACTCGCCGCGGGTGTCGACTCTGTTCGGCGTTTTCGCGTTCGTCGCGGTTGTTGGCTGGCTGGTGTCAGTCGCGCTGACGGCGATCCACCTGTTTGCAATTCCTGCAATACCAGCCGACGCACCAGTCCAGGGGAGTATCGAGGTGATCACCAGTCCGTGGGCCTACGTCTTCGGGATCCCGCTTGCGACGCTTGGCGGGATCTACTACCTGACGACAATCGGGCTCACGCTCTGGTGGTTCGACACCCGACACCCGCTGCTCGTCAAGATCCTGACCCCGATGACGGCGACTGGTGTCATGTTCTCCTCGTACTTCGTCTACCTGCAACTCGGCGTCATCGGAGAGATCTGCCCGTTCTGTATGGTCTCTGCGGCGGCGACAGTCGTCCTGTTCGGTCTCGAACTGGCGATTCTCCGGAAGAGCACGACGCCGTCGCTGTCCAGCATGGGCGGCGATCTGGGTCGGATCTTCAGCGAGACGAACTACGCCGTCGTCCTCGTTCCGGTCCTCATGGGACTGGTCACGATCGGTGCCCTGTTCATGATTCCGTTGCTTCCGCTTCCGGAAGTCGTTCCGTTCGCCTGAAGGGGTTACTGGGGATCCACCGTCCCAGCATGGGCCGTGAGCGGAGGTGAGTGAGCGAACATCGAGAGTCGGCAACTGTCTGCAGAGCGGTGATCACGCTCCGTTTACCGAAGGACAGAGAACATCGGTCAGTCGTACTTCCGAAAGCCCATCTCGTGGGCCATCTCTCGAAACGACTGTCGACACAGCCAGATATCGTACGTACCGATCAAGCCCTGTTCTCGACCAGTGTCTCTGCAGACGTGACTGTGTCCGGTTTCTCCGCCGTTCGTGTCGGTATCGGTGGATGAACCACTCGAAGCGTCGGTCGACGTCCCGCTGGTCATGCCGACGCCCCCGCTCTCCGTCGCACTGACGGCTCGATCGTCGCGAGAGTCGTCGTCTCGCCCGAGTGGACGAGGGCGTCGATTGCTTCGTGGCGGTGCGTTCGCGAAACGGTTTTCGTGACTGCTGTGTGGACTGTCGTAACCATCGTTCGAGAGGGGGTGGGTCTGGTTATCGTGCGTCGTCGAGTGTGCAGTAGGAGCCTTCGTGGGCGGAAACCCACGCCGTCACCAGCGAGTCGTCCGGCGCGATCGAGTAGATCGTACACAGCTCAGGCCCTGCATCGGCCGGTTCGACGATCGCAAGGCATTCCGGCTGTGGCTGCTCGTCAGGCGGTGGCGATCCTGCTTCGGTACCGTCGTTCGGGTGGTGACGGGTCACTCCGGGAGTTCGACCTCTTTGTGGCTATGGGTGAGTGTAGTCGTCGTTCGAGCACCGAGCGTTCCGGAACGGGCCGTCACGGGGGTCGTCTTTGCTCCCATACAATGCCAATGTACGGCCCTGTAGTAATATAAGTTATTATCTTAACCGTAGTTTTTATTAACTTGCGGCGAGCGTCTTCGAGCACTGACCCCACGTATCTCATGACGACACGCAATCCAACCCAGAAAGTCGGCTGTGTGATTGTCGGGGGCGGGATTCACGGCACATATCTCGTCCAACGGCTCCTCGAAGATGCCCCGTTCGACAGATCCGACGTTTGTCTCGTCGATCCCCACGATCGATTGCTGGCGTCGTTCCGCGAGAAGGCAAACGCCTGTGGGATGGAGACGCTCCGATCGACGTTCGTTCATCACGTCGGCACCGAACCGTTCGGTCTCGAGCAGTTCGCCGACGCGACCGATCGGAACGACGAACTCGTGTCGACAGTCGACTACCCCGACCGGCCCTCTCTTGAGCTCTTTCTGGACTATGCAGCGCACGTGATCGAACGAAAGACGCTGGAGTCGCTGCATCGTCAGGCGACCGTCGAGGCAATCCACGATCATCCCGACGGAACGGGACTTCGAATCGAGACGACCGCGGGTCCCATCGATGCCCACCACTGCGTGCTCGCGATCGGTCACGGCGGACGGTATCGCTGGCCCGATTGGACGAGCGATCTCGAGGGTGTCGAACACGTCTGGAAGGGGTTCGATCCCGACACCGCGGTCGATCGGACGATCGTCGTCGGAGGCGGCATCACCGCCGCACAACTCGCGTGTGATCTGAGCGAGACCCAATCGGTGGCCCTGTTCTCGCGGCACCCGATCGAGTGGGCGGTCTCCGAGGCGGAGCCGCCGTGGATCAACTGGTCGCATATCGAAGCGACTCTCCACGAACACCCACCAGGATCGCGGGATCGGTTCGACGTGATCACGGCGGCCCGAAACACTGCGACGATTCCACCACAGCTCTATGCGGAGCTCGAGGACCGAACCGACGAGGGCGTGCTCACGCTCGAACAGGGAGCCGTCGACGCCGCGGCGAACGACGACGGATCCGTTCGACTCACGCTCGACCACGGGTTACAGGTTTTCGGCGACCGTGTCGTTCTCGCGACCGGGTTCGACCCGGTGTTCGATCACCCGTTCGTCGATCGGGTCGCCGACGAACTCGACCTGGCCCGTGGCTATCGCGGGATGCCACTGCTCGACGACGAGACGCTCGCCTGGCAGCGCGAGGACGGGCGATTCGTTCCGCTGTACGTCTCCGGGGCACTCGCGCTCGGAACGGTCGGCCCGTACGCACCCAACATTCCCGGGGCCAGACGGGCCGGCGATCGGATTACGGCCGCGCTCGAAAAACGCTGTCGTCGGTCCGGAGCTAACGGGACGAGCGACGTAGTGTCCGGACCGAACGTGTCCGATTGATTCGGCGGGTGTGGCGACCGACGGGTTCGACACCGGTTACGACGTGAGTCCTCGTTTCTCGGCATCGAGTGTGGAGTCGAGCTCGGCGTCGAGGAACCCAACAAGTAGCGCTCCGGCCCGTCTGGCACCGATAACGTTGCGGGCGAACGGACCGAGCACCTGCTGGGCGGCAACGCCCGAAACCGCGACCCGCGAGGGGGTCCCGTCCTGGCGTCTCCACCGCAGCGTCTCGTCGTCGAGCACGGGTGCTCCACGATCCCCCGTCTGTAGCGTCGATTCTTGGCGTAGGTGGCGAAACAGGTCGCCATCGTACGGCGATCCAAACCCCGTCGCACAGATCAGTTCGTCGAGACAGTACGCGCTGTCGTCCCGACAGCTGACGACGACCGTTCCACCGGCGTCGGTCGCGGTCGCAATTTCCGAGCGCTCCAGTTCGACCTGCCCGTCTTCGAGGGCCCGCTGGAGGCGGCGAAACACGTACGGTGGCATCGTGCCATCGTTCCGGGCCTCGACCACCAGTTCTTCGCGGGCACGCGACGCCGGCGGGTGGGCATGGAGGGTCTCGGTGAGACTCCCGAAATGCATCCAGTCGGTGCTCGCCTCGAGTGTCGCGACGCGAAACGGGCTTCGGGCGAACAACACCACGTCACGTCCCGGGAGCCGAGCGAGTGTCGGCGCGAGCTGTCCGGCGGTGATACCACCACCGACGACGCCGACGGCTGCCGTCTCGTCGATCGCGTCGCGGTCGAAGCTCGGATCGAAGACGTGACTCACCGACCCTGTCGAGACCAGCTCCGTTGCCCACTCGGGAGCGGAGACCGAGCCATCGTGTCCGACGGCGAGGAGACACCACCGGGTCGAGACGTGACCCGCTGTGGTTTCGATCTCGACAGTCCGCCGTGTCTCTTCGAGTGCCCTGACGCGTGCGTCGACGTGGACTGAATCGAGGTCGTATCGATCGCAGATCCACGCCGCGTGGTCGAAAAACAGCGACACTGTCGGCCGTTCTGCGCCGATCGTCGTCGGACGGAGTTCGTCCTCACGGCCCCGTGTCCGGGCGAAATCTCGCAACGAAAACGGATCGGGAGCGACGTGGTGGACGTACGGTGATCTGAACTCGGCCATCCCACACTGGCGACAGGTCCGGCGAAACGACTCGAGAAGGCCAGCCGGATCGACGATGCACAACTCACAGGGATCGATCAGATCCGCCTGCAGAAGCCGAACGGCCAGATGAACGCCGTGGACGCCGCCACCGACGATCGTGATGACGGCGTCAGTCTCCGTCTCAGTCATCACCGTCCGGGAATCCATCCACGAGAGAACTACACCCGGCATAGGCCAGTGTGTGCGTCATCTTCGGCTCAACGCAGCCGTCGGCGCGCCAGGACATGCCCATCGTGACACTGGCAGTTACACTCGAAATAGGCTGCGTCGTGTCCCGCCGCTTCGAACGCGTCGATGAGTGACTCGGCGTCGGCTCGCCGTTCGACGTCGACGTTGACGATCGACTGTTCGCCGCGTTCGAGCGCCTCGAGTGCCCGTTTTTTGCCCTGTCGGTCGGGCTGAAGCGCCTCGATGAGTATCGCCTCGATAGTCCACTCCGGAGACACCGGGACGCGGCCGTCGGCGATCGCCGTCGAAATAGCCGCGTCGTCGTAGAGATACTCTGCAAGCTCCAGTCCGCTGAACGCTCGAAGTCGTTCTCTTGCGGACTCGTGGAACCGGTTGACCACGAGGAAACACTCGACGTCGTGGTGGGTGGCGCAGCGTTCGTATTTTGCGACGCCGTCGAGCGTCTCGGGCGTCGCGACGACGAACACCGTATCCAGTCGGTCGGCTCGATCTTCGATCGCTGCCACGCCAGACCCGCAATCTTCGACCGTCCACTCGATTCCGAGCCCGTCGTCGGTGCTTGCCTTGCGGTCCGTTACCAGCCGCGTTGCCCCACCAGTAACCTGGACACGCGCTCGTTCGGCCAGTCGACTCGCGACAAGTGCGGCGATCGTCGTCTTGCCGACGCCCCGATCGCCGACGAACGCGATTCGATGCGTCCCACACCCGGACTCAAGTGCTCCGACCGCTGTTGGCTTTGTCGACACAGTTGTTGCTAGCAAATAGGCCGTTACTAATCAAAGTTATTATTGGGAGTGATAGACTTAACAATACGCGCGCTGTACGGAATCGACGACAAAACCGACTTCGACGAGGACACCGAGTTCACCCACGTGGCGATGATAGACGCCCGGATAGTGAGTCACCACCACGAAGGTGCAATCCAAATAGGAGCCCTCCTCCCAGCATGATCGACCGATCGAACTCGCGCTACGATGACAACGGCGCTAAAAGGGACAGAGAATCACTCGGACAGATCTGCATCTTCTATCGCAGCGGTCTCGGCGACGACAAATTTCGCTAACTGCGGCTTTTGATGCTCCTCAATCAGATGCTGTTCTAATTTTTTGCCGTGAGTGATTGGCGTCCGACAGAGGGGACACTCGACCGGCGGTTTCGTCGCCATACAGTGCTCAGAGACCCTAAAGAAAAAACACTGTGGGTAGCCATATCAAGCCACCGCGTCGCAAGCGGAGCGGTCGCACCTGTTCTGTGCTCCCCGTCGCGATCGGTCAGAGCGGCTCTCAACAAAGACAACCCACGCTGCTGGAATCCGACCCGGAGTCAGCCGGTGAGACTGCTCGATCACCCTGCCGATCGCGTCGAATCGATCGACCGTGGACAGCTGTCGTCTCTCGACGATTGGATCGATCGGCCGTCGCTGTGGCCGACGATCGCCGATCGAGTGATGGACCCACAGGTAGCCTTCCCCACAGACTGGGCGCGATCGCCACGGATCGAGTATGGTGAGCGGGTCGTCGTGACGGCGATCGTGGCGGACTCGTGCGCAACCCAACGGCGAGTGCAAGTGTGTTGTGTGCTTCAGTCGACTCGTGGGCGGCTGAACGCGCTCACTGTTTATAAAACCAGAAGGCCGTTAGCGTTCCAAGATCAGTTCTCAACAACTCGTATGGCTCCTCGGTGGCCAAACCAATTCTGGGTCCCTTCAGTCTCTTCAGGACCGAAGTCGGTCTCGTAAGGGGTGCCATGAGGGAAACAATAATACAGGTACACCCCAGGCTCCTCGAACACGTATTCGTGGCTGGACGCCTCCTCTTCAGCTCCCTCGACTACGAACTCATCATCAGCGCCATCCTCAGGACTCTCGTGGGGTGGATCGAAGGCGGATGTGAGTGTGTGCCCGCCTTCCCATTCCCACGCGACCGTTGTTCCCGGTGATATATCAACTGCGATGGGATCGACAGCAAATGGGCCCAGTACTTCACCCCCGACTTCCAACATCGCGCTGAAGTTGACCTCGACCTCATCTTCGCTAGTTCGGTCAACGATGTCACCGTCCCAGACACCATCGCCCCACTCAACTGACTCTTCGGCCAACACGTCCAGCCGATTTGGTTCTTCATTGAGCCAGTCCTCGATCTCTTCGAGGTCATCAGCTGTGGCATCGTCGTCATCGGTTGTGGCACCGTCGTCATCGGTTGTGGCATCGTCGTCATCATCCGACCCGAGGCATCCGGCTATTGCCACACCCCCGATACCGACACCAACCGTTTTTAATACAGCGCGTCTATCAGCGAGTTTCCCCTCACGTGTCATTTGTTCTCTGGGACCATGTTACAGACAGGTCCCATTTGTCAAATAGAGTCTATTAATTTAGTACTGACTCATTTGGCAAGTGTTACCAAATATTTCACATTTTCACTATGGTACTTTCATACTCTTTTTCACACGCTCGTTTTAACCTGTCCAAACTCTGTTACAAACCTCTTGAGTCACTCGCGTCCGTGTCGTCGTCTGAGAAGACACCGACTCTGTAGCAACAACTGCCGCTGGGCACACACTGCTCGCACAGCGTTTGTGCAGTCAGATGGGCAGTGACTACTGTCGGCGGAGCAACGTGCACACCGATCGACACGAATTCGGCTGCTCGCCACACTCCTGCACTCGAAGGCCAACTCGTGACGTGGCACATCTTTTCACCCCGAAGCGAGTGGGATCGATCGGCTCTCGACGGCCATCACACTCTCACGTCGTGAAACGCACCTCCAGGCAATCAGAGCGAGAGAAGAGACCGAGTCGGCTGACGGCGTCGGCCCGTCTCCGATCAGGATTCGAGCGTCGTCGTCGTTTTCGCACCCGATTTGGTGGTTGCGAGGCTCACGCCCACGATGACAGCAACCGTAATCGGCCACGGGAAGATTGGGAAGTACTCCGGAGCGTAGTAGAGATTTGCGATCGAACTGGCCATACCGACGACGATGGCCGCGAGGACGCCTTCGGCAGTCGTTCCCTTCCAGAACAGGATAAAGAGCAGCGGGAGTCCGATGGAGACCCCGAGTCCGACGTAGGCGAACTCGATGATCTCGAAGATCGTCCCGGGACGGACCCACGCGAGGGCAATGCCGAGGACCGCGACGGTCGCGACGGTCAGCCGACCCAGCGCGATGAGCGTCGCTTCGCTCGCGTCGGGGTTGATCCGCTCCTCGTAGAACCGCGTAATGTCCGAGGAGGTGACGAGCAGCATCGAGTCCGACGTCGAGAGGATGGCACTAACGATCGCCGCGAGCAAGATTCCGGCGACGATTGGGGGAAAGAGGTCGACGATCGCGTTCATCGCGACGTTTTCTGGGTTGCCGATATCGCTGTAGAGAATACGGCCGGCGATGCCGATGAACAGCGGGATGGTCAGCCGAAGCGACTGGAAAGAGACGGCGATCACCGACGCCTTGCTGACGATCGATTCCGAGCGGATCGCCTGAAAGCGCATCAGGGAGTGGGGCTGGCCGATGGTCCCGAACGCGAACGTGACCCAGGCGAGGACGCCGATGGTGAGTGCCGTTCCGGCGTCACCGGCGGTCATCGAAAGGAGGTCCGGATTCGCCGCGTTCGCCTCGGAGAGAAACGCACTCCAGCCGCCGATTTCGACGAGCATCAAGAGTGGAAGCGCGAGGACAGCGACGAAAATCAACACGCCCTGGAAGACGTCCGTCCAGATGGACGCGTTGAACCCGCCGAGCATCGTGTACACGCCGACGGCGATACCGCCGACCAGAATTGCGGTGGTGTAGTCGATGCCGAGGCCAGTGTCCATCGCCTGTCCGACAGCGATGATCTGTGCACCGATGTACGAGATCATGAACATCACGACCGAAACCGTCACGACGACCCGGATTGTCGGACCGAGCGCGTCGTTTTTGAAGTACGTCGCGATATGGTCGGTGACGGTGATCGTGCCGAGTTCTTCGGAGTGGCGACGCAGCGGTGAGGCGACGTATCGGTACATGAAGACGACCAGGATGATCATCGTCAGCGAGAACCAGAGGGCGCTTAGGCCGACGGCGAAACCGACACCGACCCAGGCGAAGAACGTCCATCCGCTCGCGACCGAAGACACCTCCGAGATGGCGATCGGCCACGTTCCAACGTCACGGCCGGCGAGGAGGTAGTCCGAGAGCTTCTGTGTCTCTTCCGTAAAAAAGAAGTAGAGCCCAATGGCGACGAGCACGAGCAGGTAGAGCCCGAACGTCGCCTGGAGTCCGATCGACATTATTGACGCCCCCAGACGCTAATGCTACCATCTCCGCGCTGGTCGTCAACGACCGACAGGCCGTAGGCGACAAGTGGGATCAGAATCATCAGTGCGAGGACGAGTGCCGTGAGAGGTGGTACCCCGAGTATTGCCGTCATCACGTCACCTCTCCCAGTAGTGGAGTATAAAAGCACCCCCTAATACGCGACCCGGAGTGACATGTCGTAATCCGAACCAGAAAACGGTAGTCGTTTGAGTAGGAATCGAGCGCTTCTGTCCCCACATCGGAAAAACGCATAGCAACTATTATTACGGCTGTGAACAGATGCCACACTCAATGAGTGTCGAACCGCAGGAAACCGACGGCGTCTGTCTCACGCTCGACATCTGGCATCCGAACTGCTGGACAACAACGGTTACCGCGGACATCGATGCAGGGCTGCTCGCTCACACGGTGCACACGACCGCTAACGGATCCGTGAACGGCCATTTCACGGTCTACGCGGACACGAGCGATGCCGTCAACGGCTGCATCGCGGAGATCGAGGAGTCACCGTTGACGGGCGACGTCACAGCCATGCAACAGCGTTATGACTGCGCGAACGCGATCGCTGCGCCCGGGAATGCGACCCAGGACGTCTTCGTCGAGTACGAACAGGACAACAGCATCACCGACTCGCTCGTCTCGCGGGGGTTCATCCACAACGCGCCGATTCATATCCGCGACGGCAAAGAAGAGTGGCCACTGTTTCTCGCCGATCCGAACCGGGAGGACCTCCACGAGGGCCTCGCGTCACTACGCACGGAGGAGGACGCGGATATTTCGATCGAGAAGATTTCCCAGTCGCGGTCAGCAGCCCAGTCGAACGCCGATCTGCTCTCCGTCCGCCAGCGCGAACTCCTCGAACTCGCCTGCGACCGGGGCTACTACAGCTGGCCGAGAACGGTCACGCTCGACGATCTTGCCGACGAACTCGAGATATCGAAGCCGACCATCCTCGAACATCTCCGCAAGGCCGAGGCGAAGATCCTCAACGCCGAATTCGAGTCGACACGGTAGCACCTCGCCCTCGCCGCGATCAGTGTCCGCCGTTTCCGAACGAAACCTCGACCCCGACACCGTCGTCGACGGCGTGCCCGTAGACCGTCGTCGCCGCCATCAGGTCCATTACTGCGCTCCCGACGCTTTTTACCAGCGTCAGTCCGCCCGCCCGTTCGTCCGGCCGATCGTCTCCAAACGCGTCCGCCAGCGGGATGAGATCGCCCTTACACAACGCCCCCTCACGCAAGTCGCCCGTCTCCATCGCTTCCTCGGGAACGTCGGCGAAGACTCGATCGGCGCGCTCGACGAGAGCGGGTTCGAGTTCCTGCATCGCTGCCTGGTACGCGCCGACTGCAATAACCAGCTCCGCGTCGGTCGCATCGGCGGGGAACACCGGATTCCTGCTCGTCGTCGCGGTTACGACGACGCTCGCGTCCGAGACCGCCTCGGAAGCAGTCTCCGCGGCGGTAGCCGGGAGTCCGTCCGCGCGAAGCTCGTCTGCACACGCGTACTTCGAGTCGCTCGGCGAGTAGATTGTCACGGAATCGAGAGCCGACGTCTCTGCGATCGCCCGGGTTTGCCAGCGAGCCTGTGCGCCAGCGCCGATCACGGCGAGTGCGATCGGTTCTGCAGCGAGCGCGCCGGCAGCGAGTCCGCCGACACAGCCGGTTCGGACGTTCGTTATCCGCGTCCCGGGCATATATGCGACTGGTGTGCCGGTCTCGGCGTCCGTAAGCGCGATCTGGGCCTGAATCGTGGTGCCGGATTCGTTCCCTTCGTGGACGCTCACAAGCTTCGTCGCGTAATACGGCTCGCCGTGAATGTACGCGGGCATGGTAAGGGCCGTCCCGTGAGGGTCGGTGCCGTCGATCTCCGCTCCAACGGGGAAGTGGGGCCGGTCGGGTCGCTCGACGGCCCCCGCTGCCTGTTTGGCGAGCGCCGTTTCGACCGCCGGCACCATCCGCTCGACATCACACAGCGACTCGACATCGTCCGCAGTGAGAACCGTAACCATACCCACCGTTCCAACGGAAGGGGTAAAATGACCCCACCTAATGTCCTCCCGGCAAGACGACAGGGGACGACCGAATCGGCGTCGCCGAGGCGAGGACGATGGGCAGTGAGAGTGTGAGGATCGGCCCACACACGGCTACGACGATCGGTTGCAAGGCATCGAAGCGGAGTTCCGGGCTGTCAGCACGGTCGGCAAGTGCATCATAGTAGGTTCGGTCACAGCAGTCTTTGCTCCTGTGGCGGTAGTGCGGATCAAAACGGCGAAGTCTTGAACTCCGCCAGAACGTTGTTCACGCTTCCGCTTCGAGAAGTGGACCGCGATAGAACTCGGCGATATCGCGATCGATGTCCGCGAGCGTGAATACGTGCTCGTCTTCGGTGAGGTCGTCGTGGTCATCGACGTACTCGACTGCCGCGTCACGCGCTGGGAACGCAAGCGGGCTCCCGCGGGGCATCGGGTAGTCGTGTCGGTCCCGATCCTGTTCGTAAACGAAGTAGCCCGCAGTCGCGTCGATGAGTTCCCCGCTGTTGAAACAGGTCGCCCAGACGCCGTCGATCTCCGCGTCCGGATCGCCGCTGGTGAATTTCTCCGGTGCGTCGTAGTAGACGGCCAGACACCCCTTCGAGCAGAAGTACTCGCGGTGGCCGTCCGCGTGAACGAGCTGGGCGTTCCAGTCTGGGTAGTCGGCGGCATGCATCTGACAGGCCGCACACTCACCCTCGTCCGGGTCTGCCGGGAACTCGACGGGTTCGGCGAGGTCGTCCTCCACGTCTTCGTCGTCGACGTCCTCGTCGCCCGTGTCCGCGTCGTCATCAGTTTCCGCTGTGTCGTCGGTGTCGCCGTCTGGATCATCGTCACGTTCGTTGTCACCCAGACAGCCAGCGACGGAGACCAACGCGCCGATACCAACTGTTCCGAGTACGTTACGCCGATGGAGTTGTCGTCGATCTCGTGTCACAGATAGGCCATGGCCGGGTACCAACAAGTACAGTTTGGCGCGATTATCGAAATGGATCGTCGACTGAGAGCCTGTCGTGGCGGTCGCAAAATCGAAGCCAAGACGGTCGCCTTGGGTATCACACGTTCCGGACGCCCCAATAGCCAAGACCGACCGCCCCAATGATCGGGCATGGCAACGGGAACCGGTGGCGATGGCGTGACGATCGATCATGTAACGATTGCGGGCGCCGAACTGGCACAACTGGAACGGGCCTTCGAACGTCTCGGCATCGACCCCGACTACGGCGGCTCACACGACGGCTTGCCGACGCACATGTCGATCGTCGGGTTCGAGGATCGGTCCTATATCGAACTCATCGCAAAGGAGACCTCGGGCACCGCTCCATACTGGAACGACGCGATGGGCGCGAACGCGGGACCGTGTGCCTGGGCTGCCCGATCGGACACCATCGATGCGAACGTCGAGTCCCTCCGGGCAACCGGTATCCCGGTCGAGGGTCCCGACCCGTACAGCCGCGACCGACCGGACGGATCAACCGCACGGTGGCGGCTCGCGTTCCTCGGCGATGGCGAACCCGGATCGCTGTTGCCCTTCCTGATCGAGGACGAGACGCCACTCGAACGGCGTGCCGAGCCGACGCCGTCGGCTACCGACGCGGGACTCGTGGGGATCGATAGCGTCGTCGTCGCCGTCTCGGATATCGAAGCAGCGGTGGCGACCGTCGAGACGGCGTTCGGTGAGTCGCCACCGGAGCGGTCGGTGGTGACGACCGGCCCGTTCGCGGGAACGGTTGCCTCGTTCTCGACCGTCCCGGTTCATCTCGTCGAGCCGTCTGCCTCGGATCCGCTGACAGAGCGCCTTCGAACCGTCGGCGAGGGCCCGTGCGGGTTCGTGCTCGAAACGGCAGATATCGAGGCGATACGGAACCGGGTTGGGTCGATCCAACGGACCCAGTTGGGACTCGAGACCGTGTCGGTGATCGATCCGGAAGCGATCGACGGACTGGCATCTCTCTGTCTCACCGAGCGTTGATCGACTCCCAACGCGGCGCCACCGGTTGCCGAACGCATCACTTGTGATGGGGTCGCCGACGATTCCACGAGACTGAACGTCGGGTCGCCATACTATGATGACGGGGGGCGTACCTGCCATCGCATGTCGTATCCGATCCGCATCGCCGATGTCATGAGCACGCCGGTAGTCACGGCTGCGCCGGACGAGACAGTCGCCGACGCCGCGGGAACCTTCCTTGAGGAGGGAATCAGTTCGGTCGTTGTCGTCGAAGACGACGAGGCCGTCGGCATCGTTACCGGAACCGACCTCGTCCGGGCACTCGACGAGGCCGAGTCACCGCGTGAAAAGCCGGTCTCGGCTGTCATGTCCACGCCAGTCGTCACGACCGATCCGGCCGCCGAACTCGCAGACGCCCTCGAGACCATGCACGACCATGGCGTTGCGCGGCTGGTCGTCGTCGAGGACGGCCGTCTCGTCGGCCTGGTGAGCACCGACGACGTGATTCGGTACGCCCCACAGGTCTTCCATCGGGGTGCACTCGCCGGCGACCCCGCGCAGACACCCCAGTATCACGCCAGACAGGAAACCGAGTTCGAACGCTCCGAGTGGGCGTTCGAGTGCTCGACGGTCTCCCGCGATCGCCTGAGCGTGGGCGATCGGGTCGAGTTCTCGAAGTCCATCTCCGAGGCGGACGTCCGATCGTTCGCGACGGCGTCAGGTGACACCAACCGCCTCCACCTCGACGAGAGTTACGCTCGCGAAACCCGGTTCGGCCGGCGGATCGCCCACGGGACGCTCGTAAGCGGGCTCATCAGTGCCGCCCTCGCCAGGCTCCCGGGACTAACTATCTACGTCTCCCAGAATCTGGCGTTTCTGGAGCCGATCGACCTGGGAGCGCGCGTTACGGCAGTCTGTGAGATCGTCGGTGAGATCACCGACCGGAAGTTCGAACTGACGACCGATGTCTTCGACGCGGACGGGACCAGAGTCATCGAGGGGGAGGCGACGGTGCTGGTCGACGAACCCCCAGAGACCGCAGCCATCGAGGTCGAAGCGATCGCCTAGCGAGCCCGGTAGACGGCTCGCTGCCCGTCAGACCGTCGTGGAGTCGGCAAGTGGCTCGTCGATATCGAGGGCCGCAGCGCTCTCCGACCAGAGTCGCGTTGCAGCCACAGTGTCACGGGCCGAGGACGACGGGACTGTCGGCTGCTGGTTCGCGAAGTACTGCCCCGAGATGCTCGCCGTCCGCGGGGATACCCCGACGTACAGTATCTCCGCAGCCCCGTCGGCGACGGATGTGACGCCGGGAACCGCTTCGAGCGTCTGGAGGAGTTGGGGAAACGGACCAGGGAGAAACCGGCTGAACCCGCTGCCCGGAATCGCACCCGGATGGAGGCTGTTCGAGGTGATCTCTCGGTCGCTGTCGGTGAGCCGGCGTGCGAGTTCGGCGGCAAAAAGGACGTTCGCGAGCTTCGAGTGGCTGTACGCCCACATCCCGGAGTGGCGATCGACGGACTGCACCCGATCGAGATCGAGTGAGACGCCCTTGTGGGCCGCGGATGCGGTGGTGACGATCCGACCCCCCTCGCGGACGTGGTCGAGGAGGTCGGCCGTCAGCAGATACGGGGCGAGATGGTTGACCTGAAAGGTGTACTCGACGCCGAGCTCCGTCAGTCGGCCATCGCGGAACAGTCCACCGGCGTTGTTGACGATGAGATCGAGCCCGTCCGTTTCCGTCCGAACGGTCGCCGCGAGGTCCCGGACGGCCGCGACGGACGCGAAATCCGCCTCGACGAACGTGGCGTCGGACCCGATCGCGGCGAGTTCGTCGACGAGGGCCGTGCCGGCGCGGGTGTCTCGGCCGTGTACGATTACGTCGGCACCGAGTCGTCCAAGCGCCAGCGCAGTTCGACGGCCGATCCCGTTCGTCGAGCCAGTGACAAGCGCCTGTATGCCGCTGCAGTCGACGGATGCAACACCGGCGAGGGTTTCGGGAGACGCACTCATTACCGGTGGACACGGTTCCACGAACAAAACTGCACGCAATCCGGTGGTCCGTGTGCGATCGGAGACCGCGGCTGGTCCGACGTCACGGCCACATCGTCGTCGAGTCCGTGACTGGCCTCCCCCAGTAACCCGCCCGGACTCCATCGATCGCGCCCCTGGTTCGGAATCGACCGTCTATCGATCGCACAGCAGCCGGGATGGGACCGAGACAGTTCCAGCGGGTGCACATCGCCGGCGGCTGGGGACGACTCGTCATCTCGCGGCAGGTTGAAGAGCCATCAGAAGTCATCTGGACGTATGCTCCCCAGCGCGCTCCCACGATACGACGACGATCGGGTCTCCCGAGTCGGTGAGCGTGCCGTGGTCGTGGGGGCGAGCATGGCTGGCGGTAGCCGGTCGTGTCCTCGCGGACAGTTTTCGCGAGGTGGTAGTCGTCGATCGCTGGATCGTGACCCTGTTCGGCCTCCACGGCGATCATCCACCGACGGACGCTGGGGGTCTCATGGCGTTTGCACGCCAGCTGCCGACGCCGGAACTCGCCGACATCCTCGAGAGCCAGCAGTGGCTGACCACCGACGTCCATCACTATCCGTTCCCGTCCAGCCGCCGACGGCGCTCCTTGCGCCGGCCGTCCTCTGGCGGGTTGGCGCCCCATCGTGGGTGAGCCGATACCGCTGAGGCGGAAGGTGTCTTCGAGTCGTGTCGGTCGCCGTAGCGCTATGCTGGTCCGCTGGACGGACCGTCCCACACGTCGACGTCGATATCCAGTCCTGCCTGTCGAAGCCTGTCGGCAAGTGGGGTTCCGATCCCCGACGCAGGGGTAAGCACCCCACCCGAAAGCGGTGAGTCGGTCTCGTCGCGAACCAGACACATCGCAGCCTCGCTGAGCATCCTCGCGGTCGCCCCGTACCCCGGATCCCGATCGGCGCGAATCTCGCTTGCCACGACGAACGGGCCATCGGTAGCGATCCCGCGGCCGAACACACGGACCGTAAAATACCCGTTTTCGATCTGGTCTCTCGTCGGCCCCTCGCCGGGGTCCGGAAACACGAACTGCCGGAGCCCTTCTCGTGTGGGGGCAAACGCCATGCCAGCAGTCGCGGCCGAGAGCCCTGCCCAGACGGCGTTTGCACGCGCCAGTCCCCCGATACCGTCGCCCGTTGGAATCACTTCGGTACACTCGAACTCACGCCCCCACGGATAGCCGAGCAAGGCGTTACTGCGTCGAACGACCCGTTCGTTTACGACGGCCATCGGCGACGGGGCCGTCCACACCGATCGGAGTGGGTCCTTTTTCGGCACGGTCTGTGCGCCCGGGTCGACGCCATCGCGTTCGCCCTTCGGTGCCAGCGAGTAGGGGTTCCGAAGCGTCTGCTGGGCCAGCGGGTCGGTCGACGCGGCGCGAAACATTTCGATCGCGCTGGCCAACGTCCCACCGCTTACGCCACCGCGACTGTCTTCCAGGTAGATCTGGGCCATATCACACGGCACCCCAAATTCGTCGATGGCAAACGACTGGACGAGTGCAGTCCCGAGATCGCTCGGGATGGAGTCGAAACCACAGCTGTGGACGATTCGGGTCGCTGCCTCGACCGCGTCGTCGTGATAGCGATCGATCATCTCCCGCACCCAGGTTACCTCGCCCGTCAGATCACAGTAGTCGGTTTCGGCGGCGATACACGCGTCGACGAGTGGTGTGCCGTAGCTCGTATACGGACCAACGGTTGTACAGATAACACGGGTATCTTCAGCAATAGCGAGAAGGCTGTCCGGCTCGGTCGCATCGCCGAGAACGATCGGGATGTCGTCCCACCCAGTAGTCCGGTCGACGAGTGTGGCCTCCAGTTCCTGGAGCCGACGTTCGTTGCGACCGCCGAGTGCAAGCGAGAGCTGGTCCGGCGTGTACTGTTCAGTCAGATACTCGGCAACGAGACGGCCAGCGACGCCGGTTGCACCCCAGACGACGAGATCGTACTGCCGATCAGTGTTGGACACGGGTATCGTGGACAGTTCGCAGTCCAGACCCTCAACTGTTGGGTAAGATCGTCCCAACTGCAACTGTGTACACACAGCGCCACTCACGGGTCACTCAGTTCCGCCGTCTGCTCACGGTGCCCACCGATCGGACCAGCACCGCTGACACAACGACACGGATCGGTGGCCCACACCACGATACCGATCGTCAGGTTCGGGACACCTGACGAACGGGAGTCAGGAATCGACGCTGTTGACTTCGGTGACCGCTCCGACGACCGTCCAGTCCGATTCGTCGTCGCCCTGTCGCCCGACCAGCACCGATTCGTTGTCGGCACTGGAGATGAATCGATACGCCGCGTCATCGTCTTCGCGAACACCCTCCGCCTGAAATTCTTGCTGAAAGAACTCGGCCCCCGAGATATGAAAGACGGCGGCTGTTCCGTCGTCGAGTACAAGCTCGACGGGGTCGGGACTGAGCTGGTGAATCCGCTTTGCGATCGGGTTGAGATCTGCCATACCGACGTACTCGTGGGAGAGCCCCTAAATCATACGTCTCGCGTTCGATCGCGCTCTGGGGTACCGTTCGTGTCTCGTCACCGCCGGCGAATACACCGTTTTCGACCGGTTCGAGTGTCGTCGCCGCCCGGCCGTAGCCGAACTGCGGATCGAAATTGGCCGGCAACTCGACGGCCCCATGCATACAGGTGAGCTTGCGGTGAAGTGCCGTCAGCGGATGGGCGACCCGTCAGCCGGTGACGCCCCAATCCGAAGAGTGCCGACGACGAGAGCGGCGATTAGCGGCCGACGGCTCGATCGATCGTGTCTTCTCGGTGAACATCCCAGGTCGCTATTTACGTGTCGTTGGAGTCGATACCGCTGGAATGAGCGATTTCGACTGCATCGTCATCGGCGGTGGCACAGCTAACAACGTTGCAGGGGCGACAGCGGAGCACGGACTCGAGACGGCGCTCGTCGAACCCGGTCCGCTCGGCGGAACGTGTCTCAACCGCGGCTGCAACCCCTCGAAGATCCTGATTCAGGCGGCGAACGCGGTCACCGACGTCCAAACTGCCGATCGGTTCCACGTCGACGCCAGGTTCGAGGGGATCGACTGGGAAGCCGTCGTCGGCGAGATGGACGACCTGCTCGGTGGCATCGCTGCGGACATGAAAGATCGATACCAGAATACGGACACCCTCACGCTGTTCGAGGAACGAACCGCGTTCGTCGATGAACGGACGATCGAACTCGAGGGACAGGACGTGACTGGCGACACGATCGTCGTCGCGACCGGAAGCCGGCCCGTCGTGCCACCGATCGACGGCCTCGGCGAGATCGACTATCTGACGAGCGACGATGCGCTGTACCTGACAGAGCCCCCGGAGAGCCTCGTCATCCTCGGCGGCGGCTACATCGCTGTCGAACTGGGGTACGTCTTCGAATCGATCGGGACCGACGTGACCATCGTCGAAATGATGGATTCGCTGGTTCACCGCGAGGATGGTGACGTCTCCGCGGCGTTTACCGAGATCGCGAGCGATCGCCACGACGTCTACACTGGCCACCGTGTCACGGCAGTCGAGGAGACGGCCGAGGGACATCGCGTCCACGCCGAGACGGAAGACGGTGACTCGATCACTGTCGACGGGGAGGAGGTACTCGTGGCACTGGGCCGGCGGCCGAACACTGACGAACTGAATCTCGACAGCGCAGGTATCGAGGTCGACGATCGGGGCTTCGTCGAGACGAACGAGTATCTGGAAACAACTGCCGAGAACGTCTGGGCCCAGGGTGACGTCGCCGGAAACGCGCTGTTCAAACACTCCGGCGACTACGAGACGCGTCACGTAATCGACAATGTGGTCCACGATCAGCGGCGTGAACTCGACCTTACCGCGATGCCACACACGATTTTCACGGAGCCCCAGATCGCCGGTGTCGGTGCCACCGAGGCGGAACTCGATGATAGCGGACAGGAGTATCTGGTCGGTCGTGCCGACTACGCCGACTCGGCGATGGGCCGGGCAAAGAAACTCGAGGAGGGATTCATGAAAGTGCTCGCCGCCCCCGACGGCGAGATCCTGGGCTGTCACATCATCGGCTACGAAGCCTCGATGCTGATCCACGAGGCGGTCGTCGCAATGCGAACCGGCGCAACTGTCGACGACGTGGCTGACACGATCCACGCCCATCCAACCCTGGGGAAGGTCGTCGAAGCGGCGTTCCGGGATATCTCGCAGTGAGGAGCGGTCCGCTTGCGAAGGTCGCCTCTCTGTCCGCTAAAAATCTATCCGAGCCGCCTACGGCGATTCCTCGTCGAACAATCGCACAACCATCTCGTCGTCGGGTATCCATCCAACGAACTCACCGCCCTCGAACGGCAACTCGACGGAGGCAATATAGTTACACAGGCCAATGTAGAAATCGATCAGCAGGCCGGCTACAACGATCTCTGCCGGCGAATACGCCTGTGCGAGGGCGTCGTGAATCTGGTCTGTGGCCGTTCCGGACTCGACGGCCCGGGCGTACTGCAACAGGACGAACTCGCCGTCCTCGAACGAAGAGAAATCGTCGCCGCCGATCGATCGCATCTCATCGATCGTGACACCCTTTTCACGAGCGATATCGACGTGCTGATGCCACTCGTAACGGGCACGGCGTGCCCGAGCAACGGTGAGGATAACGAGCTCCTTTCGACGATCGCCGAGCTGGGCGTACAGCGTGTTCAGATACTCGAGGGTGACCTCCAGGACCTCGGGATTGTGCGCCCACGCACGGAAGATGTGGCGGTCGCCGAGATAGTCGTCGGTGAACAGGTGGTGATACTCGTCCGGGATGTCGTCCAGTTCGAGGAGTGGCAGTCGTAACATGTGGTGTGCGTTGTGATTGCTGGAGTGTATTTCGGGGCCGACTACTGGGTCGAGAGGCTGTGGCGCTGTTCTGTCGGCATAAACTCCTCTTCTCCGGGCGGTCCAGACTCGAGAAACGCGGCTGCACGCGCTTCGCCCAGCGTCATCAGTTCTCCAATGAACGACGGGCTCCGATCGACTTTCGTCGAACAGTGGTAGGTCTCATCCATTGGGATCCGTCGAACGGCGGTCTTGGAGAACTCGCTTGTGGGGAGATGGCCCGCATCGATCCACTCGTTGACCCGTTTGATAACGGTGAGCTCTTGATTGAGCGAGATGTTTCCCGAGAGCTCGTTTCGCCTATCGGCGATCTCTTCGAGCGACGTCGGTTCGCCATCACGCTCCTGTGGGTTGATCTGGATGATCCACAGTTCCTCGGGCTTGCGATCGGCATCGATGGTCATGAGGTCGTCTATCGGCGGGTTTTGGGAGAACAACCCATCCCAGTGGAGGTGGCCATCGATCTCGACGGCCTCGAAAAGCGTTGGGACGGCAGCCGACGCCAGCACTGCGTCGGGTGTCACCCCTTCGTCGACGAACGTCTCGAAGACGCCTGCGTTGACGTCGACCGTCCCAATCACGAGCTTCGGGACGTCTCGGTTGCAGAGGTCGGGGATTTTTTCGAAGTCGATGTGCCGTTCGAGCGTGTCTCTAATTTCGTCTTTACCCAGCTCCGGACCGGGGATCTGGTACGGACTGAGTTGGGGCATCGCAACCCCCCTGCTCTGGAGCTGTGAGAGGCCGACGACCCAGTCGTTGATGAACCGATCGCCGATGTCGGCTGCTGACAGATTTTCCCACACCGCATCGAGGAGTTCGATGGCGCGTGCCTCATCGGCCGTGACGAGACCGTACCAGGTCGCAAGTGCGTTGAACGCACCACCGGAGGTGCCGCTGATCCCAACCAGTTCGTACTCGTCGGGCCACTCGCGGAGCAACTCTTTGAGGACGCCTGCGGTGAACGCCGTGTGACTGCCACCACCCTGACAGGCGATTGCAACCTTCGTCGGCTCGTCCGTTTCGCCGTGTCGGTTACTCATATGTTGTGGTGAAGCCGCCATCAAGAAGCAAATCGTTGCCGTTGAGGTGTTTTGCGTGATCCGAGAAGCCAAACACGAACAGGTTCGCCACCTCAGCAGGGGTCATCATCTCCTTCGTGCGGGCCTGCCCGAGCATCACGTCTTCGATCACCGACTGTTCGGAGATGCCACGTTCGTCGGCGGTGTCTTCGATCTGGTCGACCATCAGCGGTGTCAGTACGTAGCCTACGCTCACCGAGAATCCCCGGAGGCTTCCACCGCCTTCGGCCGCGATCGATCTGGTGAGCCCCGTGAGACCGTGTTTAAGTGTAATGTACGCCGGCTTGTTCTGCGTCGCGTAGTGGCCATGAACCGAGGACATGTTGCCGATCGCGCCGACGCCATCGTCGGTCGCCTCGATGTGTGGCATGACCAGCTTCGATAGCAGAAACGGCGATCGAAGCATGAGGTCGTGCATAAAGTCGTACGTTTCCATGGGAAACTCCGCAAGCGAGGCGATGTGTTGCATTCCGGCGATGTTCGCAGCGTAGCGCACCGTTCCGAGATCGGCAGCCTCGTCGACGGCTGCCACGACGTCATCGTCGTCGGTGAGATCGCCCTCGATCGGGACGACGCGGCCGGCGACGTCAAGTTCCGTCGCAACGTCGACGGTTTCCTCGAGACCCTCCGCGTCGATATCCAGCGCAGCAACGGTCAGGCCATTGCTCGCGAGGGCGACGCTCGTCGCCTGTCCGATACCCGAGCCGCCGCCGGTGACGATCGCGACAGTGTCCGTCGTGAAGTGATCGTCTGGAACCTGAAGCAGATCGGCGGCCGTGAGCTCCGGTGCGCTCAATTCGGTTGTCTCGTTCGGCATGGGGGGTCGTACCCCACCGATCGGTAAATAAGTCACCCGGTCAAGCAGCGACAGTGCACACGGGCGACGGACTGTTGTATACCTGGCCAGTGTTGGACCGATTCGGACTCGCACGGTGTTCTCCGCAGAACATGGCGTGAACGGGACGACAGTGCAGCACGTGCCGGCGGAGTCCGCTACGTTTCGTCGCGTGTATTGATCTGCTCGGCAATCCGCTCGCCGGGACGACGAAGGGCACCGCTTTCGACTTCATACACGTAGCCGTGGACGGCGACTGAATCGGGGACGAGCGGATGCGCTTTGAGATAGTCGATCTGGGCCTGACACGCCTCGTCGATATCGTCGGTCATCGAGACCCACTCGGCGATCGACGCGTCGCCGATATCCAGACTGGAGAGTGCGGGATTGAGATCGATATCCTCGAGGCTCCCGCCAGCGGCAGCTTCGAGCCCCTCGACGACGGCTTCGTCCGGGGCGCTCATCATCCCACAGTCCGTGTGGTTGATGACGATAATTTCTGTCGTGTCGAAGAAGTTCGTCGTCAGTGCGGCACTCCGGATGACATCGTCGGTCACCTTTCCGCCAGCGTTTCGGAAGATGTGGGCGTCACCCAGGGAAATACCGAGTGCGTCTTCGATCGGAATCCGTTCGTCCATACACGCGACGACCAGCAGCTGTTTGTCGTTCGGAATATCTTTCCGGCGACGACGCGCCCAGTCATCCCGCCGATCGACGTGCACTTCAACCGACTCGGACACCTGCCCGGCTTCTGGTTCGGGGTCGTCAGTTGGGGCCATCATGCATGCCATCGTATACCACCTCGTTCGTTATAATGGTGTCACGGGAGCCTCTGTCACCATCCCTGACAGCAGTCGTTCGCTGTGAACTGCACCCAATCACGACAGAAGTTCGATCGCTACAACCAGTTACGAAAGCCCGATTATCAACTCCATGACAACGAACCTGACACCTTGGCGTATAGCGGGCGATCGACTGGTTTCTCGCCCTCGAAGAGGGTCACCGGCGACTGATACGGATTCGTGTCCGTCGGTACCGCCGTCACCGGACTCCGTCCGGTTGCTTGAGGGATCTTCGATCCCTCTCTGTCGTCGGCTTACAGCCGACTGCCTGAGGGGCCTCCGGTCCCTCTCTGTCGTCGGACTGCGTCCGACTGCTCGCGGAACGCCGTTCCGCGCTGATCGGCCGGGACGGGTTCACCGATCAGCGTGGCGCGACGCGCCACGAGCAGTCGGGCGTAGCCC
>Ga0207421_10001262_pt1 | contig 32849 bp, 26 predicted proteins | sample SodLakKL_010_SED_4_FD_187542 | JGI IMG/M metagenome (GOLD analysis project Ga0207421, IMG submission 187542) | Alkaline sediment microbial communities from Lake Tanatar, Kulunda Steppe, Russia - 8KL_010_SED (SPAdes) (version 2) | ecosystem: Environmental > Aquatic > Non-marine Saline and...
GGTCAGCCGGGAGAGGTCGCAGACGATCCCGCCCTCGGTGGCCAGCGGCGAGCCGACCACCGAGGAGCCCAGCCCCCACGGGATGAGCGGCACGCCGTGGGCCTTGGCGAGGGCGAGGGCCTCGACGACCCCGGCGGCGCTCGTCGGGGTGATCACCGCGTCGGGGTGCCCCAGCGGCTGGCCGGTCGCCGCGCGCTTGATCGCCAGCGGCCACCAGTCGGCGCGGTAGTCCTCGAGCAGCGTCGCGTCGGAGACGGCCTCGCTGGCAGCGTCGCTCAGGAGGTCACGCACGGCATCGCGGTCGTCCAAGGGCTCTCCCCTTCATCCAGGGCCGCCGCGGCGTGAGGAGCGCACCCGCCTCGAGGGCATCGAGCGCTCGACACCCACGGCGCCCGCACGTCTGAACGTGATCTAGGCTGTGATTGTCACGCCGTGAGTGTGACAACGCGCTCGGGGCTCGTCAAGGCCCTTCTCCGAGGAGGTCCCCACCGCGCGCGCCGCACGGGCGCGGCGAGCGTCAGCGGCTCGGCCGCTTGAGCCCGTCGACGAGGTCGCGGAAGGCGCTCACCGCACCGCCGACGTCATCGACGGCAACCGCACCGGGGCGGCCCTCACGGCGCATGAGCCACAGCCAGAGCGTCTCGGCGTCGCCGCCGATCCGCGCGACCTCGCCCTCGCCGCTGACGCCGCCGGCACCGGCCCCGGCGCTGGCGCTGGCGCTGGCCACCACGCCGTCGCGGTCGACCCGCCAGCGCTGCGCCCCGGCGTCGAGCACGACCGGCCCGGGCCCCTGCCACCCATCATCGAGGGCGCGCCGCACGTCGGTGTCGACGAACTCGTCGATGAGGTCGAGCGCCCGGGCGGCCTCGACGGGCGCGGGCCGTCCCTGCGCGTGCTCGGCGTCCCACCGGTGCAGGACCGCCTCGCGCAGGAGACGGCGCGCCCAGAACACCGGCTCCCGCGCACCGACGGGCGTCCAGACGAGCGCGTGCCCGGCGCCGGCGAGCGCGTCCTCCGCGGCGGAGACGGCGGCGCCCAGCGCGTCGGCGAGGGCGCCGGGAGCGTCGTCAGGGCCCACCCCGAGCTCCGGGGACGGGCGCTCGAGCACGCCGCTGCGCACCGCGAGTGTGGCGTTGCCGAGGATGCGGAGGACGTGGACGGCGAGGTCGCGCACCGACCAGGAGGCGTAGGCGGCCACGGGCGCGTCGGGACCGCGGCCGATCGCCTCGGCCAGCGCCTCGAAGGACTCCTGGCGCCACCGCCGCCTCGTGTCCATGGCGTCTCCTCCGCGCGAGGCGCAGGCTGCCGCCCCGGGCTCTGCCGCGTCGACGGTAGCAGCCGCGGGCCGCGGGTCGGCAGGGCCGCGCGGGACCTTCGACCCTGCCCGACGACGGGACGCGACCGATGATGAGCGCGGTGCCCGGGTCCCACGGCTCGCCGCGGGCGCGGCGCCGCGTCCCCTCCCGCTTCTACGAGGTGTGCCCGTGAGAGTCCTCGCCGTCCTGCTCGTCTCACTCGTCGCGCTCGGCCTGTTCGTCTGGGCCGGCCTCAAGGTGCCCGCGCGCCCCTACCCCGAGCTCGAGGCCGCCGGCGGCGAGCCTCCGCTCGCGCCGTTGCCCGAGGGGCTGCCCGAGCCCGTCGAGCGCTTCTACGGCGAGCTCTACGGCGCCAGCGTGCCGGTCATCGACACCGCCGTGGTCACCGGGCGCGGGACGATGCGGATCGCCGGGGTCACCCTGCCGGTGCGCTACCGCTTCACCCACGACACCGGGCGCGCCTACCGACACGAGATCGAGACGACGCTCTTCGGGGCGCGCACGATGGCCATCGACGAGGTCTTCGTCGACGGCACCGCGCGCCTCGACCTGCCGTTCGGCGTGAGCGAGGGCCCCAACGTCGACCAGGGCGCGAACCTCGCGCTCTGGGCCGAGGCGGTGTGGATGCCGTCGGTGTGGGTCACCGATCCCCAGGTGCGGTGGGAGCCCGTCGACGACGAGGCCGCCCGGCTCGTCGTGCCCTTCGGTGACGTCGAGGAGACCTTCCTCGCCCGGTTCGATCCCGACACGGGGATGCTCTGGTTGCTCGAGTCGCTGCGCTTCAAGGGGGAGGACGACGACGAGCGCACTCTCTGGCTCAACGAGGTCGCGGTCTGGGGCGACGTCGACGGTCATCGCCTGCCGGTCGAGACGGCGCTGACCTGGCTCGACGACGGCGACCCGTGGGCGCGGCTGACCACCGAGGACGTGCGCTACAACGTCGCGCTCACCGAGGAGGTGCGCCCGGCGGGGCGTTGACCGGTGTGCGGGCTGCGGCGCAGGATGGCCCGCGGCCACCGGCCGCGCCGCACGGGAGCCGACGGAGGGAGCACGGCATGGACACGCTGCGCTGGGGCGTCGTGAGCACCGCGAAGATCGCCCGCACGAAGGTCATCCCGGCACTGCACGAGGCGTCGAACAGCGAGGTCGTCGCCATCGGCTCGCGGCAGGCCTCCGAGGCCCGGGCCGTCGCCGACGACCTCGCGATCCCCACCGCGCACGGCTCCTACGAGGCGGTCCTCGCCGACGACGACGTCGACGCGGTCTACATCCCGCTGCCCAACCACCTCCACGCCGAGTGGGTCACCCGGGCCGCCGAGGCCGGCAAGCACGTCCTCTGCGAGAAGCCGCTCGCGATGACCGCCGCGCAGGCCGAGGAGATGGTCACCGCCTGCGCCGAGGCCGGCGTGGCGCTCATGGAGGCGTTCATGTACCGCCACCACCCGGTATGGGACCGCATCGTCGAGATCGTCGGCAGCGGGCGCCTCGGCGCGCTGCGCTCGGTGCACAGCACGTTCTCCTACTACAACGACGACCCCGGCAACATCCGCAACATCGCCGAGGCCGGCGGTGGGGCGCTCATGGACATCGGCTGCTACTGCCTCAACGCCTCCCGCCTCGTGCTCGGCGGCGAGCCCACCGCGGCGCGCAGCGTGATCGTCACCGACCCCGGACTCGGCGTCGACACGACGACGAGCGCGGCCCTGGCCTTCGGCGAGGCCACCGCGACCTTCACCGTCTCCTCCCGGGCCAAGGCCGACCAGCACCTCGAGGTCTACGGCACCGAGGGCCGCCTCGCCGTGGCCACACCGTTCGTCATCTCCGCCGAGCGCCCCACCCGCGTCCTCGTCCACACCGGCAAGGCCCTGCCGGGCGACGCCGAGCCCGAGGTCACCGAGGTCGCCCCGCAGAGCCCCTACACGACGATGGTCGAGCGCTTCGCCGCCGCGGTGCTCTCCGGCTCTGAGGTCCCGGCCCCGCCCGCCGACGGCGTCGCGACGATGCGCGCCATCGAGGCCGTCCGCGCGGGCGCAGCCTAGGCGGACCGCTCAGCGGGGTCTCAAGGGCGCCGCAGGACGAAGACCCCCCAGCCGAGGTAGCGCCGCTCGTGGGCGAGGTAGGCGCGGCGCGCTTCGTCGAGCCAGGCCGCGAAGTCCGGCGCGTCGGGGTCCCCGGGGTGGGCACGCAGCCAGTCGCTCATCGTGCACCACTGCGAGGCGACGTAGCGGTCCCAGTCGTCGCCGTCGGCGAGCACCATCTCGACGAGCTCCCAGCCGGCGGACTCCACACGCCCGAGCGTGCCGGCGAGGTCGGCGAAGTCCCCCTCCTGCGCCAGCGCCGAGCGCACGTCCTCGGGCGGGGGCTCGTGCCAGTAGGGCTCGCCGACGAGGAGGGTGCCGCCGGGGGCGAGCGCGGGCGCCATGAGCGCGAGCATGCCGACGAGGCCCCCGCCGATCCACGTCGCGCCGAGGCAGCTCACGGTGTCGAACGCCGCCGCGGGCGCCTCGTGGGTCGCCGCGTTGGCCTGCACGAGGCGGACCCGCTCGGCGACCCCGAGCTCGGCGGCGCGCGCGGCCGCGTCGGCGAGGAACACCTCGCTGATGTCGACGCCGGTGCCGTGGACGCCGAAGCGCTGCGCCCAGCGGCACAGTAGCTCGCCCTTGCCGCAGGCGAGGTCGAGGTGGCCGCCGGCCGGAGGCGGCGGCGCGACGTCGCCGAGGAGGTCGAGCTTGGCCTCCGAGAGCGGGTTGAGGATGCGGTGGCCGGCCTCGGCGAGCTCGTGGAAGCGCAGGGTCCTCGCCTCGGGCACGACCGGCGGGCCGTCGCCGTGCTCACCCATGGTGGCTCCCTCGTGCCGTCGCGCGGCGCGGCGGGCTCCCGCGCCTCGCGGCCCTCGCTGCAGCGTACGCTGCGGCGGTGACGCCCGACAGTGCCCACGCGACGCGGCTGCGCGGACAGTCGGCGCGGCGGCTGACCGACGGGAGCAGACGATGGGCGGGACCTTGCGGGTCGAGCGCCTCGCCGAGGGTGAGGACCGCGCGTGGGCGCGGGCGATGCTGCGGCACTTCCACGAGGACGAGGGCGAGGAGGCCGTCGAGCCGTGGCTGCCGCTCATCGCCGACCGGCAGCGCTACCGCGCCTGGGCGGTGCACGACGGCGACGCGACCGTCGCCAACGCCGCGGCCTACGCGACGACGCTCTCGCTGCCCGGCGGCGGCGCACTGCCGTGCGCGGCGGTGACCGCGGTCGGGGTGGCCCAGACCCACCGGCGTCGGGGGCTGCTGCGCAGGCTCATGACCGCCCTCCTCGACGACGCCGCGGCGCGCGGTGAGCCGGTCGCCGCGCTCTTCGCCTCGGAGTCGGCGATCTACGGGCGCTTCGGGTTCGGCCCGAGCGCCCCGGAGGTGCGCTACCGCCTCACCCGGCCCGTGGCCTGGCGCGACCCCGTCGACCCGCGGCTCGTGGCCGCGGCGACGCCCGACGAGGCCCTCGCGCAGTGGCCGGGGATCCACGCCGCGCTGCGCGCCGCCCGCGGCGGGGTGCTCGACCGCAGCGAGGACGACTGGCGCTTCGGCGTCGTCGCCGACCCGCAGGCCTGGCGCGGCGGCGCCTCGGCGCGCCGACTCGTGCACGTGCCCGGTCGCGGCTACGCCACCTACCGCGTCAAGGCCGACTTCGCCGATGGCCTGCCCGCCGGGGAGGTCCGCGTCGACGAGCTCGTGGCCACCGACCCCGAGGCCGAGGCGGCGCTGTGGCAGCACGTCGGCGACGTCGACCTCACGACGACGGTCCTCGCCGGCGGCCGGCCTCCCGACGAGGCACTGCCCGCGTTGCTCGCCGACCCGCTGAGGGCGCGCACCGCCGTCGACGGCCCGCTCTACACCCGGATCCTCGACGTCCCCGCCGCGCTGGCCGCCCGCGCCTACGCCACCGCCGACACCGTCACCCTCGCGATCGCCGACGGCGACCGCGACCAGGGCGGCACCTACCGCCTCGACGCCGGCCCCGACGGCGCGGAGGCCGCCGTCGTCGACGACGACCCGGACCTCTCCCTGCCGATCGACGTCGCCGCGGCGCTGTGGCTCGGCGGGGTGCGGGCCACCCAGCTGCGCGACGCCCGCCGGCTCGTGGAGCACCGCCCCGGCGCGGCGGCGCGCCTCGACCGGCTGCTGGCCGTCGAGCGGCTGCCCTGGACACCCTTCGAGTTCTGAGCGCCGACGGGCGCCGGCGCCACGCGCGTCAGTCCTCGCCGCCCAGCACCACGGCGACCCTCTCGACGAGCGCGTCGAGCGCGTGGACGTCGAGCGCGGCGCCGCGCTCGCGCTGCCCTCGGGCCAGTGCGGGTCCCAGCGCCGCGTCCACCAGCGCCGACGCCTCCTCGGCCGGGGCGCGCGCGAGGATCGCCGCGCCCGCGCCGATCCGTTCCCGGTGCCGCGCAGCCGCGCCGAGCAGCCGGGCTGCCGTGCCAGCGTCGCCGCGAGCGGCGCAGGCGGCGGCGAGACCCTCGAGCGCACACGCGGCCTCGTCGCCTGCGGCCTGCGCACGCGCTGTGGCGTAGGCACGCGCGTGCCATCCCGCCGCCTCTGCGGTGCCACCCTCGCGCAGCGCCACCGCGCCGAGCCCCCAGAGCCCGAAGGCGCGGCCGAAGAGACGGCCGTCCCGATCGTGCAGCGCGAGCGCGTCGCCGAGGCGCTCGCGCGCCCGGCAGAGCTCACCCTCCTCGAGGGCGACGTAGCCCTCGGCATAGGCGACGAGGGCCCGGGCGATGGTCGCCGCGAGGCCCCGGGCCCTGTCGCGGGCGAGCGCGAGCCAGCGGGCCGACTCCGAGGGCTCGCCGCGGGCGGCCGCCACCATCGCCAGGGTCGCGTGGACCTCGACCTCGCCCTGGAGGTTGCCGGCGGCCTCCCGATCGGCGCCGTCGAGGTAGCGCTCGGCAGCCGCACGCAACCGCGTGACGTCGCCGTGCAGCTGGAGCAACGCGACGTGGCTCGCCCCCACCCGCAGCCGACCCCAGGCGGCCCCGTGCTCGACGAGGATGGCCTCGGCCTGGCGCAGGTGCCGCTCGGCCTCCCGCAGCTCGCCCGCGGCGAGCTCGATCTCGCCCTCGAGCAGACGCCACATCCCCTCGACCCAGCCGTGGGCCGCCGGGTGGCCCCTCACGGCTTCGCGAGCCCCGCGGCGGTCACCCGCGAACCACTGCTGCGCGACCTCGCAGAGCCGCGCGAGCTCGCGCTGGGTGGCCGTCGCGGCGGCCGCGACGGCCCGCGCCGTCCAACGGGCCGCGGTGTCGTCGGCGCCGGGCTCGTGGGTGCGCAAGAGCGCCTGCCACAGCACCGCGTCGGGCTCGACGTCGCCGGGGTCGACCTCGTCGACGGGGCCGAGGGCCGCATCGAGCCAGCGCAGTCCCTCACGGGGGAGCCCGTGCAGGTACCACAGCCACCCCAAGGCAGCGGCGAGGCGCTGCATGCCCCGGAGGTCACCGCGGGCGGCCCGCCAGGTCAGCGCCGAGCGCACCTCCGGCAGGAGTCGCTCCTGCGCGGGGAGGTCGACCTGCCAGCGCCCGTCGTCGGTGTCGGACACCCTCGTGACGGCCGCCTCGACCTCAGCGGCGTGGGCGTCGCGGACGGTGGGCTCGAGCCCCGCCTCGGCCAGGCGCTGAAGGCCGAACTCCCGCAGGCTCTCCAGCATGCGGTAGCGCGTGGAGCGCTCACGCTCGGCGACGGTGAGGATCGAGCGGTCGCACAGGGCGGTCACCGCGGCGAGTGGGTCGAGGCTGCCGCCTGCCGCATCGAGCAGCCTCGCGAGCAGGGCCGCGTCGAAGGCCCCCGCGGGCACCGCCGCAGCCATCCACGCACGCCGTTGCGGCTCCTCGAGCAGCTCCCAGCTCCAGGAGATCGCGTCCTCGAGCGTGCGGTGGCGCGAGGCCGCCCCGGGGCGCTCGTCGCGCAGCACCTCGAAGCGGTCGCTGAGCTGGCGGGCGAGGTCGGGCAGCGAGAGGGCCCGCGCGCGGGCGGCGGCGAGCTCGATGGCCAAGGGCAGGCCGTCGAGCGCGCGCACGAGCCGGACGACGGTCGGGACCTCGGCGTCGGTGAGCTCGTAGCCGGGCACGACCGCGCGGACGCGCTCGACGAGGAGCCGCACCGCGGCGTAGGCCTCCGCGGCGTCGCGGTGCTCGACCGCCGGTGAGGGCACCGGCAGGGGTGGCACCGGCCAGACGATCTCCCCGGACACGCCGAGGGGCTCACGGCTCGTCACGAGCACGCGCGCCGCGGGGCAGCGCCTGGCGAGTGCCGCGACGAGGGCGGCGACCTCGGTGAGGACGTGCTCGGCGTTGTCGAGGACGAGCAGGACCTCACGGTCACCGACCGCCACGAGCACCCCCTCGAGGCTCGCACGGTCCGGGGACGACGCCAGTCCGAGGGCGTCGCCGACGGTGGCCAGGAGCGCCTGCTCGCCGGCCACGGGCGCGAGCTCGGCGAGGTGGGCCGCAACGGTCCCCACGGCGCTCTCGCGCGCGACCTCGAGCGCGAGCCTCGACTTTCCGGCGCCGCCCGGGCCGGTGAGGGTGACGATGCGCTCCCCGGCGAGGAGGTCGACGACCCGCTCCAGCTCCGCCTCGCGGCCGAGGATGCGGGTGACCGGTGCGGGGAGCCCAGCCGGGGCGCCGGGCGGCCGCTGGTCCGCCGCGCCGACGGCGGAGGGCGGCGGGCGCAGCGCAGTCCGGTCGGCTGGCATCGGACCCGGCAGCTGCCCGGACCATCCCACGGCAACGCGCTGGCCGAGGACGTCGGCGTGGATCCCCTCGAGCAGCGGCGAGGGGTCGAGGCCGAGCTCCGCGGCGAGGAGCTCGCGGCCCTCGGCATAGGCCTGCAACGCCTCGGCCTGACGGCCGCTGCCGGCGAGGGCGAGCATGAGCTGGCCGCGCAGCCGCTCACGCAGGGGGTGCGCGGCGACGAGCGCCTCGAGGTCGGTGACGACCGCGTCGTGCTCGCCGAGGGCGAGCCGCGCCTCCGCCAGCGCCTCGCGGGCGGCCAGTCGCCGCTCGCCGAGACGGCGTGCCTCCGCCGACGCCCATGGGGCGTCGACGTCCTCGAGCGCCTCGCCGCGCCAGAGGGCGAGGGCGTCGACGAGCCGACGCACCGCGCCTTCGGCGTCGCCGTCGGCGAGCGCCCGACGACCGTCGTCCGCGCCGCGCTCGAAGCGCCGCGCGTCGATGGCCTCGTCGGCGGCCTCGAGACGGTATCCGCCGGCCGTGGTGACGAGCACCGTCGACGCGTCGGCCTCGGCCAGGCGCGACCGGACCTGGAAGACGAGCTGCTGGAGGGCGTTCGCGGCGCGCGCAGGGGGATCGCCGCGCCAGAGCAGGTCGATGATCTCGGAGGAGGGCACGGCCTGCCGCGCCCGGGCGATGAGCAGGGCGAGCAGCTCGCGCTGCCGCCCGCCGGGGACCCGCAAGCGGGCACCGTCGCGGTGCAGCTCCAGCGGTCCGAGGATGCCGTAGTCCACGCGCGCCTCCGGCGGCGCAGTCTAGTCGGACGTGGGCCCACCGGGCCCTGAGGCACCCGTGAGCCGACCCAAAGCCAGCCCTCAGCAACGCCTGGCACCGTGCCCTGCACCCGGCCGCGAGCGTCGGTCGTCGAGCACAGGAGGACGGGCGCGTGATCATCCTCGACGAGGTGACGGTGCGCTTCGGCGCGCTGCGCGCGCTCGACGGCGTGAGCCTCGCGGTCCGCCGCGGGGAGACGATGGGCCTGCTCGGGGAGCCGGGGGCCGGCAAGAGCACGCTGCTGGCCCTGCTCGCCGGCAGCCTGCGGCCGCACCGCGGGCGGGTGCGCATCGACGGCCTCGACCCCGTGACCGACGCGTCGGCGCTCCGGCAGCGCCTCGGCTCCGTCGAGCTCGTCGGACCCGCTGCCGCCGCGGCGTGGAGGCCCGCAGCGACCGCAGGGGCAGGGCTCGTCCTCGTCGACGCACCCGTCGGTCCACCCGCCGTGCCCGAGGGCACGACCGTCGTCGTCGCGAGCCGGGACCCCGACGCCCTCGCCGCGGCCTGTGACCGCCTCACCGTGCTCGCGCACGGTCGGGTCGTCGCCCGGTCCCAAGGCCCACAGCGCCCCGGCAGCGGTCGACCGCAGCCCGACGGCCGGCACCGAGCAACGACACCGAGGAGGAACGGACCATGAAGACGCTCATCTACGGCGCGGGACCGCTCGGCAGCCTCATGGCCGCGCGCCTGCACGAGGCCGGTCACGACGTCGCCCTGCTCGCGCGGGGCCAGCGGCTGCGCGATCTCCGGCGCCACGGGGTCGTCCTCGAGGAGGAGGGCTCCGAGCACCGGGAGATCGTGCACGTGCCGGTCGTCGAGGCCCTCGATCCCGACGACCACTACGACCTCGTCATGGTCGTCATGCGCAAGAACCAGGCCGAGGAGCTCCTGCCGACGCTCGCCGCGAACGAGCGCGTCGGCACGTTCCTCTTCATGATGAACAACGCCGAGGGTCCCGGCCCCCTCGTCGACGCGCTCGGCGCCGAACGGGTGATGCTCGGGTTCCCCCTGCCAGGGGGCAGCCGTGAGGGCCACGTCGTGCACATCGTGCCGGTCAACGAGCGCGCGACCTCCACGCTGCCGATCGGTGAGGTCGACGGTCGGACCCGCCCGCGCACCCGCGAGGTCGCCGCCCTCCTCGCGAGCATGCGGGGCTACGAGGTCGACGTGCGCGACGACATGCCGGCGTGGCTGAAGTACCACGCCGCGGTGACGATCCTCGGCCTCTCGCCGGCGATCTACGCCTCCGGCATCGACATCGAGCGACTCGGGCGCACCCGTGACCTGCTCGTCCTCGCGACCCGCAGCATCAAGGAGGCCTTCCGGGGGCTGCGCAAGGACGTCGGCATCCCGCCCGCGCCCCGCTCCTTCCGCCTCCTCGAGCTCACGCCCGAGCCCGTCCTCGTCGCGCTCTTCACCGGCCCGATGCGCAAGGGGCAGGCACGGTCGAGCCTCGAGGGCCACACCGCGGCGGCCCGCGACGAGGTCGTCCACGTCGGCGGCGAGCTGCTCGCCGAGCTGCGGGAGGCCGGTGCCGAGATCCCCTCGATCGAGCGCATGCTCGCCCACTGGGATGCCGACGAGCCGCTCTACCCCGACGGCATGCGCGGCATCCCACTGCGGTGGGGCGGCCTCGTGGGCCCCGCCGCTGCCCTCGTCGCGCTCGGCGCCGCGGTGGCCCTCGCCCGCCGCTGAGCGGTCCTCACCACCGCAGCGCGCCTGCCACGCCCGCCTCACGAACGAAGGAGCCACGATGCGCCCCCTGACACCTCCACCGACCACCCACGTCCTCGATCGTGGCGGCAGCCGGCTCCACGCCTGGCTGCAAGGCGCGCCGGACGCGCCGCTCGTCGTCCTGACCCACGGCCTCTCCCTCGACCACCGGTCCTTCGACCGGCAGGTCCCCGCCCTCCTCGCCGCCGGCTACCGGGTCCTGACGTGGGACGTCCGGGGACACGGCCAGAGCCAGCCCATGGGGGAGCGGATGAGCCTCGCGGCCGTCGCCGACGACCTCCTCGCGCTGCTCGACGAGGTCGACGCCGACGAGGCGGTGCTCGTCGGCGAGTCCTTCGGCGGCATGGCGATCCAGGAGGCCCTGCGCCGCGCCCCCGATCGCGTCGCCGGGCTCGTCGTCATCGGCGCGCCGCCACTGACCAGCCAGCCGAACATGGCCCTGCGAGGACTGCAGAGGCTGCGGATCCAGATGATCAAGCTCTGGCCCGACCGCCTGCTGCGGCGCGTCTTCACCACGATGGTCTCGAACGACCCGCAGGTACGACGCTACGTCGCAGAGGCCACCGCACAGCTGCCGAAGGCCTCGTTCGTCGCGGTGTCGGCCGCGGCGATGCGGGGCCATCTCGAGGCCGCACCGCCCCTGCCACCCGACGCCCCGCTGCTGCTGGCCTGCGGCGAGCGGGAGGAGCGCCCGATCGCGCGGGCGATGCGCGCCTGGGCCGACGAGCAGCCCCGGGCAAGGCTCGTCGTCGTGCCCCACGCCGGCCATCTCGTCAACCAGGAGCGGCCCGAGGGGCTCAACACCGCCCTCCTCGAGTTCCTGCGGACCCATCTCCCCGTGGGCTAGGCCCGCGGAGGAGGCGCGCCGGCGCCCGGGCCTGCGACCTGGCCCGGCGGCGCCGGCCGGATCCCCGAGCCCGGGGAATGCCTGCGGAGGCTCGAGCTGTTGGGGCTGGCGGACCATCCAGCGACGACAGTGCCGAGACCGAAGGGACCGTCACTCCCGTGTCACGACTCCTCTCGCTCTACACCTTCCCGCAGCGCCGCCTGCTCGTCGTCCTGCCGCTGGTGCTCCTCGCGAGCTTCGGCGTCGGGCTCGTCGTCGACACCTCCGCGCTGGGCGACACCGTGCTCGTGGCCACCGTCGTGATGATCTTCGCGACGATGGTCGGCCTGCGCCTCGAGGAGCTCACCGCCCTGCGCAGCGAGTCCCGGCTCATCACCGCCGCGACCCTCGTGAACTTCGTCTGGATCCCGCTGCTCGCGACCGTCCTCGGGCTCACGCTGCTGCGCGATCAGCCGCAGCTCTTCGCCGGGCTCGCGATCGCCGCGCTGCTGCCCACCAGCGGGATGACGATCGCCTGGACCGGCCTGCAGCAGGGCAACGTCGCCGGTGCGGTCAAGCTCACCGTCTCCGGGCTCGTGCTCGGCGCGGTGGCGGCACCGTGGTACCTCCTCGGCATGGTCGGGGAGTTCGTGCCGATCGACGTCGCCGCGACGTTCCGCACGATCGCCGTCGTCGTCGTCGTGCCGCTGATCCTCGGGCAGGTCGTCACCCGGCTGCTGCTGCGGCGCGTCTCCCGTGAGGAGTTCCAGCGCCGGCTCAAGCCCCGCTTCGCCCCCTTGAGCATCTGGGGCCTGCTCTACCTCGTCTTCGTCACGACGAGCATGCGCGCGGAGATGCTCGTCGACGACCTCGGCCTCATCGCCCTCGCGGTGCTCGCCGTCGCGCTCTTCTACGCGGTGAACTACGCCGTGGCCTCGCTCGTCGCGGTCAAGGCCTTCGAGCGCGCCGACGGGGTCGCGCTCGTCAACGGCACGGTGCTGCGCAACCTCTCGATCGCCATCGGCATCGCCGCGACGCAGTTCGAGGCCGAGGCGGCGCTGCTCATCACCCTGGCGTTCATGGTCCAGAACCAGAGCATCGCCTACTACGCGAAGGTCGCCGGCCAGCGCTGGTTCGCCGTCGACGAGGCGACCGAGCCGGCGGCGCGCTGAGCCCGCTCAGGCGTCGGCACCGCCGGCGCGGCGGCCGACCCACCGCCGCCGCGCGCCGATCCCGTCGGGCAGCAGCGCCGGGGGCTCGGGGCTCGCGAGCAGGTAGCCCTGGCCGAGGTCGCAGCCCATCGCCGCGAGCACGTCGCGCTGCGCTGCGGTCTCGATCCCGACGCCGACGACGCCGAGCCCGAGGGTGTGGCCCATGGCGATGACCGCCTCGACGAGCCGGGCCGCCGCGGGCTCGGAGCCGAGCTGCGCGATGACCCTGCGGTCGATCTTGAGGAGATCGGCGGGCATCTCGGCGAGCCGACCGAGCGAGGAGGCGCCCGCGCCGACGTCGTCGACGGCGAGGCGCACCCCGAGCGCGGTCACCGCGGTGAGGACCTCGAGGCTCGGGGCCTCGGCGAGCGCCGCCTCGGGGACCTCGAGCCACAGCGAGGAGGGCTCGGTGCCCGAGCGCCGGAGGTGGTGGGCGACGACGTCGGCCACGGTGGCCTCGCGCAAGAGGCTCGCGCTGAGGTTGACGGTGACCGCCGGCGCCCAGCCGAGGTCCTCGGCCCAGCGCTGCTGAGTGGCGAGCGTCGCGCCGAGGACGTGGTCGAAGAGGCGTGAGGCCGCCCCCGCCGTCTCGATCCCGGGCACGAAGCAGGCCGGGTCGAGGACCCCGCGGGTGGGATGATGCCAGCGCACGAGCGACTCGACGGCGAAGAGCGTGCCGTCGGCGAGGTCGACGAGCGGCTGGTGCCGACAGACCATCTCGCCGAGCTCGAGGCCGCGGTTGAGGTCGCGTTTGAGCTCGAGGCGCTCGAGCACCTCGCTGCGCAGACGGTCGTCGAACCACCGCAGCTGCCCGCGCCCGTGCTCCTTGGCCCAGTACATCGCCGCGTCGGCGTCGCGCAGCAGCTCGCCCGGGTCCGCGCCGGGCTCGGCGAGGACGAGCCCCACCGAGAGGCCGAGGCGGACCTCCTGGCCGTCCTCGAGACGCATCGGCTCGTCGAAGGCGTCGAGGACGCGCCACCCGAGGCGTTCGACCTCGGTGCGCTCGAGGCCGGGGACGAGGAGGACGAACTCGTCGCCGCTGAGCCGCGCGACGGTGTCGACGGGGCGCACGGCGGCGCGCAGCCGCCGGCCGACCTCGACGAGGGCGGCGTCGCCGACGGCGTGGCCGAGCCCGTCGTTGACGCGCTTGAAGTCGTCGAGGTCGCAGACGAGCAGGGCGCTGCTCACCCCGGTGCTGGGCTCGAGGGTCTCGGCGAGGCGGCGCTCGAGCAGCACGCGGTTGGGCAGGCCCGTCAGCGGGTCGTGCAGCGCGAGATGCTCGAGTCGCCGGGTGGTCCGCTTGAGCTCGGTCACCGGGGTGTGGATGATCACCGCCCCGCCACTCGCCTGGACGAGCGGGGTGGCCCGCATGATGAACCAGCGCTCGACCTCCGCCGTCGAGCACTCGTAATCGAGCTCGAAGAGGTCGCGGGAGCGGTCGAGCACCTCGCGCAGGCCGCGTGCGGCGGCGGCCGCCTCCTCGTCGCCCCCGGCCGCGGCGCGGTCGCACACCTCGAGGTAGTTCGCCCCGACGCCGCAGGACGCAGGGTCTCCGCCGTTGGCGAGGGCGAAGTCCTGCCAGATGGCGTTGATCGCCAGGACGGTGCCGTCGCCGTCGAGGACCGCGGTCTGCGCGCCGACGGAGTCGAGGACGCTGCGCGCGAAGAGCTCGCGCTCGGCGATCTCGCTCCGGCTCCACTGCCGCTCGATGGCGTAGCGGATCGCCCGCTCGAGCGCGGGGCCGTCGGCGTGGCGCTTGAGGAGGTAGTCGTCGGCGCCGATCCGCAGCGCCGTGAGCGCCGCGGCGTCGTTGTCCCGACCGGTGAGCACGACGACCGGGGGGCCGTCGAAGTCTGCGGTGAGTCGCTCGACGCCCTCGAGCGAGCGCGTGTCGGGCAGGTTGAGGTCGAGCAGGACGCAGACGATGTCGTCACGCTCGCCGAGCAGCTCGAGGGCCGGGGCGAGGTGGTCGCGGACGACGACGTCGACGTCGAGGCCGGGCTGCTCGGCGAGCTGCTCGACGACGAGGGAGGCGTAGGCCGGATCGTCCTCGACGTAGAGGACGACACCCCCGGACCTCGGACGGTCGCCGGCAGCGCGGTCACCGTCGGCCCGGTCGGCGACGGGGCGCCGCAGCGGCCGGGCGTCGGCGAGGACGTCGCGGGCGGTCATCGGCGCGGCAGCTTCACGACGGTGAGCCAGAAGTCCTCGAGCGACTGCACCGTGCGCAGGAAGTCGTCGAAGCGGACCGGCTTGGTGATGTAGCTGTTGGCGTGCAGCTCGTAGGAGCGCAGGATGTCGGCCTCGGCCGCCGACGTCGTGAGCACGACGATCGGGATCGACGCGAGCTCGGGGTCGGCCTTGGCCTCGGCGAGGACGGCACGGCCGTCCTTGCCCGGCAGGTTGAGGTCGAGGAGCACGAGGTCGGGTCGGGGCTCCTCGGCGTAGGGCGGCTCGCGACGCAGGTAGGCCAGTGCAGCGTCGCCGTCGGTGACGACGTGGAGGTCGTTGGCCACCCGCGCCTCGGCGAGCGCCTCGGTCGTGAGCTCGATGTCGGCGGGGCTGTCCTCGACGAGGAGGATCTGCACCGGCGCCCAGGCCTCGGCGGTCATCGGGGCTCCCCTTCGCCGAGCTCGTCGCTGCCCGCCTCGGTCCCACCCGAGGTCGGCGCGTGCGCCGGGGGCAGGTCGAAGCGCAGCTCGGTCCCGCCGAGGTCGCTGTCGTGCAGGGTCAGCGCACCGCCGTGGCGCTCGACGACCCGCTGGGCGATCGCGAGGCCCACGCCCGTGCCGGCGACCTCCTCGCGGGTGTGCAGCCGTCCGAACATCCGCAGCACCCGGGCGCGGTGCTCGGCGGGGATGCCGATGCCGTTGTCGGCGACGGCGAGGCGCCAGCGCGGCGCCTGCCACCACGCGCTGACCTCGACGACCGGGTCGCGGTCGGGGTGGCGGAACTTCCACGCGTTCGACAACAGGTTGGCGAAGAGCTGCCCCAGCTGGCTCGGATCCCCGTCGACGAGCGGTAGGCCCTCGCCGCGGACCTCGAGCGCCTCGGCGCCCTCGCGGGTCAACGCAGCCGTCGCGTCGGCCACGAGCACGCCGAGGTCGACCGGACGGTGCTCGACACCGTCGCTGTCGAGGCGGGAGTAGGTCAGCAGCCCGGCGAGCAGCTCCTCCATGCGCTCGACCCCGTCGACGGTCCAGTCGATCCAGCGCTCGGCCCGTTCGTCGAGCGCGTCGCCGTAGCGCCGCGACAGCAGCTGCACGTAGCCGCTGATGACCCGCAGCGGCGCGGCGAGGTCATGGCTCACGATGTAGGCGAACTCGCTGAGGTCGCGGTTGGAGCGGCGCAGCGCGACGTTGTCGGCGGTGAGGTCGGCGAGCTCGGCGTGGGCGTTGGCGAGCGGACCGGCCTCCCCGAGCTCTCCGGAGGCCGCCTGCTCGCTGCGGCCACCCGCCGCGGACGCGACGGTCGTCGGCCCGCGCGCGGCATCGGTGACGTCGACGGCGACCTCGACGTGGCCCTGCCCCGGCCCTCGGCCCTGCCTGAGCTGGGGATCCGACCCGCCCTCGTCGGCGAGGGGCAGCTCGAGGAGGAGGTGGTGGTGGGCCTCACGGTCGCGCACGCGGATCTCGCGGGACTCGCGGGCCCCGGCGGCCGGGACGAGCAGCGCGCCGTTGTCGTAGCGCTCCTCGCCGTGGCCGTCGAGGACGCGGACGTGCAGCCCGGCGCGCGCGAGCAGCGCTCCGAGCTCACGGTCGCCATGCGGGGCGGCAGGCTCGGCGATGCCGAGCGACGGCTCCGTGCTGGGGTCGTCCATACGCCTTCCTCGCCTGCGGCCCCTCCGCTGGAGCCACCCTCGGGCGTGGGGACGCTGGGCATCCCCCGACCTCGTCGGCCCGACGAGCCCTCGCACAAGCCTGGCGCGAGCCTTGCGGGCCTTCGCCTCGCCAGCGCGGCGAGGCCGTATAGATGACTAAGAGTCTACGAAGTCTCAGCCTACCGTGAGCAGTCCCGGTCGGACGGGGGACCGTCGGCCTGCGTCCAGAGGGCCAGGGGGCGGTCTGGGCCGATCGCCCGCGGGTCGGACGACGGCTCAGCCGGCCGCGAGCTCCGGCGGCCTGCCCCGCCCGTCGAGCTCAGCGCCGACGCGGAGGACCTCCTCGACGAGCGCCTCGAGGTGCTCGGCCTCGGTCCGGAAGCTCATGACACAGGCCCGCACGACGTAGCGCCCCTGGTGGGCGGCGTTGGAGGGGAAGACCCGCCCGCCCTTCTGCAACGTGAAGACGATGCGGTCGTTGAGGCCGTCGAGGTAGGCGTCGGCCTCCGGGCGCCCGGCGAGGTCGCGGGGCACGTAGCGGAAGGCCACGATCGCCAGCTCCGGGGTGATCGTGGGCTCGAGCTCGGGGTGCTCGACGACGAGGTGGTGCAGCCAGGCCGCGAGCTCGACGTCGTGGGCGATGCGACCGGCGAAGGCCTCCCAGCCGTGGGCGAGCAGCGAGACCCACACCGGCAGGGCGTCGAAGGGGCGGGAGAACTGCGGCGTCCACTGGTAGCGCAGGAGCATCTCCGCGGAGGCCTCGGCGTCGAAGCGGGTGTAGTCGGTCTCGAGGGTGAACGCCGCGTGCTGGCGCGCCGGGTCGCGGAAGAGCACGAGGCTCGCTGAGATCGGCTGGTTCATCCACTTGTGGGGATCGCACGTGATCGAGTCGGCCCGCTCGATGCCGGCGAAGCGCGGACGCAGCTCCTCGACCATCGCCGCCGGACCGCCGTAGGCGGCGTCGACGTGGAACCAGCAACCGTGGTCGGCGGCGATCTCGGCGAGGGGCTCGAGCGGGTCGATCGCGCCGAACTCCGTCGTGCCGGCGGTGCCGACGACGCAGATTGGCCGCACCCCGGCGGCCTCGTCGGCGGCGATCGCCTCGGCGAGCGCTTGGGGGCGCATCCGCAGCTGGGCGTCGACGGGAACGCGACGCACCGCGTCGCTGCCGAGCCCGAGGAGGTCGGCGGCCCGGTCGATCGTGTCGTGGACGTCCTCGGAGGCGTAGACCGCGAGCGGCGGGCCCGCGGCCACGCCCTCGCCACGCACGTCCCAGCCGGCGAGCGCGTCGCGTGCGGCGGTCAGCGCCATGAAGTTCGCCGTCGCCCCACCAGGCACGAAGGCGCCGGAGCTCTCCGACGGCAGCCCGAAGCGCTCGGCGAACCAGGCCAGGACGTGGGTCTCGATCTCGGTGGCGGCGGGGCTCAGCAGTCCCCCGCCGAGGTTCTGGTTGAGCCCGGCGGCCAGCAGCGCCGCCGGGCCGCCGGGGACCGTGCCAGCCCCGGTGATGTAGGCCATGAAGCCGCCGTGGCCCGTCTGCGTGCTGCGCTCGAGCGCGAGCGTCTCGAGGTTGGCGAGGATCTCCTCGTCGTCGAGCGGCTCGTCGGGGACCGGCCGCAGGACGGCGCTGCGGACCTGCGCACCGGTCTGTCGGCGGCCGACCGGCAGGTCGGGGATCGCCTCGAGGTAGCGGGCCCACAGGTCGAGGACGCGCTCGCCGAAGTCGCGGGCGCGCTCAGGCGGCCAGTCGAGGTCATCGAAGGGGGTCGGACGCTGCACGGCGGCTCCTGTCGGCTCGGCTCGGCGGCCTCGACCGCGCAGTATCGCCCCCCACAGCGGCGAGTGGCGGATCCGGTCGCTCACAGCGCCACGATCCGCCAACCGCCATCCTCGCGGGGAGATCGGCGGCCGCCTCGGCGCGCCGACCGATCAGGCGTGCGCGCCGCCGGAGGACCCGTTGCGCTCGGGGACGCCGAGATCGCTCGCCATGCCGCGCAACGTGCCCTCACCCAGGCGCGCCACACCACGGAAGTACGCCGTGTCGGCATGCTCCTCGATCCGCGCGAAGCAGGCCGGCGCCCACCGGACGAGATGCTCGCCGAGGAAGGCCCGCTGGGCGCCGAGCAGCGACGAGAGTGCGCCCTCGTCGGCACGTTCGAGCGCGGCGATGGCCGAGGTGCCGAGGTGGACCATGAACGCGAGCTCCAGGCCGAGATGGTCGTCAGGCTCGCGCCGCAGGTTCGGCGCTCGCAAGCCGAACTGGGCGTAGAGGCCCCGCACCGCGCTGGTCTGCTTGTCGAAGACGAGGTGATCGGCGCTCAGGTACACCGACTCCCACGGTGGGGCGAGCACCTTGCCCGGGCCGACGAAGAGCCGACGGTAGTCGCGCCGTAGGCCGGCGACCTCAGTCGGCCCCCAGGTGCTGAGCGCCTCGTGCAGCAGGGCGAGCCCGTCAACGATGCCGGGGTCCTGCGGGCGCACCGACCAGGCGTCGGGCAGGCCCTCCGCGGTGAGGTCGCCGAGGAGCTCCGCGCTCGGCTCCTCGTAGGTCAGCCGACTCAGGAAGGCGCACGCGAGGCTGTGGGCGACGAGCTGCGTCGCGAGGTCGTCCGCCGTGCCTGCAGGCGATGCGCTCATCCAAGCTCCTTGCTCGAGATCCCGCCGCTGGGCAGACGGCTCGACGTCGTCTGCGCCTGCCCAGCGGCGTGGTCGCGTCGGGCCTAGACCCCGATCGGGACGTTCGCCGCGTAGAAGAGGTAGCGGCCGAGCACCTCGCCGACGAGGACGAGCCCGAACGCGCCGCCGACGAGTCCGCCGACGACCCGCTGGGAGGCCTGTCCCAGCGTGCTGCGGTAGACGAACAACCCGAAGATCGCCGCGCCGATGAAGGCCAGCGCCAATCGGAGCGCGAACATGATGCCGTAGTCGCTCGTGAGGCGCGCCGCGCTGTCGACGGCCGCCGCGGTCTCGCCGCCGGAGAGGATCGCGACCTGCAGCGGGATCGTGACGAGCTGGGCGCCGACGAGGACGACCGCGGCGATGACGAGGCCGCGCAGCGAGTCGTAGAGCAGCGCTGCGAGCGCAGCGGAGTCCTCACCGTCGCGCTTGCGCTCGTAGGCGTAGCTCGCCACGAACGCCACGCCGATCGCGAGCGTGCCGGTGAGCAGCGACGTGACGAGGAACGTCACGGGGGTCGCCCAGAGGTTCCAGGAGGGCTGTAGCGGGAGCATGTAGACGAGCGCCATGCTCACGATGAACGCGATCCCGAGCGCCGCGGCGACCAAGGCCACGACGCGCCGCAACGCGAACGGCCCCACCTTGCGCCACTGCATGAGCGCGAAGACCGCTCCCGACACCGCGAAGAGCGCGCCGAAGAGGATCTCCCGACTGAGCCACGAGTCGGCGACGTTGAGGATCGACAGATAGGCGTTGACCGGGCTGCCGAGGTGCCCCAGCGAAGCGATGAACCCGAGGACGAGGACCGGGCCGATCGCCAGCAGCGCACGGTCGGTGAGCCGCTCGACCTCCTCGACGGCGTGACGGCGGATCGCGACGGTGTGGATGACCCCGAGGATGAGGAAGACCCCGACCGACATCTGCCCCAGGATCGTGAAGATGATCAAGGACCAATCGTGCAGACCCATGGCTAGACCTCCTCGAGATTGCCGATGCGCCCGGACGTCGAGGCGCCGGCTCGCGAGTCCGGATGGGGCCCGAACACCACCGCCGGTCGACTGATCGAGGGGTCCGGCAGTGGCGCGACCTCTGCGAGGTCGCCGTAGCGCTCGCGCAACTCGTCGAGCGGCCCGTAGTCCATCGCCCTCATGGGGCACGACGCGACGCAGGCGGGGTCCTTGCCCTCGTCGAGGTAGTCAGCGCAGAAGTCGCACTTCGTCATCTTGCCGGTGTCACCGTCGAACTGGAGCGCACCGTAGGGGCAGCTCCACTCGCAGTACCGGCAGCCGATGCAGCGACTCTCGTCGATGAGGACGACCCCGTCGTCGCGCTTGACGAGAGCCGAGCTCGGGCACGCGGTCGCGCAGGGCGCGTCCTCGCAGTGCAGGCACGACACGGTGACGCTGTAGGCATACACCGTGCTCACCCATGCGTCCCCGGAGCGCGTCCAATCACCGCCGACGTACTCGACGACGCGCCGCCACATGATGCCGACGTCGAGGTCGTTCTTGTCCTTGCAGGCGATCTGACAGGCCTTGCAGCCGCTGCAGGCCGCGAGGTCGACGTAGAACGCCATCTGTTGCTCAGTCATGTCAGACCTCCGTGTCTACGCCTTCTCGACCTCGACGAGCGCCGTGTGCTGGGCATTGCCGAAGGCGCCCGGCGTCGTCTTGAGGCTCGTGAGGGTGTTGACCGATCCGCCGATGTCGACCCCGTCCTCGTCAGGCTCCCACCAACCGCCCTGCGGCAGGTCGACGAGGCCGGGCACGAGGCGTGGCGTCACCCGCACGGCGATGCGCACCTCCCCGCGATCGTTGAAGATCCGCACGAGGTCGCCGTCCTCGATGCCCCGGCTCTCTGCATCGACGGTGCTCATGAAGAGGCGCTGGGGCATCGCCTCGTCAAGCCAGGGGATCTCGTCGAAGGTCGAGTGCGAGCGCCGCTGGTAGTGCGACCCCATGCAGGAGAGGGGGTACTTCTCGTAGAGGGGGTCCCACGGACCGCCCTCCCACTCGGGGACGTACTGGGCCACGGCGGGCAGCCCCTCGCGGTCGAGGTCCCAGATCGCCTCCGAGAAGATCTCGATCTTGCCCGACGGCGTCTCGAGTGGGTGCTCCTCGGGGTCCTCCCGGAAGTCCTTGAACGCGACGAAGGGCTCGTCGAACTTCGCGACGTAGATGCCCTCCTCGCGCCACGTCTCGTAGCCGGGGAAGTCGTCGTAGGTCTCCTCGGTGACCTCGACGGCCTCGCGGACCCACTCCTCCTGGGTCTTGCCCTCGGTGAATTCCTCACCGATGCCCAGTCGCTCGGCGAGGTCGGCGCAGATGTCGTAGTCCGTCCGCGCTTCGTAGAGCGGTTCGACCGCCTTGCTGAAGGAGATGAGCGACTCGCCCCAGGCCCAGGTCGTGGCGAGGTCGTCCTGCTCGAGGTCCATCGCGGCCGGCAGGAGGATGTCGGCGAACTTCGCGCTCGCGTTCATGAAGTGCTCGTGCACGACGATGAACTCGCACAGGGACGTGTCCTTGAGGATCTCGACGGTCTTGTTGATGTCCCCGTGCTGGTTGACGAGGCAATTGCCTCCGCAGTTGTAGACGAACTTGATGTTCGAAGGCAGGCGGTCCACCCCGACGAGCCCGTCCTCGGGGCCCATCTCGGTGCCACGAACGATCGCCTCGGTCCAGAGGTAGACAGGGATGGCCGCCTCGACGGGGTTCTCGCCCCCTGGGAACCCGCCGACGCTGATGCCCCGCTCACAGAGCCCCATTCCGGAGGCCCAGCCGCCGTTGATGCCGATGTTGCCGGTCATCGCCGCGAGGTTGATGCCGCCCCGCACCGGCTGCTCGCCGTAGGCCCGACGGTTCATGCCCGTGCCCTGGATGAGCGCCGCCGGCTTCGTCATCGCGAACTCGCGGGCGAGCCGAATGATGCGATCGCGTGGGATGAGCGTGATGGACTCCGCCCACTCGGGCGTCTTGGGCGTGGCGTCCTCGCCCTCGCCCATGACGTAGGAGCGGTAGGAGTTGCCGGGCGGGATGCCGTCCGGCATGTGGTCCTCGTCGAAGCCGATGGTGTAGGTGTCGAGGAAGTCCTGGTCGTGGAGGCCCTCCGTGATCATCACGTAGGCCATGGCGTCCATGAGCGCGTTGTCGGTGCCCGGTCGGATCGGGATCCACTCATCGGCGATCGCGCTCGCCGTCATCGTCATGCGGGGATCGATGACGATGATCTTCGCGCCTGCCCGCTGTGCTTCCTTGAGGTAGTGCTGGGTGTTCGTCCCGAAGATCATCTCCGCGGGATTGAAGCCCCAGGCGAGGATGAACTTGCTGTTGACCCAATCATCCCGACTGCTGCCACTGAGCTGGGTGCCGAGACTGTAGGGGGTGGCCCACTGCGCAGCAGCCCAACTGTAGTTGTTGTAGCTGTTCAACTGGCCGCCGAAGAGGTTCATGAGCCGCGTGGCGTTGATCGAACCACGCATCGTGCTGCCGCCACCCGTGGCGTAGTTGCGGTACATCGACTCCGGGCCGTACTCCTCCTTGATCCGCGTCATCTCCTCGGCCACGGTGTCGAGCGCCTCGTCCCACGAGATGCGCTCGAACTCGCCTGACCCGCGCTCGCCGACGCGCTTCATCGGGTACTTGAGCCGATCCGGGTGGTAGAGGCGCTTGCGGTTGCTACGACCGCGCATGCAGGCCCTGAGCTGCGGGTCTTCGAAGGTGTCCGGGCGCTGGTCAGTCTCGATGCGCGTCACCCTGCCGTCCTCGACCCAAGCCCTGATCGCGCAGCGCCCACCGCAATTGTGGGCGCACCCCGTCGGCACGACCGTCGTCTCCCCTTGGGCGGCAGCGGAGCGGTTCGCCCACTCCAAGCCGTACTTGACCCCGCCGCCGGCAAGCGCGGCGGTGCCGCCGACCGCGGCGCTCATCTTCACGAACGATCGGCGGCTCAGCAGCGTCTCGGTGAGCAAGTTCTCCGTCTGCGTTGCGTCACTCATTCCGCTTCCTCCGCTGATAGGGGAACGACGCCAGCTCCGTGCTGGTGCTCGCGGGAGACTGGTTCGAGGACGGGGGCCGGCCCGCGCTCGGGTCGGTGTGCCCACGGCCGTGCGCTGCTGCCCAGCGAGGCCGACGCGTCCGGGCGAGACCGCGAGCCGCTCGGCCTGCCCTGTGGGGCCTGGCCGCCCGGGCTGCAGCGCCGAGCTCATGCTGATCGAACCCGCGCCTTGCTGGTATTCGCATCGCTAGCACGAGCGCAACGTAACAGCGGCGTTACTGCTCAATCGACTGAGAGGGGCCCTCGATGAGGTGTCCTGAGACCAAGGACGAAGGGACTTTCGGATCAACCCAACGGGGTTGTGTTCTCCACATCATGGGGAGATGGGGACCTTTCTTGTCCAGCGCCATTCTAAAGGAATTCTCCTGATCTCAAGGATGCGTCCCTGACTCACGGTGCTTGCTGCGCCGCGGTGGCTCCAAGGCCGAGGGGCACGAGCGGCAAAGCACCCTGGGGAAGAGGAGAACTGAGGCTCGAGATCACCCCTTCTGGGACCAAGCCGGCAACCGAGTGGCGGATCCGGACCTCCAAGCCGTCGCCACCCGCCACTCGCCACCCGAGCCGTCCAGCCCCCGCGCCGATTGGCGGATCCGGTCGCTCACAGCGCGGCGATCCGCCACTCGCCACCGGCGGCCCAGGGAGGGCGTGCGGGGGCCGGGCTCAGCGCCCCCCGAGCCTTCGAACGACGTCGGGGTCGAGGCGGGCAGCGACCGCCGGCGGCAATGCGGCACCGAAGGGGTTGGCCCGCCGGAAGGCGCAGACCTCGCAGAGCTCGGCGCCGGTGTCGGGGAACGTCGCGCCGCAACGGCGGCACACCGCCTTGGCGATCTCGTCGAGGTCGACGACGTCGTCCTCGAGCAGCGCGTCGAGCCCCCAGTGCTCCGGGGCGGAGAGGGCGTCCTCCGGGCACAGGTCGATGCAGTCGCGGGCACCACCACACGCCGCCGGGTACTGCCGCAGCACCGTGCGCGTGACCGTCGAGCCGTCTGGCCCGGTCTCGGCGATGTCGACGAGCGCGAGGGCGTCCTCCGGGCACGCGCGCACGCAGACCCCGCAGGCGGTGCAGCCCTCCGAGAGCAACGCGAGGCCCGGACCGGCGAGGTCGGCCGGGGAGGGCAGCGGCTCGTCGGCGCTGGAGCCGTCAGCGTCGGCCGCAGCATCCTCGGTACCGGGGGCCTCCTCGCTGCCCGCAGTGTCCTCGACGCCGGGCGTGTCGTCGGCGCCGGGGGCGTCAGCAGCGTCGGCGGCCAGGGCGCGCAGCGCGGCGACGAGCCGGCGGTGCCCACTCGCGCGGGGATCGGGGGTCGCGTCGTTCTCGGGCAGCATGAGCAGCCGGCGTCGGCTCACCGCCATGACCGTCGCGTCGAGGACGTGTCGGCGGCGCTGCTGCGCGGGCTCGCGTTCGGCGTGGACCCGATCTCCGGCGCCGAGAGCGGCGAGCACCTGCCCGACCCGTGCGAGCAGCGCCGCGGCGGCCTCGGGGTCGGCGCAGCCGTCGGTGCGCACCCACACGCGCTCGGCACCGAGGTCGACGAGCTCGTAGAGCAGGTGCTCGGGCAGCGCCCCGACGCAGGTCGGCAGGACGACGACCGCACGTCCCTTCGCGCCGCGCTCGGGGGAGGGGTGCTCGCGGCACGCCAACTCGATCGTGACGGGCTCGCGCTGGCGCGCGGTCCAGGCCAGCAGCGGCTGCACCCGCTCGGCGAGCGTCGCGTCGGCAGCCGTGCTGCCCGTCATTCCCGCAGCGCCCTGCCGCAGACGCGCGCGGCAGCATGCTCGAGCGTCCCGAAGCCGAGCGCGCTCACCCCCTGGTAGTAGGCCGTCTCGGCCCGCTCACCGACCATGACCATGAGGTCGGGGCCCCAGACGAGGAGGTGCGCCTCGAGGAACTCGCGCATCGCGTCGAGGACCCGCGAGCGTTCACCGTCGTCGCCGGCCTCGATCGCGTCGAGCGCGCGCGTGGCGAGTTCGGCCACGAAGGCGAACTCGAGACCGATGTGGTCGTCGGGCTCGCGCCCGAGTCGGGCGCTCTCGAGGCCGAACCGGGCGTAGAACGCCCGCACGGCCATCGTCTCCGCCTCGAAGACGAGCCCATCGGTGGAGCGGTGCACCGACTCGTAGGGCGCGGCACGCAGCGTGTCGGGGCCGATGAAGAGGCGCGCGTGGTCGCGCTTGACCGCCGCGGCGTCCTCCCCGCGCTCGCGCGAGGTCGCGAGCAGGTCGAGCCCACGCGTGGCGATCTCCCCGGAGGGCAGGGGCCAGTCCGCGAGCATCACCGGGTCGCGGGTGGCGTCGAGCACCTCGGCGTCGGGCGCGGCGAGCAGCAGGCGCGAGAGGATCGTCGCCGCGGCGGCGAGGCCGTCGAACTCCTCGGGGGCGAGCCCGACGGCGCCCCCGGGCCCGGCAGGGTCCTCGGGGGCGCCGTCGGGATGTGGGTCAGTCATCGGGTGGCGCTCACATCCCAATGCGCGTCATCGACTCGTAGAACAGCGAGCGGCCGATGAACTCGCCGACGAAGACGAGCCCGAAAGCCACCGTGGCGACGACGGCGAGGGGCTGCGGGTTGGACTCCATGCGTGCGGCGAAGCGGTAGACGAAGAATCCGAGCAGTCCGGCGCCGAGGAAGACGAGCGCGAGACGCAGGGCGAACATCGCGCCAGAGAACACCTCGGCGCTCGCCACCGCGGCCGCACCGCCCTGCGAGAGCTCGTTGAGGTGCAACGGGATGACGACGAAGGCCGCGCCGAGCAGCACGATCGAGGCCACGGCGATGCCCTTGAGGCTCGTCGAGATCGTCTCGAGGTCGCCGGCGTCGGTCGTCGGCTCCTCTGCCTCCTCGTCGGCCGCCTGGCGACGTCGCCACATGACCGTGCCCATGAAGGCCGCCCCCACCGCGAGGCTGCCCAGCAGCAGCGTCGTGATCGCGAACTGCGCGGGGGTCACCCACGTGCTCCAGGCGGGCACCGCGTCGAGGGAGGCGTAGATCATGCTCATCGACACGACGAGCCCGACGCCGACGAGCGCCGTGAGCGCCGCGAGGGCCTGGCGCAGCGCCGCGCTGCCCCACTTGAAGTACTGCGTGGCCGCGAAGACGAATCCCAGCCCGGCGAAGGCGAGGCCGAAGGCGATCTCGCGGCTCAGCCACGACGAGTCGACGTGACGCAGCACGTTGATGGCGTTCATGGGGGTGCCGAGGTGGAAGATCGAGGCGATGAGGCCGAGCGCCAGCGTCACGCCGACGGCGTAGAGCGCAGGGTCGGTGACCCGGTCGACGTCCTCGGCACTGCGTCCACCCTGGACCCGGGCGTAGACCTGCACGGCACCGAGGACGATGAACGCCCCGACGCTCATCTGCGCGAAGACGGTGAAGACCACCATGGAGAGATCCGTGAACATGGCCTAGACCTCCAGCGGGTTCTTGATCGTGCCGGTGCCCGAACCGGTCATCTGCGCGTCGCGATGGGGCGTGATGACGAGACGGGGCTCGGTGATGGCGGGGTCGGGCAGCGGCTCGATGGCGTCGACGTCGCCGTAGCGCTCACGGAGCTCGTCGATCGGACCCCAATCCAGCGCCCGTGAGGGGCACCCGGCGACGCAGGCCGGTTCAAGTCCCTCCTCCCGGTAGTCCGTGCAGAGGTCGCACTTCGTCATCGAACCAAGCTCGGCGTTGTACTGCGGAGCGGAGTACGGGCACGCCCATTCGCAGTAGCGGCAGCCGACGCAGAGGTCGTCGTCGACCGCGACGACCCCGTCGTCGCGCTGGTGCATCGCCGTGGTCGGGCAGACCTCGGCGCACACCGGACGCTCGCAGTGGTTGCAGGCCGTCGACATGTAGGTCGCGAAGACACTCGGGCTGAAGGTGTCCCCGTCTGACTGCCACGAGCCGCCACCGTGCTCGGCGACCCGGCGCCACGTCACGCCGACCGGCAGGTCGTGCTTGTCCTTGCAAGCCACCTGGCAGGCCTTGCACCCGTTGCAGCGGGTCTGGTCGAAGTAGAAGCCCAGTTGCGTCGCCATCGTCGCCTCCCCCTTCCTCAGGCCCGCTCAACCTGAACGAGCATCGTGTGCTGCGCGTTGCCCTTGTGGATGGGCGACTGCAGCCAACTCGTGAGGGTGTTCGGTGAACCCCCCACGTCGACGCCCTGTTCGTCGGGGTCGTACCAGGCGCCATGGGGCACGGACACGGTGCCTGGGGCAATGCGGTTCGTGACGCGGGCGCTGACCCGGATCCGGCCACGGTCGTTGAAGACGTACATCTTCTCGTCGTTGGCGATGCCCCGTTCCTCGGCGTCCCAGGGATGGATCCACGCCACGTGCGGGTGGGCCTCCTCGAGCCAGGGGATGTGGCCGTAGGTCGAGTGGGTGCGCTGCTTGACGTGGTGGGCGATGCACTGCAGCGGGTAGGTGTCGTCGGAGCGGGCGACCTCGGCGCTCTCCTGCATCGAGAGGTGCTCGGGCAGGGCGGTGATCCGCTGGCCCTCGGGCAGCTCCCAGGTCTCCGCCATCTCCCAGAGCTCGCTCGAGAAGATCTCGATCCTGCCCGACGGCGTCGGCAGCGGATGCTCCTCGGGGTCCTCACGGAAGTCCTGCAGCGGCACGTACCCGACCTCCGGTGGGTTGGGCTCGCGCCAGATCCCCATCTCCTTGAAGTCCTCGAAGCTCGGCAGATCCGGGATGTCCTCCCGCGAGGCGTCGAGGATGTGGCGGATCCACTCCTCCTGGGTGCGGCCCTCGGTGAACTCCTCCTCGATGTCGAGCCGCTTGGCGAGCTCGGTGCACATCTCGTAGACGGTCCTGCAATCGTAGAGAGGCTCGATGACCTGGCTGGCGAGGATCGCGTAGCCCATGTTCCCGGCGCTGCCCTGCGAGGCCAGGTCCATCTGCTCGGCGTTGGTCGTGTCGGGCAGGACGATGTCGGCGTACCGCGCCGAGACCGTCATCCGGTTCTCGACGTTGACGATCATCTCGCACTTGCTGTCGTCCTTGAGCAGCTCGATCGTGCGGTTGATGTCGCCGTGCTGGTTGACGAGGGCGTTGCTCGCGTAGTTGAGGATGAACTTGATCGGCACCTCGAGCCGGTCGACGCCGCGGACACCGGCGTTCGTCGCGGTCATCTCCGGGCCCTTCTCGACGGCGTCGGTCCAGGCGAACACCGGGATCGAGGCCTCAACGGGGTTGTCGATGACGAAGGGGTTGGCCAGCGGCAGGCCGTAGGAGCCCTCCCGTTCGCCGGTGCCGCCACCGGGGATGCCGACGTTGCCGGTAAGGGCGCAGAGGGTGAAGATCGCGCGGGCCTGGTTCTCGCCGTTGACGTGACGCTGCGGACCCCAGCCCTGGTTGATGAGCACCGGCTTGGTCGTCGCGATCTCACGGGCCAGGCGAGTGATCGTGCCAGCCGGCACCCCCGTGATGGGCGCCGCCCACTCGGGGGTCTTGGCCTCGCCGTCGGGGCCGTCACCGAGGATGTAGGCCTTGTAGGAGCTGCCGGCGGGAACGCCGTCGGGGAGGTGCTCGTCGTCGTAGCCCTGGCAGCAGCGGTCGAGGAACTCCTGGTCGACGAGGTCCTCGGTGATCATCACGTGCGCCATGCCGGCCACGAGCGCGGAGTCGGTCCCCGGACGCAGCGCGACCCACTCGTCGCCGAGGCCCATCGCGGTGTCGGAGTAGCGCGGGTCGATGATGATCGTCTTGACCTTGGCCTGCTCCCGCGTCTGCTGGGAGACGTAGATCTCGCCACCACCCGACATGCGCGTCTCGAACGGGTTGTTGCCGAACATCACGACGAGGTTGGCGTTCTTGGCGTCGTCGAGGCTGTTGGAGCCGATCCAGCCCCCGTAGTGGTACTGCACGGCCCCCTGGATCTGCGCGGTGCTGTAGTCGGCGTAGTGGTTGAGGTAGCCCCCGGCGAGGCTGAACAGCCGCGAGAAGGGGGTGGAGATGGGCGGCCAGCTCGAGGTGATCGTCCCCCCGAGCGTGCCGGTGCCGTAGTTGAGGTAGAGGGCCTCGTTGCCGTACTCCTCGATGATGCGCTTCATCGAGTCGGCGATCTCGTCGTAGGCCTCCTCCCAGCTGATCTCCTCCCAGTCCCCGCTGCCGCGCTCGCCGACGCGCCGCATCGGCGTCTTGATGCGGTCGGGGCTGTAGAGCCGCTGGCGGTAGGACAGGCCGCGCACGCACGCCCGGACCTGCTGGCTGCCGAGGGCATCGTCGCCGGTGTTGTCGGGCAGGACCCGCACGACGCGCCCGTCGGCGACCTGCATGCGCAGGGGGCAGCGCGATCCGCAGTTGACGTTGCAGGACGACCAGATGGTCTCGACCCCGCTGGCCTCCTCCTGCGCCGACGCCGACAGCCCCGCGCCCGGCAGCAGCCCGAGCTGGCGCGTGCCGCTCACGAGCGCGACACCACCGCCGGCCACGGCGGACCACTTGAGGAAGGAGCGTCGGGAGATGCCGCCCGGTGAGGCGTCACTGGAGGTGGGGTGATCGCTGATCGCAGTCATCGCGCGTCCTTCTCGGTCCGCGAGCCGGTCGGTGCTGGGCCCTGGTGATCGTTTTCACGAGCGCTCGCTGGAGCGTAGTGGCGCGCTCGGCCGTGGTCGCCCGGCACCCGTCGCTCGCTGGGGGGGCCTTTTGGCATCAGTTCGCGAAGGTCGCAGGTCCCGGGTGGGGGCAAACCGGCAGGCATCGCCTCGTCAGCGCCGGCCCGGCGCACCCACCCCCGCGCCCCGTCGCGCTAGCGTGCCGGGCGCAGACGGACCGGCGGGCGCCGACCCCCGTCCCGAGGCCGGCCGGTCCGACCGAGGAGGAGACGCGATGCGGGTGCGTGCGGTGGTGGGCGACAGCGGCAGCGGCAAGACGCTGCTCGTCGAGCGGCTCGTCGGCCGGCTGCACGCCGCGGGCCAGCGCGTGGCCTACCTCAAGCACGCGCCCCACGGCTTCGACCCCGGCCGTGCCGGCAGTGACACCGAGCGCGTGGCCGCCGCCGGCGCCGACGAGGTCGTCCTCGTCGACGGCGGCGGGGCGGTCCACCCAGTGGGCTCGAGCGCGGTGCGCTCGGCACCCGACCTCCTGCTCGGCGGCATCAGCGCCGACGTCGCCCTCCTCGAGGGCTGGACGGCGAGCAGCTGGCCGAAGCTGCGGGTGCGCCCGGCCGGCGCCGCTCCCCGGGAGGTCGCCCCACCGATCCTCCTCGACCTCGAGCGCAGGCCCGACGGCTTCGCCGAGGCCGACCTCGACGCCGCCGAGGCGGTCGTCCTGCGCTCGGCGCGCCTGGCCACCGACCCCGTCGTCACCGTCCGCGCCGACGGCACCGACGTGCCGGTGGGCGGGTTCGCCGCACGGGCGGTCGCCGCCACCGTCGCCGGCCTGCTCGGCACGCTGCACGGCGTCGAGGATCCCCGGGCGCTCAGCGTCGAGGTGCGCTGGCCCGAGCACGACGACGGCGCGCAGGGCGGCTGAGCGCCGCGGCGCCCGCCCACGGCGCCACGACGCCTCCGGTCGGGGCGCGGCAGCCCGCCCGCTGGCGGCTCAAGGCGAGACGAGCTGCGGCAGCCCGGCGAGGTAGTGCCGCTCGATCGTCGCGAGGAGCTCGGCTCTGACGCGCTCGGCGTCGTCGCCGCGGACCCGCAGGTCGGCCTCGACGATCGCGACGCTGGTCGCGAGGTCACGCTCCTGGAGCGCATCGCGGATCCAACGGGAGAAGTCGCTGCGGGCGGCGTGCTCACGGAGCGCGCCCTCGTCGAGGGTGCGCAGCAGGCGATGGAACTCGCGGATGTTGCCCGCGACGCCGCGCTCGCCGTCGGCGCCGAAGCGGAACCGCAGCCCGTCGGGCAGCTGCGCCTCGGTGTACTTGTGCCAATGACGCACGTGAGGCGAGCAGCGATGGCCGAGCTCGAAGACCACCGGCTCCCCCTGCCCGGCCAGCGGCAGGAGCAGCCCCTGGCCCTGCTCGAGGCGCGCGACCTCGGGCAGCGCCTCGGGCAGGTCGCCGCAGAGCGAGGCGATCACCTCGCCGACGTCCTCGGCGCCGGGACCGTCGCCGGCCAGCAGCACCGCGGCGTCGAGGCCGGCGCGCACGGCGTCGCTGAGCTCGTCCGGACGGTAGGTCGTGAAGACCCGGCCGCCGCCACCGGCGATCGCGCAGGCCGCCGGCGAGTCCTCGAAGGTGACGTGGGCCTCGTCGAGGACGATCCAGTGCGGCGAGCCGCAGCGCTGCTCGAGGTCGCAGACGAGCGGCAGGAGCTCGCGCTCGTAGCCGACGCGCTGCGCGTCGTCGAGCAGGGAGAGGTCGAGGACGACGCTGCCGAAGCGGTGGCACAGCAGCGTCACGACCTCGCTCGGCGGCGGCGGGCCGCTCGCCCCGCCGGCGAGGACGACGCCCCGGCGGGAGGCGAGACCGACGTGGTCGCCCTCACGGTCGAGGACGAGCACGCCGTAGCGCAGCGCGACGAGCTGCTCGACGAGCAGCCCGGTGAGGTAGGACTTGCCGGAGCCGCTCGGGCCGGCCACGAGCAGGCGGCTCTCCGCGGCCGGCAGCGTCACGGGGTTGCCCTCCCGGGTCGCGCCGAGGGCGAGGCGGCGGCGCTGGGGCACGACGCGCTCGCGCCCGGAGAGGACCGGTCCGTCGAGGAGCTCGAGGACGCCCTCGCCGTCGGGACGCTCGAGGACGAGGTCGGCGCGCTGCTTGAGGCTGTCGACGCCGTCGGCCACGGCCACGCCGAGCTCGGCGGCCTCGAGCAGGGGCAGGTCGTTCTCGGCGTCGCCGACCGCGACGGTGCTGCGCGCCGAGACGCGCAGGTCGCCGAGGGCGTCGAGAAGGCCGGTGCCCTTGCTCACCCCGCTCGACAGGACCATGAGCGCCCCGCGGTTGCGGACGAGCTGCTCGTCGAGGCCGAGACGGCCGACCTCCTCCAGGACGGTGGGCGCGTGGCGGGCGTCGCAGGCCAGCAGCACCCGGCCCGAGCGCAGGGGCACGTCGCGCGCGGCGAGGGCCCGTGCGAGCTCGGGGTCGACCGGCGGAGCGAGCAGGCGCACCCCGTCGGCGTTGGCGAGCACCGCGCCGTTCTCGGCCACGATCGCGTCGAAGAGGTCCTCGACGTCGGGCAGGACCTCACGCAGCTCGGCGAGGATGCGCCCGGTGACGAGCACGAGCTTGTAGCCGTCGGCGCGGGCCCGGGCGAGGCCGTCGCGCACCTTGGCGGGGAGCGTGTCGCGGTGGGTCAGCGTGCCGTCGTAGTCGAAGGCGAGGGCGTGGAAGCGTGCGGGCATGGACGGCCTCCGTCCCTCGGCTGACGTGTGGGCCGCATCGACGCGACGCCTCACCGTCACTATTGCCGGGATCGACCCTGCCCACCCGTGGGCGACGTCCCCCCCTCAAGGCCTCGCTCGCTGGCGGCGCGCCGGCCCGCAGCTGCCTCCCAGCGCTCGCGGTCGGCGCTGGCCTCCTCCAGCGAGCGGAATCGTCGCACCCCACGCGGCAACCGCGAGACGTGGTCGAAGGCCCGGGAGAGCGTCGATGCCGCGCACGCCGCAGCGAGGGCCTCGACCGCCGAGCGGGCGCGCGGGGGCGCGGGGACGTCGGCGATGTCGCCGTAGCGCTGCACCGGCATGTCCTGTGGCCTCCCGGGTCAGGCCAACCCGTAGGCCCGCGCGAGTCGCTGCGCGTCGT
>Ga0207421_10001263_pt1 | contig 32846 bp, 36 predicted proteins | sample SodLakKL_010_SED_4_FD_187542 | JGI IMG/M metagenome (GOLD analysis project Ga0207421, IMG submission 187542) | Alkaline sediment microbial communities from Lake Tanatar, Kulunda Steppe, Russia - 8KL_010_SED (SPAdes) (version 2) | ecosystem: Environmental > Aquatic > Non-marine Saline and...
CTGCGTCGGCGATCAGGGCCAGGCTGTTGGTAAGCAGGCCGAAGGTTAACTTTAAAAGGGTCAGGAAAAGGTTGCCGCCAAGGCCCACCCAGCTTTCGATTATCCCGACCCGGCTCCTTTCGGAAGGCTTTCTGAGATCCCTGTTTGCAGTTATCTTCCCGGCCAGCCGGCCGGCCAAACGTTTCATAATGTGGCCCCGCTCTTTTCAAATTAAACATTATTATATCACATTTGCTGCGTCGGTTGATAAAGCGGGGCCTAAAAATCACTTTAAAGCCCACTGATTCTAGTTTTCGAAGGTTATTTGAATAATTAGGCCCCATTTAATCCGCAAATACTCTGTTTTGTGTTGATATCCTAAATTATACTACCCCTTTTACCTTTTGCGAAAGGGCAGGTGATATGACATAATAATATAGTAAAGACTGTTTCTTAATCTGGCAGTAATAGAAAGGCGCCTCCGGTAAGCGGGCCGAAATATCTGGATAAAGATTCGTCAAACACCCGTATAACAATCAGAATCAGGCGCGCCCTGACCGATTTAATACGGTTTTTTTTATTTAAAAACCGGTGTTTTTGCGTCTTTTCCAACTAAATCTGCTGTTTGTGTTTTCAGAAAAAAAGGAGGTGAACAGCCCGGTCATATAACCGGGCTGGAAGATTGAGCCAAAGAGGAGTAGTAGTAGCCAAACCTTACGAACGATTAAGCCGGGAACAGGTTGAATTGATCAACCGCACGTCGCTGGATATCCTAAAGAGCCCGGGCATACTGTGCTACCATGAAGAAAGCGTTTCCCTGCTGGAGAAAGCCGGAGCCAAAGTTAAAGCTACCCGGGAAGGTGAGCATGACGCATGGTGGGTCAGTATCCCGGAAAAAGCAGTCAGGCAGGCCCTGGATACAGCCCCCTCTAAAGTAACCCTCGGAGCCAGGAACCCCGAAAACCAGGTCATTATGGATGCTGAAGAAACCAGGGTTCATTTTGGCAGCGGTTCAGAAACCAATTACTGGCTGGAGGTTGAGCCGGAAACTTTTGTTTCCAAGCAGGATGGAAGGGAACAGGTTTTCCCGGTAATGAAGAAAAGCCGCGGCAACGTGAGCTACCTCTGCCGCTCGGCCCACCTGGCCAATAACCTTGAAAACCTTGATTTCTTTATCCGCAATGTCAATGTCCAGGATGAAGATATCACTACTGACAATAAAGATGTAAACGTCTTTTTTGCCTCTCTAAATAATATTACCAAGCCTGTTATAGGCGGCATCGCCGACTTTGAACAGCTTGAAAAGGTCGTCAATATGGCAGAAATTATTGCCGGTGGCAAAGAAGAACTGGTCAAAAATCCGGTCACCTCTTTCATTACCAGTGTCATAAAAAGCCCCCTTCAGGTAGTGGCGGAAACGGCCGAAAAATTGATCGCCATAGCCCGGATGGGCTTGCCGGTGGTCATTTCTACTTCGCCCCAGGGCGGTTCAACGGCCCCTATAGATGAGATGGGCATGGTAGCCCAGGTTAATGCGGAGGCCCTGACCGGTATAGTGATTAACCAGCTGGCCAATCCGGGAGCCCCCGTTATTTATGGCGCGGTTCCGGTCCGGGCCCGTATGGACGATCTGCATGACATGTACGGGGTGCCCGAGTTTTGCCATTACAATATGGCCTGCGCCCAGATGGCCCGTTATTACAAGGTGCCCTGCTATTCAACCGCCGGGGTGGGAGATGCCAAGGTTCCCGGGGTCCAGGCTGCAGTGGAAAAAATGTTCACATACTCAGCTGTGCCTTTTGCCGCCCCCGACCTGATTCATTATGCTTTTGGCCTTTTGGATAAAACCCAGACTTTTTCTCCGGAACAGGCGGTGCTTGATAACCATCAAATCGGCATGGTTAAGTTCCTGCATAGGGAGAGCGGTGTCAATGCTGAGGCAGCGGATAAAACAAAGCAGATCGTCGAAGAAGTGATGAACAGCCCCTACCGCATGTATGCTCGTTACGCCCGTAAGATGCTGCGCAGGGGTGGTGTATTTGGCGGGTTCCCCTTTGAAGGCGAAAACGACGATCAGGATCAGACCCTGCTTAAACTTAATGAGCGCTTCCGGCAGCTCGAGGAAGTAGAACCACAGCACCTGCCGGAGGATATTTGCAGCCGTATTTTCGAACAGACACCGGGATTGCTGCCCCGTTTAAATCCGTACGCTTAACAATAAAAACGATAACAAACTGGAGGAGGATGAAAGTTGAAGGATAAATTGATTGAAGGCATAGTGGAAAACGTCCTGCAGGGGCGTCGCAACAAGGATGATGAGGGTATTGAAGAAGAGAATATCGGCGAACCCGGAGTGGCAGAGCTGGTCCAGGAAGCGCTGGACAACGGGATCGATACCAATACAATACTGCTTGAAGGCCTGAGTAAAGGTATGGAGCAGGTCGGGCAAAAATATGAAACAGGGGAATATTTTATCCCGGATATGCTTACCGCTGCCGAAGCGGTTGAAGCCGGTATGACTGTTATGGAGCCGTACCTGGCCGGCGAAGGGACAAGTGAAGGCAAAGGCAAGGTTATTATGGCCACTGTAGAAAAGGATCTGCATGACATTGGCAAGAACCTGGTTTCGATCATGCTTAAGGGTGCCGGTTTTAATGTAGTAGATCTGGGTATCGATGTTCCCGCCGCCCGGATAGTTGAAGCGGCTGAAGAAGAAAATGCCGATCTGGTCGGACTTTCAGCTTTGCTTAACACAACCATGGTCAACATGGAAGACGTTGTTAAAGAGCTTGAGAAAAAGGGGCTCCGCGATAAAATTAAAGTTATCATCGGGGGAGCGCCCACATCCGACGATTTTGCTTCCGAGATAGGCGCCGATGGCTATGGAAAAGATGCCTTCGCCGCTATCCGGGTAGCGGAAGAACTATTAAAAGCGGGAGGGAACAAGTAAGATGGATGCTGATAAAGCTTATACTGAAGCGATACGTCACGGACGGTACAGTGAGCAGATAAAAGGCCTGCGCTGTAAGTATGACCATGTCCGGACACAATTTGAAGATTTTATTACTAAATATTACCTCAGGCCGTATTTAGAAGAAATTGTTAAAACGAAAGTTGATAAAAGCGGCGAAAGTTTACGTTTTTATGATCTGGGCTGCGGGACAGGTGACGGTTATGAACTGTTGAGCAAAATGGCCAGGGGAACCAGGCTTTCCCAGTTTGATACCCGTTTAGTCAAGGACGATATGATGGACCAGTACAAAGGTATTGATTTAAGCGTTTCCCTCCTTAAAGAGGCGGAAAACCTGTTCGGTGACTACGAGCATGTCAACTTTTGCAAAGGAGACTTTTCCAACGGCCTGCCGCTGGATGAAGGCGAGGAATCGTACGACCTCTACTTTACTTCATATGGGACTCTTTCTCACTGCACCAATGAAGAGCTAGAAAAGCTTTTTGTAGATATGGGTAAGCACGGTCACAATGGAAGTTTGATCCTGGCCGACTTTATTGGGCGTTATTCGTACGAATGGCAGAACCTGTGGACCCAGGATCCAGAAGAAGTTTCCTATATCGACTATGTGATTAATTACCTGTATCCCGAGGAAGAGAGGGACAATGTAGAGCTTTCTTCATTTCCCATGCGGCTGATGACGCCGGCCGAAGTATTTAAAGTGCTCGAAAGCGCCGCCCGTAAAGCCGGAGTAGAGCTAAAGGTCCTGCGCTTTTTCGATCGCTCCCTCTTTGTGGGTCGGCATATTGAAACGGGTACCTATAACGGCAACCCCCAAAACCTGCGCCTGATGGTTTCTTCGCTGTTCGAGCGCGGATTGCGGACCTATTTCCCGGACCTGAAAGTAAATTACAAGCCCAGGGAAGGTTTTGATTGGCAGAATGAATCCCTGCAGAGGCTGGCTGATAGTTGGAACGCCCTGGTTGACTACACCATGGTCCTGATGGAGCATTATGACAGTAACGAAGATCTTTTGCCCTATCCCCCGCCAACCGATGTTAAGCCCCTGGAAAAGGCTTACCGGGTTATGAGGCAGACCCTGGAAGGCAGCAAAGGGCTTTACGGAGATATCAGGGCGGATTTAATCGAAGCCCAGCTCGGTTATGCCATTCGCAGCCTGGAGATGAATCTGCAGCAGGGCCATGGCCTCGGCCACGGCCTGGTCGGTATAATCCAGGTCGTTAAATAAGGCAGACTTTAAGCTGTGTGGTGCAAATAATACTTATACACAAAGCTTACGCTACAAGGATGCTTTTTATGGCTGCTCATGTCGGGAAAACTGCTTTTCAGGCCGAATACTGATGTATTCCTGCTAAATGTGTCAGTTGTATAAGTTATTCAGATATGAAATAATTAAAATAGAAGATAACATCAAGATTGCCTGATCTAAATGTTTGATTCTTACGGATAAACATAATAAACTGCGCAGTAACAAAGTACTCTACACTTTCGACAACAGTTCCCGGGCTTGCATAAACAACCAGGTTTTGCCTGCAAAGATGATATAAAGTTTAAGTGACAATCTGTATCGATATTAAAAGGAGAGGGTGATTGCTGATTCATGGACCAATTATTAAGGATGATAGTTGATTTGCTGATGACTTTAGGAAATGGCACGTTGCTCTCTACACAGAATGAAGCACGTGGGGACTTGAGAGAGACGATTGACTGGATCATCCGTCGCAGTGATAGGATTCTGGATTTGATGGTGGAACACCTGTGGCTGGTTCTTTTCACATTAGTAATTGCGATTGTTGTATCTGTCATAGTAGGTATTTTTATCAGCTATTATGAGACACTTGCCCAGCCGGTACTGGGCGTTTGCCAGGTATTAATGGTTATTCCCAGTATAGCCATGCTCGCTTTCATGGTGACTATTTTTGGGATTGGTTTTACTTCCGGGGTGGTGGCCCTGGTCCTTTACAGTTTGCTGCCGATTGTGCGGAACACTTACACCGGTATCAGGGAACTTGATCCCGCGATCCTTGAATCGGCCAAGGGGATGGGGATGACAGAGCGTCGCATCCTTTTTAAAATTAAGCTTCCTTTGGCCAGGCCGGTGATCATGGCCGGTGTCCGCACCGCCGCTGTTATGATGATCGGTATTGCCGCTCTTGCCGCCTATGTGGGCGCAGGCGGATTGGGAGAGTTAATTTTTCAGGGCATTGGGAGAGGACACCGGCCGATGATCATTGCCGGCGCAATCGGGGTTTCCATAATAGCAGTCGCCTTTGACTATATCCTCTATTATGGAGAAAAGCGATTCTCCGTAGAAGGCAGAACAAGGGAGGGAAATTAAATATGATAAAAGTAGAAGGATTGACTAAAGTATTTCCGGGACAAACTATCCCCGCGGTAAAAGATTTGAACCTGGAAATTAAAGAGGGGGATGTTTGCGTTCTGGTTGGACCTTCGGGGTGTGGTAAAACAACAACCATGAAAATGATTAACCGCCTTTATGAGCCAACCGGGGGGAAGGTATATATCCGTGGAGAAGATCACATGAAAATTGACCCGATTAAACTGCGCCTGGATATCGGTTATGTAATCCAGGAAATCGGTTTGTTTCCCCATATGACAATTTATGAAAATATTGCTACTGTTCCCAATGAAAAAAAGTGGCCCAGGGAGAAGACAAAAGAAAAAGTAGAGGAGTTGATGCATCTGGTAGGACTTGACCCGGAAATTTTCCAAAATCGCTATCCCACAGCCTTGAGTGGCGGCCAGCGCCAGAGGGTCGGCGTGGCCCGGGCCATGGTTTCCGATCCGCCCATTATGCTGATGGACGAACCGTTCGGCGCGGTTGACCCGATCACCAGGGCTCGCTTGCAGAACGAGTTCTTAAGGATCCAAGAGAGGATGAGCAAAACCATCGTCTTTGTTACCCACGACATTGATGAAGCGATTAAGATGAGCGATACCATCGCCGTGATGAATGAAGGCGAGCTTATCCAGCATGATACCCCGAGCGACTTGCTCAGCGCCCCGGCTGATGAGTTTGTAGCGAACCTGGTTGGACGTCACCGTTCCATCAAGCGCCTGCACCTGATCCGGGTTCATGAAATTTTAAAGGAGGTTGACCGGACTGAACCGCTTACAGAGGATGCAAAAAAGGAGGAAGTTGAAAAACAACTTGAAGACAGTGATCTCAGGACGGTAATTGTTGTAGATCGAGATAACAAGTTGAAAGGTGTTATTGGGGCAAGCGACCTTAAACGAAAGGCTGGAGAAGTGGCAGGCGACTACTGCCATGAAGTATCCGACACTGTAACCGACGATGCCACTTTGAACGATGCCCTATCGGTTATGCTGGAGTGCGGTGTGGGGTATGTGGCCGTAGTTAATGAAGACGAAATGTATCAAGGAACCATCACCCTGGGCGACCTGCTCAACGTGGTCAGGGAGGACAGTTAACGATGTTCCGAACACTATGGGTCTGGATAGGCATTCCATTGATTATGATTGGGATTGTAGCGGCAATGATTATCTATTCTGTAAATAACCCCACAGATTCTATTGTAGAAAGAATGCTTACTTATGAGCGGGTTTTTAGGGTTATTCGTCAACATGCAAGTTTACTTTTAATATCAATGACCGGAGCCACTATCGTAGGAGTGCTGGGAGGGATCATGCTTTCCCGGCCCAGCCTTTACCGGGCCGGCCGGGTAGTGGAAACCATAGTCAACATCGGGCAGACAGTGCCCAGTATCGCAATTCTCGCCCTTTTTTATACTATCCTGGGCATGGGCTTCAGGGTGGCGGTTTTTGCCCTGTTTCTCTACTCGATCCTTCCTATCCTGAGAAATACATTCGCCGGCATTGACGGGGTTGATTATAGTATTATTGAAGCGGCCCGAGGCATGGGTATGCACCCGCTGAGGATTTTAACCAAAATTGAACTGCCGATTGCTTTTCCGATTATCGTCGCCGGTTTCAGGACCGCGATTGTTATTAATGTCGGGGCTGCCACCCTGGCTACTTTTATCGGTGGCGGCGGTCTCGGTGATTTGATCGTAACCGGACTTGCCGTCCGCCGTGAGATGATCATTTTAAATGGAGCGGCTCTCGCTGCACTGAGTGCTATATTGCTCGACTATTTAATTGGAAAAGCGGAAGAGAGAGTGGTCAAATGGTCTTAAAGTTGTATCCTTGGCAGGCGTTGTTTTGAATTTGATAGGGCTTTCGATCGGATGTTATAATAAAAGATAACCAGTAAAAGTGAAATAGAGTATGGTTTGGTTGTTTTTCTAACCATAAAAATAATAAAGAGGAGGTAGAGTATTATTATGAGTATGAAAAGAATCTTGACGATTTCTTTAGTGTTAGTGGTTTTGGTAAGTTTTTTATTTGTCATGGGTTGTGAACCTGCAGAGCCTACAGTAAAAGTTGGATCCAAGGAGTTTACAGAGCAGCTTATACTGGCGCAAGTCGCCATCCTGGCCTTAGAGCATCATGGTATCCCCACGGAAGATGAAAGTGGGTTGGGTGGAACCCTTGTCAACAGGGAAGCCCTCGAAGCCGGAGACCTCGATCTCTACTGGGAATACACCGGCACAGCGCTGGTTGAATTTATGGCCCATGATGTGATTACCGATCCTGAGGAAGCCTATGCTACAATTGCCGAATGGGATCAGGCAGAAAATGACCTAATTTGGCTGGATATGACCCCGTTTGATAACACCTACACCATTATGATGCGCCGGGAAGATGCTGAAGAAATGAACATCGAAACTATTAGCGACCTGGCTGCAGCGATCAATGCAGACGAGCCTGCTCCCGAACCTGGTGACTGGAATTTTGCTATGTCCCATGAATATGAGGCCCGTGATGATGGCGTTGATGAACTTCAGGAAACCTACGGATTCCAGTTTGATTATGCCGATCCCATGGACATGGGAATTGTTTATGAAGCTTTAAGAGAAAAGGAATACTCCGTATCTATGGGTTTTGCTACAGATGCCCGTATTGCTGCATACAATCTGGTAAACCTCGTTGATGACATGGGGTTCCACCCGGTTTATAACTGCGCACCTGTAGTTCGTCAGGAAATGCTGGATGAATTTCCGGAAATTCCAGAAATCCTCAACCCGATATCAGAAGCACTTACTGCGGATGTTATGTCCGACCTGAACATGAGAGTAGATATTGACGATATGGATGCTGATGAAGTAGCAGAAGAATGGTTAATTGAAGAAGGTTTCATCGAGCCTGAAGAATAAACGAACAGGCATTGTGGCCAGTACAATAAAAGAAAACGAGAATAGAAAAGGAATTGAGAATTCTTAAGTGATGGAAAACAGCCGAGAAGCGAAGGGGCAAGCAGGGGTAAACTTGCTTGCCCCTTCGTCATATCAATGCCTTTTTCTATTGGGTTTGCCTGTCTTGAAATTTTTATTGACAAGACTAATTGGAGGGATTAAGATTATGGCGATATTGGCTAAAGAAGTGATGACCTCTCCGGTGATCAGTGTCAAAGCCGATACCTCACTGAAGAGGGCAGCGGAAATTTTAGATGAGAATAGGTTCAGCGGTATGCCGGTGACCGATGATGAGGAGCGTTTAATCGGGGTTATATCGGAAACCGATATATTGCGCTATACTCAGCAAATTATCGGCCAGCCCCTGCGCGATCCACACCAGGTTTTTACCAAGGGTAAAGAAGTGCTTCATGTAGATATCACGCACCGGGGGGTGGAAGTGATTGAACTGGTCGCTGCTACGACGGTGGAAACCCTGATGACCACAGAAGTGATTTCGGTTAAAGAAAACGATCCTCTTCAAAAGGTGAGCATGTTGATGTACGAGCAAGGGATTAATCGCATCCCCGTCACCGATGATAACGAAAAATTATCGGGTATCATCACCAGGGCTGATTTAATCAGGGCCATGGTTGAAAAGTGGGAAACTATTAACCAGAAGTAAGCGGGCATATATTAAATAATAGCTTATGATCTAGCATATCGGAGGGACAGGTAATATGGAAAAGCTGACTTATGAAGGCGGGGGCTACCAGGTCCTGACAGAAAAAGAATTGAGCCAGATCCATGAAACGTCGATTAAGGTTTTGGAAAATGTAGGTTTTGTGATCAATTACCCTCCGGCCCTCGAACTCTTTGAAAAAAACGGAGCGAAAGTTGATCACGATCAGCGCCGCATTTATGTTACCAGAGATCTTGTTACCCGCTGCATCAAGCAAGCTCCGGCTGAATTTACCTTTTACGGCCGCGAAGAAGGAAAAGATATTACCATAGGCGGCAAGAAAGTTAATTTTGGCACCGGCGGGTTGGCCCTCTATGTCCTGGATCTGGAACGCAATAAGCGGCCCGGCGCGATCCATGATGTCGCCGAACTGGCCAGGCTTGCCGACCGGCTTGAGTACCTGAATTTTTTTATCAACCCGCTTTATCCGCACGATATTAATATTGAAACAGTAGACATTAATACCAAGTACCAGGCTCTTTTAAATACCGGTAAGCCTGTAATGGGTGGTATTTTCAGCAAACGGGGCCTGGAGGATTCCATCAAGATCGCTTCCATCATCGCCGGGGGGCTGGAAAACCTTCAGCGCCGGCCTTTTGTCGGTTTCATTTCATCTATAACCAGTCCGTTGAAAATCAGTCCGGAACATGCGGAATATATCATGGAAGTGGCCGGATACGGCCTTCCCCTGGCGACCTCGACTGCTCCGGCGGCGGGCGCTACAGCACCCATTACCCTGGCCGGAACCCTGGTTCAGCAAAACGCGGAAGCCCTGATGGGGGTAATGTTAACCCAGCTGGTAAATCCGGGCACGCCTGTCCTTTACAGCGCTGTTCCGGTAACCATGGATATGCGGACCGGGTCCTTCTTGATGGGCAGCATCGAGTCTGGCCTGATGAACGCCGCCATTACCCAGATGGCTCACTACTACCGCCTGCCCTGTTATCTGACGGTGGGAACCACCGATTCGAAGCTTCCCGATGCCCAGGCTGCCCATGAAGCGGCGACTACAGCCATGCTGGCCGCACTGGCCGGGGGCAACTTTATACATGAAGCCTTTGGGATGCTTGACGGCGCCCTTACCGTGTCTTATGCCCAGTATATCATTGACAATGATATCGTCGGCAGCTGCCTGCGCACTTTACGTGGTATCGAAGTTAACCAGGATTCCCTGGCTTATGATATTATTGCCAAGGTCGGACCGGGTGGCAATTACCTCGGTGAAGAGCATACGGTCAGGTATATGCGCACTGAAAGTTATGCGCCTAAAGCCAGCGACCGCCAGCCTTACCAGCGCTGGATTGATGCCGGGAGCAAGGACAGTTGGAAGCGGGCAGAAGAAATTGCGGCGCAGATTCTCCAGGAGCCTTCCGGGCCGATTGTTGCTCCGGAAATTGATGCCAGGGTCAGGGAGGAATTTCCGGAGTTGGTTACCGTCGAAAGAGGAGATGGGGTCCACTGGGAGACCGAGTCTTCAGGCTAAGAAGGGACTATTTACTTGAAAAACCAGAAATAAATAACCACCAGCCTGAAAAAGTTTTCCTCTTTGTTCTTGAGCATTTTCAGGCCCTGGTTCACCTCTTTTTAAAAAGGATCGTGCCAGGGGCTGATTCCGATCGGTTTAGAGCAGGTGACAACGCTCACAGTCTCGCCTCCCAGGGTTTTACAACCCTTGACCTGCCTGCCCGGTAAGGGCAAACCGAACAACTCGAGCTATAGTCGGTCGCCAGTTTTGAGTCCCTTAACTTTCTCACCTCTCTCAACAATTTCAACCCCTCCAGAGGTTCAATCGGTTCTGTTAACCGCGCTGCCTGTTTAGTTTCCATGATTTTACCTTCCCGACCTGCTGCTCATTCGGTGGCACAGTCTAATTCTTTAATAAAGGAAGCATGAAAGACAAGGACGGTCAACGGCCTGATAATCGCTTTCGGGGGCAGGGGAATAGGACTGTTCTGTAGAATTCCCCTACCATTGCCTTTTAAAACTTTTGGGGTGGTGAATCAGCAAGATGGAGATCAAAAAAGCCGTGATCCCGGCTGCCGGCCTGGGCACCCGTTTTTTGCCGGCCTCAAAGGCGCAGCCTAAAGAAATGCTGCCGATAGTTGACAAACCGACCATCCAGTACGTGGTAGAAGAAGCGGTTGAAGCGGGAATCGAGGATATCCTGATCATCACCGGGCGCAATAAGCACTCTATTGAAGATCATTTCGACCGTAGCATTGAACTGGAGCTGGTTTTGGGCAGGAAAGGCAAAACGGATGAGCAGGAAGAAATGAAAAAGATCAGCGCGCTGGCCAACATATTCTATGTGCGCCAAAAAGAACCGCTGGGCCTGGGTCATGCAGTCCTCTGCGCCCGCCAGTTTGTTGGAAAAGAACCTTTCGCCGTCCTGCTGGGTGATGATGTGATCCGGGCCCGGGTTCCCTGTATTGGTCAAATGGCCGAGGTTTATGGCATGAAGGAGAGCACCGTCTTAGGGGTCCGCCGGGTCGGTTTTGACCATATACACAAGTACGGGGCAGTTGAATCCGATGATCCTGAAGGATCAGTGGTCAGAGTCAGGCGCCTTACCGAAAAGCCGTCCCGGAAAGAAGCAACAACCGACCTGGCCGTATTGGGCCGCTATATCATTGAACCGGAGATTTTTTCTATTCTTGAAAGCACTCCCCCCGGCTCGGGTGGAGAGATCCAGCTTACCGATGCCCTGAACACCCTTGCCGGGCGCCGCCCGGTCTGGGCTTATACTTTTGAAGGTCGGCGCTATGACGTGGGCGACCGGCTCGGTTTCCTGGAAGCCACCATCGAATATGCCCTCCGGCGGGAAGATCTGGCCCCCGGCCTGAAATCATTTTTAGCGGGTTTGCAGCTGGAAGACCTGCAGGGAGGATCTGAATGAGAAATACAGCCATTATCCTATCCATTGCCACCCTGGCCCATTTTTTTGATCTCTGGTTTCTTTAGGCCGACAGTCTTTGGACATTATTTTAAAGGAGGAATCCAATATGTACCTTCATCCGGCACCCCTGGCTTTTACAGTAGAGGGCTTAATTGAGGGCAAGCTGAATTTACAGGATTATATCAACAGCCAGTGCGACCGGATCGACGAGCTGGACGGCGAGATAGAAGCTTTGCTGCCCGAACCGGGACGGCGGGCACGCCTGATCAGTGAAGCCGAAGCCCTGGAAAACATCTATCCCCATCCCGATTCCCGGCCGCCGCTGTATGGGGCCCTGGTGGGCGTTAAGGATATTTTCCACGTGGAAGGTTTTATTACCAGGGCCAACACCAGGATCGATCCGGAAGAATTTTCAGGGCCCGAAGCCGATTGTGTCACCTTTCTCAGGCAGTCCGGGGCCCTGATCCTTGGCAAAACAGTGACCACGGAATTTGCATATTTTGAGCCGGGCCCGACCAGGAATCCCCATAATCTGAACCATACTCCCGGCGGCTCAAGCAGCGGATCGGCCGCCGCCGTGGCCGCTGGATTTTGTCCCCTGGCCCTAGGTACCCAGACTATTGGCTCGGTTAACCGCCCGGCCGCCTACTGCGGGGTGGTCGGTTTCAAGCCCAGCTATAAGCGCATCCCAACCGAAGGTTTAATCCATTTCTCGCCATCGGCCGACCATGTCGGTTTGTTTACCCAGGATGTAGCCGGCATGATCCTGGCCTCAGAAGCGCTCTGCTATAACTGGCAGGAGATCAGCGTCACTTACCAGCCGGTTTTGGGTGTGCCCAGGGGTAAATACCTGGAACAGCAGGTTACTCCGGAAGGATTGAAAGCTTTTCACGGCCAAATAGAGAGCCTGCGTGAGGCCGGCTATACCATAAAAGAGGTTAGCATCCTGGATGATCTGGAAACTATTGCTTACTGGCATCGCAAGCTGATTTCGGGTGAAATGGCTCTTCAACACCGGGACCTTTATGGCCGTTTTGCCGACCTTTACCGGCCGCAAACGGCGGGACTGATCAAGGAAGGGCAGAAGGTCAGCGAAGAAGAGCTGGAACAGGCCCGCAAAAAACAGAAAGAGTTAAGAGATGAGCTTGAATCCACGATGTGGGAGAAGGGCGTCAGCCTCTGGATTGCCCCTGCCGCGCCGGGGCCCGCCCCCGAAGGGATCCAGTCAACCGGCGATCCCGGCTTGAGTTTGCCCTGGACTAATGCGGGGCTGCCGGCGCTGACTGTTCCGGCCGGAAGGTCCGACCGCGGTTTGCCCCTCGGTTTGCAGCTGGTAGCCCCTTTTATGGGGGATGAACTTCTTTTATACTGGGCTGAAGATATTGCTGAAATATTTGAGGAGTACCAGGCCTTTAAAGTTTAAACCGTTTTGGGTCCGGAGCGATCCAGCAAAAAAGCGGCCGCCCTGGTAATGATAATGGCCAGGATTATGCGGGTGGTCAGAAGCACCACCGGGTTGGCCCCGAATACGGCCAGGATGAAGGTGTCTTCGACCACTGAATGACAGATGCTGAGGAAGATCCCGATTAAAAGCAGGTCCCTTTTATTCAGGTAACCTTCCCGGGCATATTCGATAATCAGGGCGGCGCCAAAGACGATGCCGAAAAAAATTCCGGCCAGCATCGGAAAAGCGGCCTCCTGGGGCAGGGTGAGGAACTGCAGGGCTCCCCTGACCCTGCCGGTTATTTTTTCTATGACCTGGTAATGGCGGGCAATTTCGATCATGATCAAAATCGGGACCAGGATCAGGGCCAGGCGGGCGATGCTGAACAGGCTGTCGGTGATGGTGTTAAAAAGCAGGGTCATGATCTCCATGGGCCTACCCTCCTCCGACCAGGGTATAGATCAGGTTTAGCAGCAGGCCGGCCCCGAGAGCGGTGAAAATACGCAGGGTGGCTGCCGCCGGGATCCGCAGGCCGGTGTAACTGCTGACCGCGGTTTCTATGGGCAGTTCATGGCAGATACCGATCATTACGGCCAAAACCGTTATTTGCTGGGAATCCAGGCTCATGGTGGTTATAGCGCCCAGGGCGGCGTAAAAGTTAACGAAAAAACTCAGCAGCAAAGCGACGGTCGCTTCGCCGGGCAGCCCGAACAGGGCCATCGCCGGAGCGAAGAAACCGGCGATGGATTCCATGATCCCAAAGTGGTTAAGCAAAGCCACCAGGCAGGAAACGGGGATAATAATTTTAACGAGGAGCCAGAGCAAATTCAGGCTTTTTTGTAAACCTTTCTTGATGGGCACTGCCAGAGCGGTCATCACTATTTCCCCTTCTATTCATCTCCCAAAACCATATGCATCTGGATAAAACGCATCATATCGGTCCGGCTGAGCAGGCCGACCAGTTCACCGTTCTCTGTCATGACCAGGGCCCGGCCTACATTCTGGGTGGCCATCTTCATCATTACATCGGCGGCGTCGCTGGCGGGTCTGGCAACCATGGTTTCTTTGAGCGGCGTCATAATATGGACTACCGTGGTATAAGGCCACTTTTCGCGGGGCACTTCTTTCATATCCTGCAGGGTTACTAGTCCATGGGTAGTTGAGCCGTAGACAACGGGAAAAGCGCCGTAGCGGTAATGAAGGAAGTGATCAGCCAGCTCCTCCAGGGTTGCATCGGGGGAGATGGTCTGCAAATCGGTGCTCATAATTTTAGAGACTTCCATACCGGCAAATGTTTCTTTGAAAACCAGCTGTGAATAGCTCGACTGTCCGGCCTGGTAAATCATCCAGCCCAGGAAGATCAGCCAGAGGCCCCACAGGTCTCCCTGGAAGAAAATGATTACGAAGCCCAACCCCATGGCGAAAAAAGAAAGAATACTGCCGATAGTAACCGCTATGCGGGTGGCCCTTAGCATATTTTTACCGAAAAGCCATATTATTGAGCGAAACAGGCGTCCCCCGTCGAGCGGGAAAGCCGGGATCAGGTTAAAAACGGCCATGATCAGGTTTACCCTGGCCACAAAGAAGATGGCCTCGCTGATAATCTGACCCGGGGTCAGGAAGAGATAATATATTCCCCCCGTAATAACTGCCAGGGCCAGGCTGGTTAAGGGTCCCGCTGCTGTGATCCGGAACTCAGACTTGGGGTTTTTGGGCTCAGCTTCCATCTGGGCTACTCCGCCGAAAATGAAAAGAGTAATTTTTTTGATCGGGATGCCGTCATTGAGGGCCACAAAAGAGTGCCCCAGCTCATGAGTCAGTACGGAGCCAAAGATAAGCAGGGTTGTTAGGATGCCGGCAATCCAGTAAACCTGGCTGCTTAAATCTTCGACCATCAGGGGAAAATAACCCTGGGCCAGGCTGATACTGAACAGGAAAAAGATCAAAAGCCAGCTAAAATGTATCTCAATCGGTATGCCCCTGATCTGCATTAGGCGGAAGGAGTGGTTCATTTTTTATGCGCTCCTTTATCTTGATCATCTTGCCTTTATCCTTAATAGTTTGACTGTTTGAACCTTTATTCCTGCCCTTATGGACAATTGTCCGGGCTTTATTTTACCTTCCTTCCAGGGCCGCCTTCGTTTCGGCCCTTACATCGGCTTCGGGCTCGTTTTGATCAGATTTCTCCAGGGCAAAGAGCGCTTTTTCAGTCCTGATCCGGCCCAGGGCCCAGGCGGCATGGGCCCTGATCACCGGCCGGGGGTCGTTTTCCAGCAGCGCGGTCAGGCTCCGGACTGAAGAGGGATCTTTAATATTGCCCATGGCGATTACGGCGTTGCGCTGCAGGGTGGTTTTCCCTCTCCAGCCGGCCGAAGTAAGGCCGATGGTGCTTTTATATTCCTTCTGGGTAATGCGCAGCAAGGGCATTAAAAGCGGTTCGGCCGGAAAATAGGAAAAGGCCATTTCCGGAAAAGGAGAACTTGTAATATCCCGGTTGAGAGGGCAGCTTTCCTGGCAGATGTCGCAGCCGTAGACCTGCCTTCCCAGCAGGGGCCGCAGTTCCCTGGGGAAAATACCGGGGGCCTGGGTCAGGTAAGAAAGGCATAAATTGGGGTTGATGATGTAAGGTGCTGCCAGAGCGCCGGTGGGGCAGGCTTCCCGGCATTTGCCGCATTTTTGACAGAAGCCATCTTCTGGTTGATCAGGTTCTATGTCCATATCAACCAGGATTGTGCCCAGGGCTGTATAAGAGCCGTAGATGGGGTTAATTAAAGTGCAGTTTTCACCGATCAATCCCAGGCCGGAATTACGGGTCAGTTCCCTTTCCAGCAGGGGGCTGCGATCACATAGAATCCTGTATGCGAAGGTCGGGTTGATTTCTTGTTTTAATTTTTCCACTACTCTGCGGCTTAGTTCTTCCACCAGGATATGATAATCGAGACCCCTGGCGCAGCGGGCCACTTCCCCGGCCGGTTCAGATCTTCCATTTGGAGCAGGGTGATCGGGAGGCGCATAAGGGACGGCGACGGTTATTATACTCCGGGCCTTTTTCAGCTGGCGTCCGGGGTCAAGGCGGAGGCTGGCATCGCTTTCTTCAAAAGGAGTGACCCGATTTTCTTTGTTGCGCTTTTCCAGGCGTTCTTTCATATAGGTGAGCGGTTTGGCCGTAGTAACCCCGGCCTGATCCACCCCTGCTTCCAGGGCCAGCTCTTTTAAAATGTCTCTGCTAATGGCCACTTAAAGTAAATCTCCTTTTTCCGGGCAGTTTAACAGCCTGTAAGGGGGAAGTATTATAGCGCTGCAGCGAAAGCAGCGGTAACATCCTGCCGGCGCAGCTATTTATAGATTTAAGCCACTTTTGTCCGTAGAGTTGAGAATTGCATATTACCGGTTTCTCCCTTATACTGGTTTGGAAGCATTATATCAAACCCTGCCCGCTTCCGGGTATAAATTTTTACTTTCAACCAGCAGGGCGGCCCTATGGCCGGGCCAGCCGGAGGCAAACGGATCCCCGGGTCAAAGGGCTTAAAAACCGTCCCGGCGGGCAGGAGTAGTGTTTACCGGAAAAGAATAAAAACAAAAACAGCCGGACAGGCAGCAGTTAGTTTTTTAGAGGCAGGTGCTGTTTCGATTGTGATGCATAACGAATGGGAAATATTGGTTGAAGCCAGCAACGATGTGGAAGCGGATATAATTTGCGGTTTCCTGCAGGAGAAAGGGATTCCGGCCCGAAAAGCGGACAGCAGCCCCTATACCGGCGCCATGCGGGTTATCGGCGGCCAGGCTGTGGAAGTCCAGGTTTTGGTTCCCAAGTCTTTCCTGGAACAGGCGGCGCAGTTTTTGCTGGAAATCGATCCGGATCTGGAAATCGGCGACAGTTAATAACAGTACAAGGCGGGAGGTAATAGTCTTGAATTTTCCTGTAAGGAAGCCCTATTTTTCGGATGATCCCAAACGCGAATGGTTTTGGATTAAATTTTTGTGGGCGGTAACGATCCTGTCGGGGCTGATCATGATTTTTGCCTGGCAGTTTACGCGCAGCGTTGATTTTATTATCGCTCTTCAGCAGTGGCGTGCGGTGCCCGGTTTGGATGATTGCTGCCTTCTGCAGTAACCTATCTCGGCTTTATCCGCTACGCCCTGGGTGGGGTGTGGGTAACCCTGGGAGCGCCGCTTCTATTTGTTTACCTTAAGCTCTCCTCGAAAGAGAGCCCCTGAAAGAGGAGATAAAAATAAATTGCCCTTAAATATCGCATTTACCGAAAAGATGCGTTATAATATGGGTTGGAAGTGGGTTTTAAAATGGAGGTGAATTAATTGATAGGCGGAAGGATCGGCCTGTGGGAGATATTACTGGTTCTAGTCGTCGCCCTGATTATTTTTGGACCGAATAAACTGCCTGAGATGGGACGTTCAATAGGCAACGGCTTAAAAGAATTCAGGAAGGCGACAAAGGAACTTAAGGATAGCATTAGCTTAGATAATTTAGATGATAATGAAACAAACACAAAAAGTTAGCGCTTCAATTTTTCAATTGAAAGATTATATGCTACAATGTCTTGGGTATACATAAAATATAGTGATTGTCTATTGAGGAGGATTTGTCATGTTAGGTAGGATCGGGACTACAGAGATCATCCTTGTTTTGGCTGTAATCCTTTTGATATTCGGTTCTAAAAAACTTCCCGAGCTCGCTAAGGCGATCGGGAAAAGCGTTACTGAGCTGAAAGAAGGATTAAAGAGCAACTCGGGATCTGATGAATCGACCACCCCGAACTCCGAATCCGATAAATAGGGTGCCGGCCTAAAAAAGGGGTTTACTGAAACAGGGGGGATATTTAAATAGCGCCGGGGATGCCGGGAGGTATTCGACAAAAGTGGTCAATAATAAAGACGGCACCATGCCCGTCCTTGAACATCTTTCAGAATTGCGCCTGCGCCTGGCCATATCGGCAGGCGCTTTGCTTGTTGCTGCAGGGATCTGCTTTACTTACATCGAGCGCATCCGCGCCATACTGACCCTGCCCCTGGAGGGCAAGCAGCTTATATATCTTTCACCCCCCGAAGCTTTTATGGCCAATCTGAGGCTGGCCCTGTTCAGCGGCCTGGTGGTATCCCTGCCGATTATCCTGCATCAGCTGTCGGCCTATATTTTTCCCGGCCTGACCAGGGGCGAAAAAAAGTTTTATGTGGCGGTTTTATTCGGTATTATATTCCTTTTCAGCGGCGGGGTATTTTTTGCTTACCAGGTTGTGTTTCCTTTTACCCTGCGCTTTTTTCTGCAGTTTGCCGATGCCCGGCTCGATCCCCAGTTTACGATCAGTGAGTATATTGGATTTGTGATTTCTTTTCATTTTGCTTTCGGTGCCGTATTTCAGCTGCCTCTTCTGACCTGGGCGCTGGGGAAGCTGGGTTTGTTAACATCGCAATTCCTGCGGCGCCACAGGAAAATCGCCCTTTTAATTATGCTGGTCTTATCGGCGGTCATTACTCCTCCCGATATTATTTCTCAGCTGGTTATGATTTTGCCGCTTTTATTGTTGTATGAACTGGGTATCATCATGGTTATGATCAGCGAAAAGAAACGTTTGAAGGTACAGGAAGAATGATAATTATAAAAAGACAGGCGGGGTGTTATGTTGCAGGCCGGGACTAATCATAGCAGCGAGCAATTAAAGGGGGCCATCATCCTTGCCGGCGGCGACAGCAAACGCCTGGGCCGGCCCAAGGCCCTGCTTGATTTTCACGGCCGGTCCCTGATCGAGATTATGGTGGACCGCCTGGGCAAACTGTTCTCGGAAATCACCCTGGTTACCGACCGCCCTGAGCTCTACCCCGAGCTGCCTGTCCGTATAATCGGCGATCTGCTGGAGCACAAAGATAAAAGCCCCCTGCGGGGCATTCATGCCGGCCTCAGCTCATCTTCCCACCCTTATCAGTTTGTTGCTGCCTGCGACATGCCTTTTTTGAACCTGGATCTGATCAAATACATGGCCCGGTTTGCCGCTTCTAATGATGCCGTCGTCCCCTGCACATTAGGACAATACTATCAACCTCTGCACGCCTTTTACAAACGCTCCTGTATTGATATAATCGAAAGGCAGGTAGGCCTTGGGCGTTACAAGGTAAGCGAATTTTATGAGAACCTGCAGATCAGGTTTATCACATTGCCGGAAATTATCCGTTTTGATCCCGGGCAGGAATCATTTATCAATATTAACACCTGGGAAGATTATGAAAAAGCTCTGGCAATAATGGCAGGCAGAGGAGAAACCGGTTGACTGAAGGAGGAATAAATTAATATGAAGCTGCCTGATTATGTAGGATCGCTGGCCTATGGCCTGAAAATGGGCGTCATATTACCGGGAATGGATATCGTGGAAGAAGTCCTTACCGCCCTGGCACCCTGCAGCCGCGACGGCCTGCTGGGAGATAACGACGTGATTTGCATCACCGAGTCTGTGGTGGCCCGCGCTCAAAACAATTACATTACCGTTGACGATATTGCCCGGGAAATAAAAGAAAAAATGGGACTTTCCAGGGACAGCAGGCTGGCCGTGGTTTTCCCGATCGCCAGCCGCAACCGCTTTTCCATGATCCTGAAGGGGCTGGCCCGGGCCGTGCCCCGGGGAGAAGTGGTAATCCAGCTTTCTTATCCCGCTGATGAGGTAGGAAACCGGATCATTGAACCGGAGTTTATCGAGCGGCTGGGTAAGGAGACCATTACCTTAAACGATCTGGGCGATTACACTTTCAAGCACCCCGTTACCGGGGTCGATTATATCAACCTCTACCGGCAGATCGTGGAAGAAGAGGGCGCCAGGCCGGTGATCATTTTATCTAATAATCCGCTCCGGGCCCTCGATTATAAACCGCAGGGAGTGATTGCCGCCGATGTCCACACCCGGACTGCTACGAAAAAAGCCCTGAGCGGGCATTCTGAAAACTGTATCACCCTGGACCAGGTCTGCACAGAAGGAGAAGCCTACTCGGAATGGGGGCTGCTGGGCAGCAATATGTCCTCGGGAGAAAGGCTTAAACTGGCCCCGCGGGAGGGAAAAACGGTCGTTAAAACCCTTCAGTCCAGAGTCAGGGAAAAGTTTGGCCACCAGGTCCAGGTGATGATTTATGGGGACGGCGCTTATCTCGATCCGACCAGCGGTATTTATGAGCTGGCCGACCCCCGGGCCGCTTTTGCGGCGACGGAAGGCTTAAACTGCCTGCGGGAAGGCTTTAAGTACAAGTACCTTGCTGATCAGTGTTATCATGAAGAGCAAAAGAGCGCTGCAGAAATTGAGGCCATCCTCTCCGAAAGGGCTGGCCGCAAGATGGACCGGGACTGCGTGGAAAGAGAAGGCACAACTCCCAGGCGTATGGAAGACGTTCTAGCCAGTCTGGCCGACTTAGTCAGCGGTTCCGCCGATGCCGGGACCCCGGTAGTGGTTATTAAAAACTTTCTCGCCTAGCTTTGAGGATAAAACAGGGGATAGTTATAACCAGAAAAGCGGCCCACATGGCCGGGAAATAATTGCCGAAGCGGGTATAGAAGGTCTCCCTGCGGGTCATCTCCAAAGGCACGGTGATAATCGCGGTTTCGCTTTTGCCAGACCTGAACAGTTCCCTGCCCCGGTAATCGAAAGAAATGGTAATTCCGCTGTTCGCTACCTGGGTTACCCCGGTTCCGGTCTCCGCGGCCCTGATTGCCGCGGCCTGGGCGTGCTGTTCCAGCCCGATTGATTCTCCGAACCAGGCATCGTTGGTAACCACAAATTGATGGACGGACCCCGCTGCCGCAAACCGGCGCATATGATCTCCGAAATACGATTCAAAACAGACTACCCCGGCCACCGGCCGGCCGTTAAGATCAAAAACGGTTATATCTTCGCCCGGGGTATAGCTCCCCAGCAGCAGGTCGAGCTGTAAAATCCGGTTTAAAACCTGTTCGGCCGGAAAAAATTCTACAAAAGGCACCAGCCGGTGTTTATGATAGATTGGAATCTCTTCCTGTCCTTCGGAAAACAGGGTGATCGAGTTATAGAGGTGGCCGGGTTTCCGGACCCGGGCCCCATAAAGCAGGTCCACCCCGTATTCCCGGCCCATTTGAACCAGGGCTTCCGGATGTATTTTTTCCGTCCCGAAATCAAGCCTGGCCACCGTCTCGGGCCAGACCGCCAGCTCTACGGCAGGCTCTTCTTCCAGGGCCAGGCGGGTTAGCTTAAGGTAATGTTCAAGGACTTCCTGCCGGTCTCTTTCCACAACCAGATCCGGCTGGACATTGCCCTGGATCAGGGCGGTCCATAAGGGCCGGGCTTCTTTTTCCACCTTTTGGAATTCCGCCCCGCCCAGGCCCAGGGCCAGGGCGATCACGAAGGCAAATACTATTCCCCCCAGGGCCCTGCCCCGCAGTTCGTTCAGCCAGAACAGGACTATGATGACCTGAAAAAAGACGATCAGGAAAGGAAGCCCCCAGTAGCCGTAAACTGAGGCGATGTTAAGCAGGGCAGGATAACTCCACTGGGTGTACCCCAGGTAACCCACATTATAGGCCAGGAATGTTACCGAACGCAGATATTCCATGATCAGCCAGAGGGAAGGGACGGCCAGGGCCGTAAACCAGGCCCGGCCCGGCAGGGTGGTTAAACTGGCGGCCAGGCCGAAAGCGCCATAAAAAAGGCTGATAAAAAGGACCAGGCCGATCATGGCCACCGTGGCCAGGAAGTCGGAAAGATAGGGATAGAGAACGTGAGCCAGGTAAAAGTTTACATAGAGGGTAAAAGGGAGGCTGAATATGAAACCGGCCTTGAAGCCTTTCCAGGGAGGCGACTTCAGGCAGACCCAGAGCAGGGGGAGGAGGGCGAACCAGGCCGCATAACCCTGCTCGAAAGGCGGGAAGGCCAAAATGATCATAAGCCCGGAAAGCAGGGGCAGCAGCAGGTGGAAATAGGGGCCGGTTTCTAACTTTTTAAGTTGCTGGGTCCTGCTCATAAAACACCTTTCTTTCCTCGTTTTAATTAATATTTTACCACAGCAGCTGAGGAGGTTAAATAAAAGAACCGCATGCCTTGATTTTAAAGGTGCCTGATGATATAAAATAGATACTGAACTAATACTTAAACCAGTTAACAATTGCTTATTTTAAATAAACCCGGGGAGAGAGCTATGGCCATAAAAAGGGACAGTTTGCTCGAATATATTAAAGAACTGGACCACGTTTTCAGCCGTTTAATATACCGGGTCAGGGTTCTGCACAACCGCTATACGGCAGATGAAATAACAGACACCCAGTTTATAGTCCTGCGGTCGCTGCGGAAAGGCCCCTGCAATACATCTTTCCTCGCTCATATGCTCGGGGTGACCCTTAGCGCTATCACCGCCTTAATCAACCGCCTGTATAAAATGGGGCTGGTCAACAGGGAAAGGCAGGAAAAAGATCGGCGCCAGGTCTGGATATCGATAACCCCAAAGGGGCTCCAGGTCTTAGCGGACGTGGAAGAAAGGCGCAATTTACTGCTGGCGGTTTATCTTTCTCACGTGCCCGAAGGCAAAAGGCAGCAGCTGCTTGACCTTTTGCGCGAAGCATCGGACTTGTTCGAGCGTGAAGATATCCTGCAGGGAGACATCTTAGACGAAGAACCGGGCCGGGGCCGTTAGTGCCCGGCCCGGCTTTACAATATTTATTCATCCAGCGCGGCCGGCTCTTCATTATGTTCTCTTGGGGCCGCTTTTCCTCTTAAACTTCTGCGGATAATCAGCCAGACAATGATGCCAATTATGATCAGCACAATCAGGGCCGGGATGAGGGCCGCCATTAAGACCAGCAAGCCCGAAGCAGCATTGAGAATAAAGTTGATGCTGCCGATGAAGGTTTCCGAGATGCGCCTGCCGAGGTTGTGAAAAGGCTGCGGAGAAACTGTGCCGGTGGGGATGGCTTCATCCCGCAGGGAAACATGAATCGTGGCATAGGTGATTTGATCCTCGAGGCGGATCAGCCTGGCTGTCATCGCTTCGATTTCGCCCCTGACCCGGTTTAGTTCCTTTTCGACTTCCAGGACTTCTTCCACCGTTTCAGCCATTTCCAGGATTTCGGTCAGCCTTTCTTCCTGGGCTTTCTGGTTGTTGAGGCGCGATTGGAGATCAACATATTGCATGGTAACATCTTCAAGTTCGGTAGAGATATTGGTTGCCTTGCCCAGGTTCTCCAGCTGTTCAAGGACGTTGTCAAAACGCTGCTCCGGAATGCGCAGGGTCATGCTGGCGGCGTACTGCCCTTCCCTGATTTCATATATATAAGAGCTGCCGATGATTCCTTCAGCGTCCCTGGCTATTTTTTGGACCTCTTGAATTTTTGCCCTGGTATCGGAAACTGTAAGATCAATGGAGCCCCGGCGGATTACATGCCTCAAAGCAGAATCGCCAAGCACAGGCCCGGTGATTTCATGATCCGGACCGGCGGGTTCGCCCCTGGCCATATCCCAATCATCTGTCATGTATTCTTCCACCGGTCGGCCCGGAGCCATTTCCACTTCATCGGCCGGCATTTCCAGCCGGCTGTAGTCGGCTACGGGGCTGCATGAAGCCAGGGCTAACCCCATCACCCCGGCCAGCAAAATAATGGCGGCAAGCAGGACTATTCTTTTAAAGGTCATTGCTGTCACTCTCCTTTAAAAAAAAGACCGCCGGGCCGGGTAAATGGTTCCCCCGTAGCGCCTGTTTAATGATCCCTGATAGATTTCCGAAGGGCAAGGAAAATTTATCAACCGGCTCTGATTTTAATGGGCCTTTCTAAAATTATGGTATAATTAAGGTGGAGGTAGGGACTGATGAAAGAAAACTATTGCAGCGCGTGTGGACAGGAATTTAAGTCCAAGGAATTGACTGTCCGCTGCCGTTTGTGCATGTGCAATTACCATGCCCGGTGTTGGGAAAAAGCCGGAGGCTGCACCAGCTGGGGCTGTACCGGAAAGCCGGAACTCGGCGGCGAGCAGGAGGAAGTGACCTATAAACGATGCCCTTTCTGTGGAGAAAAAATCGTCAACTTTGCCGTTAAGTGCCGCTACTGCCGATCGTCATTACTGGCCCCGGAAAAAAGAGGGCAAGAGGAAACGAAGCAGGCAGCCCCCCGGGCCGGCCTTGAATTCAGGAAAGATCCCATTTTAACCAGTCTTTTGAACCTGCTTTTCCCGGGGGCTGGTTATATGTACCTGGGCTATTTTAGTAAGGGGCTGATGTGGTTCTTGATCGCGGTCGGAGCCTGGTTTTTAGCCCGCGGTCTCGGTTTGATCGCTGTATATCTCTGGGTTATGTACGATTCTGCCCGCCAGGCGCAGGCGATGAACCGCGGCGATTACGAGCCTCCCAAAAGGACCATGGAGCGGCCCTGATCAAAGGGCCTAAAAAAACATTTATTTTATCCGGGCCTGGTGAAGAGCACGATACGGTTGCTGTTGGTGCCGGCCCGGTTATTATGTACTCCCCAGATATTTGATGTTTTGGTAAACTCCTGCCGGTTGACGACCACTCCGGCACACTGAAAGCCGCTCTGCAGGCCCAGCGGGACCACCGCATCCTCCAGGTTAATGGTTCCGTTCCTGACCTCCCCTACTTCAAAAGCAACCCAGCCTCCGGGGGTGGTGATCCGGTAAAGTTCTTTTAAGACGGCCCTCATTACTTCTGCCCATTTTTCAAGGTTTGGAGCCATGGTAATTTTTTTATCGATTTCATCGGCGGCAATCCGGTTAAACCAGCACCGGAGCCAGTTATCTGCCGAATACTGGACGATATCCAGGAAAGGCGGAGAGGTAACGGTCAAGTTGATGCTTTCGGCCTTGATTTCGGAAGTCTGTGAGGCCTCTTTAGTCAGGAAAACAGCGCTTTCAGATGCTTCCTTCAGGCGGGCGATTTGTTCTGCGGTCATATTGCGCATCAGCTGTCTGCTTTTCTTGCTGATGAGCTCCTTTACATTGCGGTAGTCCGGTTTCTGATCCCGTTTGAGGTTGATTTTTCGCTGGCGCTCAGCTGATACCGCCTGGTTGGGCGGCATGGTATAGACGGAAAAGAACCCCCTGGAGTGGCCGGTCAGACGGTTGGTGGCCACCATCCTGATCCAGCGGTCGACAGAGTCTTCAATCCCGGCAGCCTGTTTATCGCGCAGATAGCTGCGCAGGGCGAGCAGTTCTGCCTCGGTCCGGGGATGATAGAACATGGAAAGGTCCACTTCGTTGTCTTCACTTTCTGCAAAGGGTATTTCATGCAGGCGTTTTTCCACCTCACCCGGCTCCGGGGGATCGAGACGCGGTGCGGTTAAGATCCTGCTCAGGGGGTTGATATCGTTGGCTACCACCCGGCGGCCCATCAGGGCGGCTTCCAGGACTGTTGTCCCCCGGCCGGCGAAAGGATCGTAAACGGTTTGGCCGGGGGCGGTTAAAAGCTCAATAAAAAAACGGGGCAGCTGCGGTTTAAAGCAGGCCCGGTATGATATTTCCTGGATGGAGGAGGTTTGTCTCTGCCGGGAAGTCCAGTATTCGTTAATAAAAAAAGGGATCGCCGCCTCACCCAGGTCCCGCTTTTCTATTACCGTACAGCCCGGGGCTTCTTCTGTTATAGTTAGCTGAAATTCCCGGTTGTAAGTAAAAGTTTCCAGGTATGCGGTTATATTTTCTCTGGTAGGCAAAAGGGTTCACCTTGGGCAGGGTTTTTAAGGAATGTTAGTGGTTCTTGCAGTCTTCGCAAAGCCCGTAAAAATTGATCCGGTGCTCCTTAATGTCGTGGCCCGTGATTGAATCGGCTTGTTCATTTATTTCTTCCATAACCGCCATAGGCAGATCATGAATGGAATCGCATTCCCGGCAGATGAAATGGTAATGGGGGGAAACGTTGCCGTCAAATCGATCGAAACTGCTGCCCGATTCAATTTTGGTAACCAGGTTCTGATCGATCAATATATTGACGTTGCGATATACAGTCCCCATGCTCAGGTTGTTAAATTTTTTTTTCAGTTCATCGTAAATCCAGCTCGCCGTGGGATGGGTATCGGTATTTCTGAGGATTTTTAAAATCTCTTCCCGTTGCCGGCTGCGCTTGTACTTGTGCTTGATCATGGTGTTCACATCAATCCTTTATCATTTTTTCCTAAGGCTGATCATATATTGTTATGGTTAAAAGGTCAAGTAATTAAATAGAAAATATTAGCATTTCAGGTCACAATACAGGTGCACCGCCCTCCGGTCGGCCCGGTGGGACGGAAAAACAGCTCAGGCATTACACTTCTTTTAAAAATGTCCCCCTGCCCTGTCACTGTAACAGTCCAGGGATCTGCAGGAAATAAGATGGGACCGTCCCCCCGGCCTGGGGTATTAAAAATTAAAGCCCCCCTTAACTTTTATAACGGGCTTATTTAGAACCAGGCCGTAAAAAGGATACCCAGCACGGTGCCGCAAAAAATGCCCAGGATAGAAAGGTGGGCCCCGGCGCTCTTATAAGCGTCGGGGATTAATTCATCACAGACAATATAGAGCATGGCCCCGGCCGCAAAACCGAGAGACAGTCCCAGGACCAGGGGTGATATACTGCTGATCGCAGCCCCGATAAAAGCGCCTACTCCCATCGGCGCTCCGGCCAGGGCTGTAATAGCAACCACCTTCAGGTAACTGTAACCTCCTGCCCGGAGCGGGGCGGCTACGGCCATGCCTTCAGGGATATTATGCAGTCCGATTAAAACGGCCAGGGTGATCCCCAGCTCCGTGGAGCCGATAAACCCGGAACCGATGGCCAGCCCTTCCGGAAAGTTATGCAGGCCAATCCCCAGGGCCAGGAGGGTGCCTTTTTTCAGGTACCCGCCAAGGTGAATGTCTTCCGGCGTAACCGGATGATGATGGGGCAGGTAATGATCCAGCAGGTAAAAAACACCCATGCCCAGGCTCAGCCCGATAATGGCGGCCAGGTAACCGCTGAAATCAATTGCTTCTTCGATCAGTTCCAAAAATACAATAGATAGCATTACCCCGGCCGCAAAAGCCAGGATCGTGCCGGTAAAACGGGAAGAAGGTTTACCCATAAAAACGGATACCAGCCCCCCCGCTCCGGTCCCGACGACCCCGGCAAGCATTCCCAGTAAACCTATCTCAAGCCAGCTCATCAAAGATCACACTTTCCATAGAAAATTTCATCTTCGACCCGGATCGGGCCCTTAAAAGCAAGCTGTAGCAACCTGCAGCGCAGATTACTACAGCTGTTTGCACTTGCTTTATCTATTTCGGTTTCAGGCCTCCTTCAAAGGCCCTCTTTAGCTCACTTCCACTTTCTGGGCGTTATCCCACAGGCCGTGGATGTTGCAGTAACTCAAGGCCACCAGCTGACCCGGTTTTTCCAGGGTAATGGTGGTGGTTACGATCGGTTCGCATTTGGCGCTTCCTTCGTTTGCTCCCTGCACAGACTCAGCGTGCGCGGCAAACTGGAAAGTGCCCAGGTGCACTATAAATTTTTCATCCTCGGGTTTAAAATAAAGCTGGATATCACGAATATGATGCTCAGTGGTGTGGGGATGGGGAATCTCTTTGCCCACACTCAGGGTAACCTCAAATGGTTCCCCTTTCTTGGCCGCACCTTTAACCTCGATCACGGGAACATGCTTTTCTGCTTTCCAGTCGGCTGACTGGATGTGGTCGGCTAAAGAACTCATTGCAAAATCCTCCTTTTAGATTATTTATTAACCTTGTATTTATACTAATATAATAGCAAACCTTATATTTTGAAGCAAGAATATTTCAGTAAAATCGTAACTATTCCGGTCTTTTAGCTATGTTATAATAATATCCGAGCTTAAAATTCATCCCGGCAGGTGAAGCAAATATGTATAATACAATGGTGATCGAGCATTTCCAAAACCCGAGAAATGTTGGGATTATCCCCGGTGCAGACGGTATTGGGACGGTCGGTGATCCCGATTGCGGCGATTTTGTCCGGATCTATATCAGGGTCAGGGCAGACCGCCTCAAGGAAGTAAGCTTTGAAATATGCGGGTGCCCGGCTTCTATCGCCACTTCCAGCGTTCTGACTGAGATGGCAACCGGAAAATCGCTTCGCGAGGCGATTGCCATTACCGAGGAAGATGTGCTCAGGGCCCTGTCCGGCCTTCCGGAATCCAAAGCCCACTGCTCCAACATCGGGGTGGCGGCGCTGCGGCAGGCCATTGTTGACTACCTGCAGAAGCACAAAAAGAAAAAAGAAGCTTCCAAAGAGCAGGCAAAATAACACTCAAAGGAGGGTTTGCCATGGCTATAATCTGCGAAAGATGTCAAAACGAAGTTTCCGGGGAGGATCTTCATTACCATAACAATCAGCAGCTCTGCGAGGACTGTTATATGGAGGTGCTCCAGCGCCCTAAAACCTGCGATGTGGCGGCTACCCAGATGGCTAAAAAACACCGCCGGGCCGCCGGTCAGACCGGCACCGAAGGTTTACTGGAGATCCAGAAACGGATCTACGAGTATCTGAAAGAGAACGAAAAGGCGACCCGCCGGCAGGTTATGGAAGATCTTGATATATCGGAGCTGGAGCTTGATAAGCAGGTTGCCATCCTGAGGCACTGCGAACTGGTCAAAGGCCGCAAAGAAGGGAACCAGGTTTACCTGGTGCCTTTTGATTATTGATTTTTCCCGGCAATAATGTTTCCGCTGATTCGGGCCAGGGGCAGGACGGCGGCGATGGTAAGGATCCCGGCGGCAGCAAAAGCGGTGCCCAGGCCCGGTCCCTGGGCAGCCAGCCCGAAGACCAGGGCCCCCAGGGCAAACATGATGTCAATCGAATTTTCCTGCAGGCTCATGGTAGTGGCCCGCAGTTCAGGTTTGCTTAAATCGATCAGCCAGGCGGCAAAAACCAGGGAGCTGCCCTGGATGCCCAGGCCCAGGATAACGGCGCAAACGATAACCAGGGCCGGAGAAAGGTAAATGAAAGAAAAGGCCAGGGCTCCGGCGCCGAGAAGAATCAAAAGGGGCCAGGCCAGCTTCTGGCGGCTGAAAAGATCCGAGAGCGCTCCCGCTCCCAAACAGCCCGCCACCCCGGCAATTCCCAGGGCGATAAAAAAGTAGGGCGCCTGGGAATTAGGAAAGGTTGCCTCGATGTAAACCGCCGCAAAAGAGACCACCGCACTGTAAGTGAATGAATAAAGGAGAATCCCTCCCAGCACCGGATAGATCTGCTTTTCTGTCAGAGCTGTCATGATCTGGCCCAGCGAACCGGCCACCCGGACGGACCGGTGCGATAGGTCCGGGGTTTTAACCGCATATAGTAGGATGAAAGAAATAACACAGGTAGCGGCGCTGATTATAAACCAGCTTTCATAATTAAATTCTCCGATTACAAAAAGAGCAGCCGCGGGGCCGGCCAGCAGGCCAAGGTTGATAAAGATCCGGGAAGCGCCCAGGTAGGTGCCGATTTTCCCCGGGGGAGACATATCGGCCGCCAGGGTGGAGACGCCCGGCAGGTAGACGGCAAGTCCGATCGACTGATAGATCCTGGCCGCCAGGAGCATAGAATAGGTAGGGCTGAGCATCAACAAAAGCGGAGCGGTGGCAAAAGCGAAAATTCCCAAAAGCATAGGAGGCCGGGGCCCCTTGCGGTCCATAACCGGGCCAAAGAAAAAGCGCAGCACTACTGCCATGAGAGAAAATATTGTATTCTGCAGGCCGGCCTGAAAGGGGCTGCTGCCAATGGCCAGGCTGTAACTGGGGAATATGGATACCGAAGCAAAGAGGTTGAGCACAAAAAAGAAGACCGATCCAAAAAAAAGAGCCCAGTTTAAAGGGCCGCTGATAAAAGGGCCGGTTTGCTGATAGTGATCTTGTCTGATCTGCATGTCCTGAATGCACCTGTCAGTCTGGTCGTCTTTTAAGCGCTGATTAGCCGGGTTAAGGCTTGATCCGGTCGGCCAGGTCTTTGGCAGTGATGGCGGCTACATCGGCAGCCACGTAGTGGCCGGCGGCGGCGTCAAAAAGCATTGTTGCCCAGGCCTGGCCCGTCCCGGCGGGCAGGCGGTAACAGAGGCAGAGCGGCAGGCGGGGCAGGACCCGCCATTCGACAGCCAGGTCGCCGGGCCCGTCCAGTTCCCAGCCTCCCAGGGCCAGGGCTTTTTCGCGCAGCCTTTGCAGGTTTTCCCCCCAGGCCGCGGCCAGTTCGTCTCCACAGTAGCCCTGGAAGGCCTGCTGGTAAAAGAGCCCCCCGATTTCGCTCAAATTGACCCAGCGCCGGGTCAAGGGGCTGCCGTCGGCGCGATCGAGGTAATGCAGCCAGAGCGCTTCTTTGTTCTGATCGGCCGGCCTGTCTGAGCTGTCGGTCACGGCCAGCCCGGGCCAGGTGATGGTATAAGTTTCAAGCAGGTGGTTGCCGCTTAAAAAAAGTTTGCCCTCCCGGCCCTTTAAGAGACTTACCGCCGCCAGGGAGGCAACTTCCTGGGGCTCCCTATTTTTCAGCCGCTCCCTGTACTCTTCGCATCTCTGCCGCAGGGCCTTTTGCCTTTTTTGTTCGTTGGCAAAATTGTTGAGCAGGGGAGCTTGATTGTTCCGGTTTTCATCTTTCATTGGATCACCGCCATAAAATTGCAACTGCGCTCATTATAGCGATAAGAGGAGCGATCAGTCAACGGTCCCGGGACAATGCTGCTTCCGGCCCCGTAATGGAGATCAAGAAATCCATTAAAAAATACAGGAAATCTGGTCTTGTTATAGAAATACTTACTCTAAAAGGAAATAGCGGTTAACCCGCAGCCGGCCGGTTTGGATGTCCCGGCTTAACCCGGAACTGGTATTTCCATCCTTATAATAGATAGACCATAATTTTGCTAAAGGAGAGTGTTTCTTATGATCAGAAGTGACATCAGGGCTTATATAAACATCGGGGCCCTGGTTGTGGTGCTGGTGGTTAATATCCTGTCCAACGCTTTACCGCTCAACAATCTGACCCAGGAGGAACTGTCAGCCTTGAATCCGGTCCTGATTACACCGGCCCCGTACGTCTTTGCTATCTGGGGTCTGATTTACCTGGGCCTGATTGCTTTCACCGTTTACCAGGCTTTGCCCGGCTACCGCGAAAGCCCCTCGGTCAAAGCGGTGGGCATCTTGTTCGCTGTAAGCTGCCTGTTCAACGTGCTCTGGATTTTCCTCTGGCATTACCAGCATGTGGGCTGGTCCTTTATAGTCATACTCCTGTTTCTGGCCACCCTGGTTGTCATTTACCTCCGCCTGGGCGGGGTGACGGCAGAAAGGAATATTTATGACCGTCTCCTGGTTAAGTATCCTTTTAGCCTTTACCTGGGCTGGCTTTCGGCAGCCACTATCGTCAATTTAAATGTCTGGCTTTATAATATCGGCTGGTTGGGGACCGGAGCAGGCGGGGTCTTTTTTACGATCCTGATGCTGATTATTGCCGCGTTTGTGGCCCTGGCTGTTTTCTACCTGCGCCAGGACTATATCTATGCGGCCGTTTTTATCTGGGCCCTGGTCGGGATCGGGGTGCGCCACGGCACTGATATTATCATCCTCACCATTGTGGCCTGGCTCGCTGCCGCTGCAGTCCTGTTTTTCCTGGGTTGGATTACCGCCCGCCGGGGCGGCATTGCCATGGGCCCCAAATAACCTTATCCCGGGCCCGCATGGCCCACCCTTCGGGGTGACCGGTTTTGAAACTGCAGCGCGGTTTTTTAAAAGTGCTGCAGTTTTTCATGGCCTGGTAAAAAATTCTTGACAACTTACCGGTTTTGTTTTTAGATCGGTATATTATTAAGGAAGCAGGCGCAAGATGGCTAAATCGCTGCAAAAAAAACGCAATAAATCGGGGACGGCCCGCAGCCCCTACGGCATGGTATCCACGGCTTCTGACACTGCTACCATGGCCGGCGTCGGTATCCTTGAAAAGGGAGGTAACGCCGTCGATGCGGCGGTGGCGGCCGCCTTTAAACCGTTCTTCCTCGGCAGACAGCCTGGTGAAGCAGTTAAAAAGGATCAGCGAAGACTGGAAACTGCCCTTTGGGGTAGAGTCCAGCCTGCTGCCTTCGGCGGCTGGCGAGATCCCGCCAGAAATCCCGGTCATCTGCGGCTTCGGACCGGCCAGCCGGGATATGTTTACCCCCCCATGAGTGGATCCACCGGGGAGAACTGTTGCAGAGGATTTTGCTTCTAACCCAGTTTTTGCTGGAGGACTGAAACCATGGCTCAGGAAGCCCGGTTACCGGTAGTGATTTCTGTTCCTCACGGCGGGCTCCGGATTCCGCCGGAGGTTAAAAGCCTCTGCCGGTTGAAACTGCCCGAGATCCTTAGAGACGGCGACACCTGGGCCGGTTATTTGTATGACCTGGAAAGCCGGGTTTTCGCCTGCCACTGTTTTCCGGTGGCCCGGGCCGTGATCGATGTTAACCGGGCCCCGGATGACCGGGCCCCTGAAAACCCCGACGGTGTAGTCAAAAGCTTGACGGTTGATTATAATCCGATCTGGAAGGATCCTGCCGGCCTTCCTGACCGGCTGACAGAACTGCTCCTGCAGAGCCACTA
>Ga0207421_10001264_pt1 | contig 32843 bp, 27 predicted proteins | sample SodLakKL_010_SED_4_FD_187542 | JGI IMG/M metagenome (GOLD analysis project Ga0207421, IMG submission 187542) | Alkaline sediment microbial communities from Lake Tanatar, Kulunda Steppe, Russia - 8KL_010_SED (SPAdes) (version 2) | ecosystem: Environmental > Aquatic > Non-marine Saline and...
GGCCTGCTTCCATGCAGGCCGACCGGCTACAACCTTTGCTTCGTCGGCCATTGCAACCGCTCTATCGCAATGGCCCTTGTCCGAAACGCAGCAAGGCTGTGCAAACACGATTTTGTTATACTTTTTTCATATCCTCATCAACCACCTTCTCCAATTACCCTAACATATACACTGTGTTTTTTTGTCGGTATATCTTCTATACTTTATTACCGGGAGCTACGCTCCGGCGTTATGCTTTTTTTACAACCTCCCGGTGAGCACTTCCTCGAGCTGGCCAATCGTGTTGCAGGGCCACATTTCCACCAGTTCCGCTACCGCTCCTACCGAGCGAAATTCGGGCCACTGTTCTTTAGGCAGCGGATTCAACCAGATCACCCTTTTGACCCGGTCTTTTAACTTGTCCAATTCCCCGGTTGCCTGATTAAGTGAAATGGTGCGGGTGTCGCTGACCACGATCACAGAAGTTCTTTGGTTAAGCAGATCGGGGTACTTACTGAGCAGCTGATTTAAAGAAACCCCGAGATTGGTACCGCCACCCCAGGTTTCACTGCGCCTGATCACCCGGTCCAGCAGGTGATTCAAATCCTGCCTGTCCCGCAATTCCCCGCTTAAGTTCTCCAACCTGTCGGAAAAGATAAAGCAGGAAAGCTCGCGGACAACTTCCCTGAGCCCGTGTAAAAAGTGAATCACAAAGGTACTGTAGCGCTTCATTGAACCAGAAACATCGCAAATAAGCAGGATTTGCTGGCGGGAGCGGCGCCTGGGCTTATGTTTCAGCTTAAAAATTGTACCTCCGTAGCGCATATTCTCCCGCAGGGAACGGCGCAAATCGAGTTGCCCGCTGCGGGGCCCGCTGCGACGGCGGCGTAAAATTTGGACGGCTAGTTTTCGCGATAACTGCTGCAGAAGTTGCTCCGCTTCGGGTAAATCCTTCTCCTTGATCGCTTGAATGTCCATTTCACATAAAAACTCATCTTTTTCAGCACCGCTTCCGGCTCCCTGCCCTGCAGAAGATCCGCTTCCCTGCTTGCCGGAGCGGTCGGTTTCATTTTTGTTGTTTCCCTCATTTAAACGACTATACCGGAGGTGGCTTTTTACTACCGATTCGAGGATTGGCCGGAAGCTGGACTCCACATTTACCCCGGTTTCTGTTTTTTGCATAAAGTCCTGCAGCCTTTCACGCTGTTCTTCGGACATACTTTTGTACTGGGCTAGTTCGGTTTCGGTAAGCTGCAGCGACTCGCCCTTGAACTGTAACTCCCGGCGAGCCTGGTCAATTTCACGGTCGATTTGTTCCCGTCTGGCTTCAACTTGTTTCTTTTTTTGTTGATATACCTCGGGAGGCACAAAAAATTGATCGAAAAGGCGGTTGAAACAGTTCAAGTCGCGGCTGTTTTTGATCAGGGTAGCCTGGAGCGCAGCTTTAAATTCTTCACGCGAGGCGAGATCTACCTGTTGAAGCGCTTTAAGGGCATCAAACATTTCGGCAGTACTTACCGGGAGCCCTTCTTCCCTGAGAGAGTTCACAAAAACAGCTAAGTTTTCCTCAAGATATTGATCGGAAAGTTCGTTTTTTAACGACACTGGGAGATTTCACCACCACCGCCGGGCTTAATCATCTGTTCAATCCCTTGCGGGCCGATTTCCTGTTTAAAATACTCCTGGTCAGCGTGGGTCTTCAAGACCAGGTTTAAAGTGTCGCCAACCAGTTTTCCGTCCAGGCGATTGCGATTCAATGCTACCAGGGCCCTTGCCCAATCCAGGGTTTCTGCAATGGAAGGTTTCTTGCGCATTTCACCTTCCTGCCGCAACCTGGCAACTACCCGGGCAATTTCCCAGGCAAGGCGATCGCCGATTCCGGGAATCTTTGCTTTTACAATCTGCACTTCCTGCTCAACCGTGGGAAAGTCAAGGTAGAGGTAAAGGCAGCGCCTTTTTAGCCCGTCAGACAATTCCCGTTCGTTGTTGCTGGTCAAAACTACTACCGGGATATTATTTGCTTCAATAGTGCCCAGTTCAGGAATCGAAACCTGGAAGTCCGATAAGACTTCAAAAAGAAAGGCTTCAAATTCCGGGTCACATTTATCCACTTCATCAATCAAAAGGACCGGCTGCCGTTCAGCCTGGATTGCTTTCAAAAGGGGCCTTTCCATCAGGTACTTGGAAGAAAAGAGGTCCTCCTCCCTGACCTGTTCATCTTCCAGGTCGCGGTTCATCTGGATTTTTAAAAGCTGGCGCTGGTAATTCCATTCATAAAGGGCCTTGGTTTCGTCCAGGCCTTCATAGCACTGCAGGCGAATCAGTTCGGTGTTTAATATATCAGCCAGGACCTTACCCATTTCCGTTTTGCCAACCCCGGGAGCGCCTTCAATGAGAAGCGGCTTGCCCAGCTGAAGGGTAAGAAATACGGTCAGGGCTGTGCTTTCCTCGCAAATATAGCCCACCTGGTTAAATCCATTTTTCAAATCTGTTAGCGATAAGCTCATCAACATCTTCCTTTTGCTTATAGTATTCGTAATCATAATCAGCATTTATAATGATACTATAATTACCCTTTCCGGGCAAACAACCCGGCGGGATAGTCCAAGGAAGGCCGGTATGTTAAAATGAAGACGAACATTGAAGCCGCTTAATAAATCAGATAAAAGAAAATGCATGGAGGTTTAATATGGTGGCATACAACGGTCAATCTGAAGTAAAAAAAATAAAGTCTGTGCTGATGAAAAGCCCGGCCAAAGCCTGGTATGGCCAGGAAAACGTCAACCGGCAGTGGCAGAAACTGCACTACCCGGAGAAACCGAATTTTGAAAAAGTGCTGACTGAGTACAACCATTTTGCAGCAATTATCGAAAATAACGTGCCGGATGTATACTATCTGCCTGAAGATGAAGCGACCACACTCGATTCAATATACACCCACGATCCGGTGGTAATTACCAGTGCCGGGGCAATATTGTGCAACATGGGAAAGCCTGAGCGGAAGAACGAGCCGGAAATGGCGGGTAAATTTTTAGAGTCAATCGGCGTCCCTGTAATCGGCCGCATCGAGCCGCCGGGCAAGCTTGAAGGCGGAGACATCGTCTGGTTTGATGACCAAACTGCAGCAGTGGGATTGGGCTACCGCACAAACCGCGAGGGGGTGGCCCAGCTGCGGGAATTAACCAGGGGGCTGGTTGATGAAATTGTGGAAGTGCCCCTTCCCCACTGGAACGGCCCCGAGGAGTGCCTCCACCTTATGTCCATGATCAGCCCTGTCGACAGCGATCTTGCCGTAGTCTATTCAAAAATGATGGTAGTACCTTTCCGGGAATACCTCCTTGCAAAAAGAATTAAGCTTATTGAAGTCCCGGAAGAGGAATATGACAACTTTGCCTGCAATGTGTTGGCACTTGAACCGCGTAAATGCATAATGGTAGCAGGGAGCCCGCAAACCAAAAAAGCGCTGGAAAAAGAAGGTGCAGCCGTTTTAGAATACCCCGGCGAAGACGTTTCAATCAAAGGCGGAGGCGGCCCGACCTGCTTAACCCGCCCAATCCTCAGGGCATAGTGAAACGCAGGGACGGTTCCGCGTTTCATAGAAAAATAATAGCTATAATGGAAACTTATATGGTTATAGCCAATAGAATGAAACGAGTTATTATATCTTCTGCAAGCTGAAAGATTTTAGTTCTTCTACTAAGTCAAAAAAACAGCCCCGGAAGACTACTTGACCTCCGGGGCCGCTTGCAATTATTTCGAGGTTTTGCATTTTTGAATTATCCGTTTAACTTTTTGAGTTATCTTTTAACTAGGATAACTCCACCAGCGGGGTGAAACGCGGAACCGTCCCTGCGTTTCACCCCGCATTTTATTTGATCAAATCCCGGGCATCAATAATTACACTGTCACTAACTACCGCTGTGCCTCCGTAGGCCATAATAGTATTTAGGCTATTTTTCTTGTCTGTTAAGTATTCTTCTATTTCTGATGGAATGTTGTCTTTGTTAACCAGCAGTACGGGGGCATTATACCCGGCAGCGTTAACCCCTCCGGCCAGGGCATCGGGGAAATTAAAGCCGAAAGCCAGGGCTGCTGTTTCGGGCGCGGGGAAAAACTCCTGGGCGATTAAGCGGGCTGTATCGTAACGCCCTGCGCCACCAAATCTTTTGACATTGCCCGCACCGACCAGGCTCTCAACCTGTGAAAATGTCGTGCTTGATATGACCCCGGTGCCTCCGACCACGTAGACTTCGCTTACATTGTAATCACTCAAGTAGCTTTCGGCATCGGTGCTTAACGTAGCGGTGCCGCTGGTCAGGATGGGAACACCTTCCCGGGCAGCATATGATGATATCGCCAGGGCATCGGGGAAGTTATGGGAATAGGCAATAATCGCTTTCCCGGAATCATCTCCTACTTCCTGAGCTATCTTGTAAGCTGTCTCTGTCCGGTTTGCCCCTTGTAGGCGGATTACTGTATAGTTTGCCATGTTCTTAAGCTGGTTTTCCGCGGCATTTGAGATTGCTGCAGTGCCACCTAAAATATAGACCGTGCCGTCATCTTTTAGGACCCGTGAAATTTCAGCTTCCACCTTTGAGTGTAACCCGCCTGACATAGTAATCAACAAAGGTCCATTTTCCTTGTAAGCCAGTACCCCACCGGGAAGGGCATCGGCAAAATTATCAGCGCGGGCAACTACTACTGCGTCCGCACTCTTCGGATTGGGGTAACTATCCTGGGCGATTGCTATGGCGGTCTCGTAGCGGTCAATCCCTGACAGTCTTCCGTCTATACCAGGGGGTTCAACAGCTTCGACAGACTTGTAGAGCACTTCTGAAAGCTTTGTTGTTGTGTTTGCGCTTATCCCGGGAATAGTGCCAAATTGTGCTGTGGTGCTGGTGGTGCGAATACCCTCGCCCGCTGCTAGCGGGGCAGATAAAGTGGCCTGCCAGTTGCCATTGGAATCAGCTGTGACAATGGCCAACGATTCAAGGGCTTCCTCTGGAAAGTCAGTGTTATCCAGGAACAACTCGATCTTGTTATTGGGTCCCGGGCTGCCGTCACCACTGGTTCCGCTGACACTTGTACCATCGATTGAAGTTACTTTGGCGGGCAAGTATTCTGCAAAATCTTCGGGCAAACCATCACCATACTCAATAGTAGTTCCCCTGATGATATTGCTGCGCAGTTCGCACTGGTTATACATTCCACCGTTGAGAAAAATTCCAGCCTGTGCTGTGTTCACGATGGTGTTGTTTTCAATAAGGGTGTTACGCATATTATTGTTCAAAGTAATTCCCCGACCGCATGAACCAACTTCCTCGTCATTCATATCAAGACCAATCGTGTTGTTTCGAATAGTATGCCCGGCGTTAGAAAAATCATCTGCAGTCACAGTCAGGGCATTGGGCGGCTGTGATTCGATGAACTGGTCCCAGCGCAATCCGGCAATTAAATTATTTTCTACCAGGTGTCTCCTGCCTTGAATGGTAACACCACCGCCACCAAGCCAGTGATCTTCGGTGCAACCGGGATTGGTGACCGTGCCGTCGGCAGCTGTTCCCACGTAATTGCCAGTGAATTCATTATCCCTGCCGCGTATAGTCGCGGCAGTGCCAAAAAAGCCTAGAAAGGCATTGTTCCTGACAACATTATTGCCATTATCGAGGGCTACTGTAGAAAATGCAACGCCATTATAACCGCTACCTTGTTGGGGGTTATTAGCACGGAATAATGGCTCGGTCCCTTCATCGTTAAGACCGAACCAGCAGTCCTCAATGAGGTTTTCTCTAGAGCTGATGGTTACACTGTCACTGAAGTTTTGAAAGGCCAAACCGCGAAGTACGTTTCCATTCTGGGTCTGGTTTTCTCCCAAAGTCAAACCTTTTTCTGAACCTGTCAGGGAATGGCCATATAAGATAATCTTAGGCCCGTCATTACGTCCACCGGGTTGAGTACTGCCATCTATGGTAATTTCACCATTCAGCTGGCGAAGCGTATTGCCTGCTCCACCGGGGGCAAGACGTTCAAATTCAATTTTCCACACCTTCAGTGCTGCATTATAGCTTGGACAAGTGGTGGGAATATCAAATTCAATCTTTACAGGCTTATCAGCAAAACGAGCATCAACAACAGCCTGACGCAATGTGCCGCTTGCAGAAGGGCTATCAAGACCGCTGGTTACAGTAATCACTGTATTGTACGAAGAGTAATTTATATCTGAAGTATCCACTGAATTTAAAACTGATTCCACTGGTGAAGCTGCTGCAAAACTGCCAGCTAACAGCATTAATCCAAGCAAGACTAAAAAAACTGGCAAAAATTTTCGATTCATTCTTTTTTTCCTCCTTCAAAATAAAACTTATCTCACAACCGCAATTACGAGAAAATAGGCCGTATCCAGACCAACGCCCTTAATGAAGGGCTCATCGGGCCCTCGCTTGGTGGCGCCTTCTATGGCAAAGTCACCGGTCAAACCCCTGAAAACAAATCAAATAACAACAGAAAAACCCGACTTTCCATGTACCAAGGTCGCTGTTATTGACCACAGCGGCGATGACAGTCACCACCTCCTTTAACAAGCGCCGTTTCCGATGGTAGCAATTCTCGTTGTTGCATAGAAACTTTACCCCCCCGGCGCTGCAAAATGAAAAGCTTCTTTCATCCACAGCTTGGCTGTATAAGCTGTTTTTAATATACCTTTGCAAGTTAAGCATAACTGCTGCTTGTTTGGAATGCTATAACAGTATTGCTTTTAATTTGGATCATATTGCTGCCAGGAAAACTACATCATTACAATAAGGTTTTAGCAGGATGGCTTTAGCAGGAAAAGAATCGAAAATTATTATAAATAACCCTGATTCCATAATTTATAAAACTAAGTTTACTCCATAATGTAAAATTTTATAGTATAATATAGAAATCATAACTATTATTAAAAATAAAAAAATGGTGAGGCTCGCCAATATGGATGTAGCAAAAATTTTTTTAGGAGAAAATTTGGATACATCTTCCATTGACAAGACTTTATTTGACAAGTTGTTTCATGTTGGGATGAATAATGAACTTTTTGTTATAAAAACAAAAATTCCCATTCCCCACCAGGATATTAGCAACCAGCATATACATCGTAACTATGAATTAACAGTACCCTTGTCCCATAGCCCCAAATTATTAATCGAGAAAAATTTATTTACTTTGCCCAAAAAATGTATCTTTCCATCAAATCCGGGCCAGTATCACGGCCCGGCTGAGGTTGCCCATCAACACAGACTTATTGCTTTGCAACTAACACCAAACTTGCTACAAGAAATTGCAAGCTTATTATCTACCGGTAGAAACGAAACCGTAAAATTTCAGAACTGCCCTGTTCCTTTTGATCTAAACATGGATAACTTAATCAACATGTTTATTGAGGAAACCCAGAATAAGCAAGCTGGTTATGAATTCATTTTGGAACATCTAAGTAATTTGCTCGGGGCAAGCATTTTGAGAACATTAAAAAGTAATGTTCATATAAGCGATAAGAAATTAAGTAGCGTAAGCAAGAAAGAAATTAATAGGGCCCTGGAATTTTTTCACGCTAATTACAATCAAGATTTCTCTTTAGCTGATGTTGCAGAGTTAGTCGGCTTAAGCAAGTATCACTTTATCCGGGTGTTTAAAAAAGAAACCGGCAAAACACCCTACCAGTATTATATAGACGTAAAGATAAATAAAGCTATAGAACTTATTAAAACACGTAAATACTCCATTACAGAGATATGCTTTATGTGCGGCTTTAAAGATCACAGTCATTTTAGCAGGGTATTTTTAAATAAAACCGGCACAACACCATCCCATTTCAAAGCACACTTTAATTGAAACGCGGGGACGGTTCCCTGTTTCATCATAAAAATAGCTGGCACAAAGGAAACTTAGATGGTTATAGCCGATAAAATGCAACGAGTTATCTTATCTTCTGCAAGCTGAAAGATTGTAGTTCTTCTACTAAATCATAAAAACAGCCCCGGAAGACTACTTGCCCTCCGGGGTGAAACGCGGAACCGTCCCCGCTAATCACTTGTTAGGTTCTAAGTTACCGTTACTATAATAAAAAACTGCTTAATGGAAAAAGCTCCCCGTCCCCGTATTAAGGAGGGAGCTTTATTTCTGGCAAAGAAAAGATAACTACTTGGAAAAAGTCACTACAGGCTACACCCGGTTAACCTAAAAAATCTTGCCGAACCTGTTCTGCTAGTTCCCGGTCATGGAAGAATTTAAGACAAGCCAGGCTCAAAATTTTTGCGCCTTTGAGTATTGCCTGGTGGGCATGTTCACCCTTAACAAACCGGGCAAATTCCCGGGTGTGCAGTCTTGCCCCGGTCTCGGCTATGGCCAGGCGAGGGTGGAGAGTGGGGCACTGGTAACTGGTGCTGCCGATATCGGAAGAACCTGTCCCGTATTCTTCCCGCAAATCGGGGATCCCTATTTCCCGGAAACATTCCGCCATGAGGTCATCACCGGCCTGGTTGGGCTTAAGATCAGAAAGGGTAGGGCATAAACTACCGGTTTCCACTTCCGTTTGTGTAGCAATAGCTGCCCCTTTAGCGCAGTCCAGGACCATTTCTTTCACCCTGTCCAGGTATTCCCTCTCCCTGGCCCTGATAAAAAAGTGAGCCTCCGCTTTCTCGGGCACAATATTGCAGGCTTCACCACCGTCTGCAATGATCCCGTGAATCCTGACATCATCTTTTAGATGCTGGCGGAGCATATCAATAGCATGAAACATCAACTGCACCCCGTTAAGGGCATTACGGCCTTCCCAGGGGGCAGCAGCGGCGTGGGAAGCCTGACCGCTAAAGGTAAAGGCAAGACCATCTAAGGCCAGGAAACAAGAGTTGCACCGGTTCCTGCTGTCCAGGTGAATCATCATGGCCAGGTCGTACTCCTTGAAAATCCCCTGCTCAGTCATCTTTACCTTGCCCCCGGCACTTTCTTCAGCAGGCGTCCCAATTATATCCACCCTGCCGCCAAAAGTATGGGTCAACTTAAAAAGGGCAAGGCCGGTCAGTACACTAATACTGCCGCTCACATTATGGCCGCAGGCATGGCCAATTCCGGGCAGGGCATCGTATTCAGCCAACAGGGCCACTTTTTGATCACCATTTTGTTTACCATTAAACCCGGCCCTAAATGCAGTGGGCATTCCTGCAAACGGTTTTTCTACTTCTACCCCGTGTCGCGATAAAAGATCGGCCAGGGCAGCTGAAGACTTGTATTCTTCATTACCCAATTCCGGCTCATCAGCCAGTTGATCATTCAAAGCATAAATTTCCGGAGCAAGTTCCTCAATTTTATTAAACAGGTTTTCTTTCAGCTGTGCATAAATCAATCAATGATGTCTCCTTTCAGAACTCGGCTGCAAGAAGCGAGCATTTACCAACATATTACCACATTTGGCCCACAATTGGGTGTAAGATGAAACGCAAGGAGGTGAAACGCAGGGGCTGAAACGCAGGGACGGTTCCGCGTTTCATAGAAAGGATAGCTGGTATAACGGAAACTGTTAGAGCTATCGCCAATAGTATAAAACGAATTGCTTTATCTTCTGCAAGCTGAAAGATTGAACTTATGCTAATATTTGCTGTTTGAAACTTAAGTGAAACAGGGAACCGTCCCTGCGTTTCACCGGTCTCCTGGTTTTTAGGCAACTTTTTCCCTGATAAAAGCGGTGATGTCTTCAATCCTGCTTTCCGGGCCAAACACTTCGGCAATCCCGGCTTCTTTTAATTTGGGGATATCCTCAGGGGGTATAACTCCACCCATTAATACAAGGACTTCCTCCATCCCTTCTTTTTTAAGCAATTCCACTACCCTGGGGCCCAGGGTTAGGTGGTTTCCGCCAAGGGTGCTCAAGCCAACCACATCGGCTCCCTCCTGGATGGCTGCACGCACGATACTTTCAGGGAACTGGTTGCCCAGGTAAACAACTTCCATGCCCTGGTCCCTTAACAGGCGGGTTAAAGCTACAGCCCCCCGCCAGTGAATGTCCAGGCCTAATTTCGCCATTACTACTTTTATGTTCTGACTCACGAGATCACTCCTAAAAAAGATATTTTCCTTAAACCAGTGGAAATTGCCACAAGCCAAATTCTTCACGAAACACTTCCTGGATCTCACCCAAGGTGGCGTAAGCCTCCACCGCATCTTTTACATAAGGCATAATATTTTCTTCACTGCTGCACTTTTCGCGAAGCACCGCCAGGGATTTTTCGTGGTTTTCCCGGTTTCGCTCCATCTTTAATTTGGCCAGTTTATCTTTTTGGCTGGCTTCAGTTTCAGGATACCTGAAGACGTCTATTTTGCTTTCCTGCTTCTTCTCCGAAACAAAATAATTTACCCCGACAATTTTTCTTTCACCGTTTTCGACTTGTTTTTGCTGGTGGTAAGCAAAATCGGAGATTTCCCGGTGCAACCAGCCACTTTCGGCAGCCTTGATAAGTCCGCCCCTGTCTTCGATGGTTTTAATATAATCTCTGATCTTCCGGGCCATCTCCCGGGTCAGGCTCTCAACATAGTAAGAACCGGCCAGGGGATCGACCGTGTTAACCACGTTAGTTTCAACTTGCAAGATTTGCTGGGTTCTTAATGATACGAGGGCAGCTTCTTCAGTCGGTGCAGAGTAAGCTTCATCGTAAGAATCGACGTGCAGCGACTGGCACCCGCCAAGGATTGCCGCCAGACCCTGGACCGCCGAGCGGGCGATATTGTTAAGCGGTTCAACAGCGGTCAGGGTGTTGCCCGCAGTCTGCACATGAAAACGCATTAACTGCGATTTAGTATTCTGCGCCTTGAAGCGCTCTCGCATGATCTCCTGGTAGACTAAGCGCGAAGCCCTGCATTTGGCTATTTCTTCGAAAAAGTCGTTGCATAGATCCCAGAAAAAAGACATTCTCCGGGCGAAATCATCTACATTATTGCCCCTTTTGACCAATTCCTCCGTAGTAGCAATACAATTTGCCAGGGCAATGGCTACTTCTTGAACCGCGGTCGTCCCTGCTTCCCGCAAGTTGTAACCGTTATAGCTAACCGGGTTCCAGCGAGGCAAGTTTTTGGCGGCGTACTCGATAGCATCACACTGCAGTTTAAAGGACTTATCCGGAGGGATAATTTCAGGGGCGCTCCCAATGGTGGTTTCCATCAGGAAATCATTTTGCGTGGTGCCCCCCAACTTTTCTAAGGGAATTTTTCTTTTTTCTGCCATTACCGTGTACATGGCCAGTAATACTACGGTAGTGCTGGGCAGATGGGTCACTACGGAGGATGTCAATTCATCAAGCGGGATTTCATCAAAAAGGCTTTCCATATCAGCAAGTGAGTCTATCGCTACACCGCAGATGCCGACATTGCCTTCTGCCCGCCGATCATCAGAGTCATAGCCGCGAATAGTGGGCAAATCAAAAACAATATTTATTCCCGTGGCTCCCTTGTCCAGTAGAAATTTAATCCTTTCGTTACAATCTTCGGGCCCGCCGAATCCTGAGAGCTGGCGGAGGGTGAAAAGCCTTCCCCGGTACATGTTCGGATAAACTCCCCTGACAAAGGGAGGTTGGCCGGGAAAGCCAATTTCCGACATATAATCAAGGTCCGCCAACTGCTCCGGGGTATATAAAATATCGATAGGGATACCGCTTTCCGTGTAGTATGTCTCCTCCCCGGCTTTATCTTTCAGGGTTTCTTTTTCCCATTTTTCTCTTACAGATTTAAGTTTTTCCAGGGTCTTACTGTCGAACAACTTGCTGTAATCCATTGTCTTACCTCCAAATCCACATTTATTATCCTGCTCAAGGATCAACCATTTTTATCATGTGAGTTTTGATGTGAGGTTTGTTGCCTCAATGCTGCTTCCATAACTTCCTGCAAAACCGTGTAAGGTTCACACTTTTCCTCTTCCACCATATTCAGTTTTTGCCGAATAGCTTGATCTTGGTTAACCAGTTCCTTGATTTCTTTCAGGCATTTTTCGAATAAAAGTTGCATAAAAAAATTTCGATTGCGCTCACGGCGCTTTTCCTGTAACAACCCGGTTGAATCCAGGTAGCTTTTATGCTTTTTTAGTGCCTCCTTGACTTCTTCGATACCACAGCTGATCGTGGCCACGGTTTCGATTACCGGGGGCACCCAGTCCAGGGAAGGGGTTTCAGAAACCATCGCTCTGATGTCGCGAGATGTTTCTTCACTACCGGGCCGGTCGGCTTGATTGACCACGTAGAGATCGGCAACCTCCATGATCCCGGCTTTTATGGTTTGGATGGCATCGCCGGAACCGGGACCGGTAACCAGGGCTACTGTATCAGCCACTTCAGGGATACGGTATTCGAGCTGACCGGCACCTACAGTTTCAACCAGGATCACCTCTTTCCCAAAAGCCTCGAACAGTTTGATCATTTCATAGGTATATACCGGCATGCCACCGACCGCTTCCCGGCTGGCCAGGCTTTTGATGAAAATGCGCTCATTTTCAGCCAATCCCTGCATTCGCACCCTGTCGCCCAGTAAAGCACCACCGGTGAAAGCGCTGGTAGGGTCTATGCAAAGAATCGCAGTTTCATAACCTTCCCCGGCCCAGTTAGCAGCCAGTTTTTCAATTAACGTGCTCTTGCCTGCTCCGGGAGGGCCGGTTACTCCGATAATATGGGCTTGATTGCTCTTTTCCCCGTAAATATGGCGCATGATTATGGAAGCGGCGCCGGTGTTGTTTTCTATTTCCCGGAGCAACTTTCCGAGGGCAAAATGGTTTTTTTGTTCTAAAAGATGTTTTATTTTTTTTTCGTCCACCGACAACCCTCCGTTTTATAAACCGGATTAACTTAGGAAAAACAGTTATTGCTCAGCCGCGCTGTATTTCAGACTGGTGCCGGTTCATCGCAAGGCTTTGGCGGCGACTCAGCCTGAGCTTAATATTTCATAAATATTCCTTCCGGGTCGACTACATTTCTGAGCGCTTCGAGTTCTTCCACGTAAGGAGGCTCCATGGGAACAGCCTGCGAGGTGTCAAGTGTAAACCCGGTGGCCTCAACCACCTGCTCTTTGGATACCCCCAGGTCTTCATAATAGGAATGCAAATACATTTCCCGGGTGCCAGGGTGAAATTTTAATACCCCCATGGTACTGACTACCGCGTAGGGACCGCCTCTCAAACCAAGTTCCCGGCGGTTGATTAGCCTGGTGCCATCAGGAGTCCGGCAGTACCACCCCGGGCTGGTAATATAATCTACTTCTTCGACAAAGCGTTTCTTCTCGTGGGCAATAGTAATCACCGTTTTACCGGCCATGGCGGCTATATCGTTTGCCCCGCCTGAACCTTCCATCCTGCGTTTCGGCTGGTTATAGTCGCCGATACAGGTGGAATTGAGGTTACCGTAACGATCCACCTGGGCTCCCCCCAAAAAGCCGATATCCACTTTGCCTCTCTGGAGAAACTGTCCCATTACTTCAAAAGCTGTCGGACGCCACGCAGTTTTATAAACCGCCCGTGGATCGGCAACACAGAAAGGCAGCGCCTCGGGATCACAGTCGAAGGCTACAGCTTCCATGAGGACCTTCATTTCCCTGGCATGAGTTTTTTTTGCGAGAATTGCACTAACCAGGGGCAGACCGGTTCCTACCAGGACGGTATGTTCATTTTGTAATATCCTGCTGGCTGCAACCGCCATCATTTCCAGGTTGCTGTACCGGACAAAAGTAGCACGGTTATTCAATCTAGCGGCACCTCCTCAAGTTGATCCAACCTTCTTTTCATCCCCGGGTTATAACCCTTTTGACTGTCGGCACATAATTGATCAAGCCGCTTTTTACCCAGTTTGTCCAGGTATTCCCGGTAGTTGTCCAACCCGTAAATCCATTCTTTACTCCAGGCCTGCATTTTATCTACATCCTTGGATGCTTCAAGGTATTCCTTGAACCACCAGGGATCATTGTCGTAGCAACCGTACAAAGCAGTAGGATGGGCTCCATACGGCACCTCTAAAACTGCATCAACCGCCATGCCGGGGATTTTGTTCATTTCCGCAGTTTTTTCTATTTCCTCCTTGCTGACAATTTTTTCTGCTGAAACAATAGTTACTTCCGAAGCGAGCGCTGCATGATAATCCAGGAAAGCTCCGCCGGTTATCAACACTGTTCCGTCTTCACCGACTTTTTGGGCATGAATCAGGCAAACATCGGGATTTAGGGCCGGCAGCAGCACCACCGTTCCTTCGTCCCAGAAAGGATCGTCCATAATTTTAATTTTCTTTTTCGGCACCTTTTTATCCCTGCCCCTCAATTCACTAAACCCGTCATAATCGGGGTTGATAATATCAGAGCCCATCAACGATCTGGTAGGGATGAAGGGAATCCCCATAGAGCCGGCCATAATTCTTAATGCCCCGGTTTGCACGGTCCAATCGTCGTGGTGAAAATCTTCACCGTCCGGTTGATCGAGCTTGCGCCGCCAGTTATAAGGGTGCCCAAAAACTTCATGGCCGATATAATTGGTTTCGGTCTTTGAAATACAATTGCAGCCGGCCATCAGATCAAATTCAGGCCCGCCGGGGTTGGCTACCAGGTGCAGCTTTTTTTTGCCGCTGCGAATTAATTGCCAGACCATGGCCATTGGCTTGCGGACCACAGTCCAGCCCCCGGTCCACACCCTGTCACCTTCCCTGATATATCCCGGAATATCTTGTAGATTAATGAGTTTATCTTCTTTAACCATGCCAACACCTCTCACTTTATTTAAAAGCCTTGATCAACAAAGGATAAAGCTTTCAAAATTCTAATACCCAAAAACCGCTTAACCCTCAACCGCGAAGAGTTCGCGGGGAACGGTAGAAAGAAACTCATAACCGGTTTCTGTTACCAGGACATCATCTTCAAGGACCACTGCACCCCAACCGGGAATGATGAATTTAGGCTCTATAGCAAAGATCATTCCGGCAGAAAGGGCCGTCCGGTTATCTACCTGGAGAACCGGGGGTTCATCTATTTCCAATCCCAGGCCGTGGCCGATGTAATTACCCTGCATATCTCCGTGGCCCTGGAAGTATTGCACCATCTCCATTTCGGCAGCCTGCTCATAAGCCAGCCAGTAAATATCTTCAGCTAAAGCGCCGCCTTTAAGCTCAGAAAGCGCAGCTTCTTGAAGGGAGTAAACCTTACCAAATATTTCTTTTTGTTTTTGATCCGCCGGGCCAGCCACATAGGTGCGAGCAATATCGGCATGATAACCCCGTAAATTTATGCCGAGATCAACCACGACAAGCTCTCCCTCCTCGATAATATCTTCGGAAGCGCCCCAGGGCAGGGTAGGTGACAACCCTTTCCCGGTCACGGTCATGGCATGCCCGGAAATTTCACAGGCATTTTTCGAGGAAGCGATTATGCCATCCGGGGCCAAAGAAGCGTCCCAGCGCCGATTACGGATAATCATATCCGCCCCCGTTCTTCTAACTGCCTCCAGGATCCTGGCAGACAGATATAGTTCGCTTACTCCCGGCCTCAGCTCTTCCAGTATCGTTTGATGAACTTCTTCATAACAACGAGCTGCAGCCCGAACCATTTCGATTTCTTCGCTGTTTTTTATGCTGCGCTGGGCAAGAATAAGCGGAGAAGCATCGAAAAACAAAGACGAAGGAAAGTGCTTTTGCACTTTATTGGCCAATGATACAGGGATCGCTTCCATCGCTAACCCCAGGTGACATTTTGGGTGGTTCAGGGCCTCGACGGAAATGCTTAACTCCCTGAAACTGCCACCTTTTAATAAATACTTATGATCAATCCGGCATTCCCGGACAGCCTGTTTCCAGGCTCTCCTGATCTGTAATAGCGGGCCGCCCTCCCGGGGGATAAGCAAGTTTGCCGGTTGCCCGGTACCGGTGTAATAATAAACATCCCTGGGATCCATAACCAGGACTAAATCCAAATTGGCTTCTTCCATCTGTTCCTGCAATTTTCTTATCCGGTGGATCAATTAATTCTTCCCTCCATCCCAGCAAAGACTTTATTTATAAACGAAGAAATGCTGTGTCTTGATAATTAGGTTGCCAGATAAATTGTAAAGCCCTTAAAACCCTTAATAAAATATATTCGCAATATCCATGCCAACTTAAAAGGCCAAAACATTAACAAACCTGGAAGTTCTGATACATTTATGAATCAGCACCTCCAGGTAAAATGGTAATATGCTCTTATTTTTGCTAAGTATTTATGCTAAGGAGGGAGGGTGGAAGGAAATTTCAATTTATTCAACCAATAAGCAGGGGTGATAATAATTTTAATCGCCGATACAAAATCGCATCAAGCAACCAGCTGCAAAACTAAAGGGGTTTTTATTTATTAAGCTTGCGGACAATAGTGGGCTGGCTGACACCGAGCTTTGCTGCAGCCTTCCTGGTGCTTCCATATTTTTGGTAGGCCTCGTTAACAACTTTTCGCTCAAATTGATCAACAATTTCCTGGAGGGTTTTTTCCTGGAGATCATTAAACTCAGCAGTGCCGGCAGGAGCAGCATAATCAGCCAACCTTTGTTCAAGTTCAAGGTTATTATCCAGCACGACCAACCTTTCTATGGCATTCCTTAGCTCCCTGATATTCCCGGGCCAGCTGTAGTTAACCAGCTTCTCCATGGTTTTTTCTGGCAGCTTTTTCGTAGATTTAAAGTATTGCAAAAAGTGATTGGCAAGCAGGGGGATGTCTTCCTTTCTTTCTCTAAGGGGAGGCAGGTTGATTTCAATCACATTAAGCCGGTAATAAAGGTCTTCCCTGAAAGTACCGGAAGATACCATATTGCGCAGATTTTTATTTGTCGCAAAGATCCAGCGGATGTCAACCGGAATTTCCCGGTTGCCCCCGACCCGCCTTATTTTACCTTCTTCTAAGGCGCGCAGAATTTTTACCTGGATTTCCAGGGGCATTTCCGCTATTTCATCAAGAAAAATTGTCCCCTGGTTTGCCGCTTCCAATAAGCCTATTTTGCCTTTCCGGTCAGCACCGGTAAATGAACCGCCTTCATAGCCAAACAACTCCGATTCAACCAGTGCCGGGGGAAGCACGCTGCAGTTGATCGCCAGGAAAGGAGCCTCTGATCTTTCACTGTGTTTGTGAATTAATTTGGCTGTAAATTCTTTACCGGTGCCCGATTCACCGCAGATAAGGACATTGGAATTAACCCGGGCAGCCTTGTAAACCAGTTCCTGGACCTCTCTCATCACGGCACTTTTTGCCACATAGTTAACATAAAGTTCGGTTTCCTGTAACTTTTTCAGCTCTTCCCGGTAACGGTCGGTCAAGCTGTCCATGTCTTTTAATTTTTCCTTGAGCTTGTTTAGTTCGGACATATCGCGAATGTTGGCGATAATGCGGATTAATTTGCCATCATGGTTGAAAACCGGCCTCCCGGTTAAAAGAACTTCTTTCCCGTTCACATCCAGGTAAAGGGTTTTTGCTTTTAGGTCTTTTAAAACGTGCAGGCTGACGAGATCCTCAAGGTAACCTGCTTCCTTGATGGAAACCACCGGTTTGCCGATAAAAGAGGCCGCATTGATTCCAACTATTTCTTCATATGCCTTATTGATCCGCAAAATCCGGCCATCTCCGTCTACAGTAACTATCCCGTCAGCGCTGGTCTCGACAACATCATCAAGCTCCCGGTTTGCTTCCTGGATTTTTTGTTCCATCTCTTTCTCAGCAGTTAGGTCCTTCAATATTACCAGACACTGAAAACCGGGCAGGGGCACCAGGTTGGCCTTAAATATATACCGGCCTATTACAACTTCAAAATTTTGCAGGGGCTTATTTCTTTCAAGCACCTGTTTAACCGAAAGCTGATCCAGTAATTCCCGGAATTCTTCACTGGAAAAGCCGGCAGTAAGCTGTTCAGCCTGCGGGTTTGCAGATATTATTTTCATGGAATGGTCAATTACCAGGGCGGGCTCAAAACTATTTTTCCACAAGCAATTCTCCTGTTGCGATATCGGATAATTCCCGGTATTGCTCAAAAAATATGCCTCCTTACGCCAGCCAAAGAAGCGCCTTAAAGGTATTTCAATTATATCACAATGTAAAGCGGTCCTGCTGATTTAGGCGACATTTGCCCCTTGGCCGACCCCGAAAAAAGTTATTCCCGGGATCAAGAGCATTCATAAGCAGGATTGTGCAATCATCACCACTGGCTAAGCGATTTAATTTTGCGTAAAATAATAATTGTTATGACTTTAATATTATGATATACTTATATAGACCATTTAGTATTGAGAAGCAGTCCGTTTTTAATCCGGGCATTCTTATTAATTTAAATGAAGGGAATGAGCAGCTATTAAGATTGATATTGTAAAAAGCCAGGTGTCCTTAGCTCCCGAGAGTGATGATGAGAAAGCCAAGCTTACTGCCCTGTGGAAAATTTTGATTGATTGTGTTGGAGACAGCGGAAAACTGGTGCCGGTAGGAGAGTATATCCCCGAAAAAGGCAATAAGAGCGCTTCTTTTTATATTGAAGGAGTTGACCCGCAGGATAGCTCTTTTACCGAAGTAAGAGTAGACCGTGATGAAAGCGTTTATTGTAAAACCTGTAATAAGTTAATAAACCTAAAAGCAGGTGAGATAATTCCTATCTGCTGTGGTAAAGTCATGGACGTCGTGGATTAATTACGCCCCACTTCTAATCCGGAGTTGCGGCGGCCTAATTTCTGTCGCAACTCCCACACCGCCAAGTTAACGCCCATGCCCGGCGCACCGCACTCCAAAAAGGGGCCTGGATATTTCATCCAGACCCCTTAAACCCTTTAAAGTATGGAGCCGGCAAGAGGACTCGAACCCCCAACATGCTGATTACGATTCAGCTGCTCTACCAATTGAGCTATGCCGGCTTGTTGCAGTAAATATTATAGCGCAGTTTGTTAGACCGTTCAACCACCCGCGATCAATCATTTAAATATGTCCGGGCCAGCTGGAGGTAATTGCGATACATTCCTTCTTGTTCCGGTATTTCTTCTTCAGTGAGGGTGCGAATCAGTTTAGCAGGTGAACCCATCACCAGGGAGCGCGGTGGAAATTCCTTACCCGGGGGCACCAGGGTTCCGGCGGCAACCAGGCTGTCTTTACCGATTACGGCATTGTTCATCACTACGCTTCCCATGCCGATTAGAACTCCATCTTCGATGGTGCAGCTATGCAAAACGGCATTATGGCCAACTGTAACCCTGCTGCCGATTGAAGCAGGTTCTCCAAAGTCGGTGTGTAATGTGGCATTGTCCTGGATATTGGTGTCTTCACCGATTGTGATCCTGTCCATATCTCCGCGAATCACTGTGCTAAACCAAATCCCTGTCCGCGAACCGATGGTTACCCTGCCGATAACGTATCCGGAAGGTGCGATAAATACTTCGTCACCCAGCACAGGCTTTTCTCCTTTATAACTTAATAATGGCATAAGTCAGCTACTCCTTTTAATATTTTATACAAAGTGGATGTCGCCCCATGCTGCTGCTTTGTCGTTATAGATGAGCAATGCGCCGGTGATTCCCTCCAGCTGGTCAGCGTAAACGAGCGCTTTTTGCAAATCTTCTTCTGTTTTGACCATGTTGCCGAGTGCGGTGGCTGCGGCATCGGCCAGGGGCACGGAGGGGGATAAGGCAACCGCGGCGTCGGCTTTGCCAAAGCTACGGGAGGGGCCGACCGTGCCTGATGAAGTGCACACCCCAAGGGGGGTTTTTTCCGGTGCCACCTGCAAGGCCAGCTTGCCGTTCAACGGGGAATTGCCGGCATAGATGCCTACTTTCAAGGGATGTTCTGTTTTAATGTAGAGATCCCCGCCGTTTTCGACCACTACTTCGCTAGAGTATTCCAGCAACAGGTGGCCGACAGCTTCCGCGAAAGCCCCGGCTACTGCAGCCATCATGCCTACCCCGGCCCGGTTGGCCTGGATACTCATCACCCGGGCAATCTCCGGCGCATTGTCGTTTAAGAGGACGGGACTAAAGGAAGATGCCAGCCGGGGGTTGTCGCCAAGGTATTCTTCCAGCTGTTTTCGCAGGCGCCATACCAGTTGCTCCACCTTACCGGGCAATTCATCTGTACGGGCATTTTTGTCCACGGCGATCCATAAATCAGTTTCCTTCACTTTTACGGAAAAAGAAGTTAACCTTGCTCCTTCATGTTCTTCGCGGTAAATCCGTCTGCTGCTCATTTGACCGAATTGTTGTTTTCAACCAGGGTTTCCATAGCCCGCGCCGGGCAAGCCCGCAGGCAGAGTTCACAGACGATGCATTTATCCTCGCTGAAACTGACCGTCATTTCCGGGCGGTTAAAGGCCAGGGCCTCGGTAGGGCAGATAACTGTACAGGCGCCACAGTGGGTGCATTTTTCTTCCCGCCAGATAATCTGTTGCTCAAGGCCCATCACATGGAGTCCCTGTTCCCGGAGCCATTCCAGGGCACGCTGGTAATTCAGTTCCTCGCCGCTTAACTCCATCATCAGGCGCCCTTCTTTTTTAGGATTAATATCTGCCCGGAGGATATTAACCATTAAGTCAAAATCTTTGATCAGGTGGTATATGGTAGGCTGTTCCACAACATGGGGCGGGTAGCGCAGGACAATTTTTTGCTTGATCACTTTAACCATCCTCTCTTTCCGGGTTTCTCTGGGGCAATGAATTTAGCTGGATACCCGCTTCTGTTGAGGGTAGTCCTTTTGCCGGGACCGTCAGGGTAAACCGACCCGAGGTAATCCATTCTTTCAGCTCAGCGGCAATTTCCCGGGCGCCGGCATAACTGGAAAGGGAGGCCGTGGGCACTTTTTGCCCCTGGATTGTAACCTGACCGCTTTTCAGCTCGGCATAGCTCACCTCACCTAAGGGCTCGCCTTCTTTATATGGATAACCGCGGTGGTAGTCGACCACCGGGGCCATTAGTTCTTCATCGCGCACCGCACAATATTTCATAATTTCTTCATTGAGGATCGGGATAGGAATGCCCACCCCAACTTGCATGGTTACTCCGTAACCCAGGAAACTAAGCCCTCGCAACCAGCGGGCATTCATCTGTTTTAGATCCCCGGTAAGGGCGAGGGTAGCGCCCGGTGCCCGGGGGGTGCCGTTTTCGCATCTGGGGGCGGAAGGATTGTGCTGGGTCCCGTGCCAGGCCACATAACCGGTGCCTCCCCCCAAAAAGATCCTGGTGCCCATGCCGATCGTTTGAAGCAATGGATCATTAAACAGTGGGCTAAGTTGACCGGCTGAACTGTAATTGGCGTTACCCAGGTTCGGTTTTAATATTCCCATGTAAGTATAAATCGTCTTTGAGCTCAGGTTCACGGCCACATTGTAGTTCTGGTAGGCATTGCGCGGGTTATAGAGGGTGGCCTCGTTTATTTCCGCAAGCTTGAAGCCGGTATTGATTGATTCCCGCGGGTAACAGTCCGTGCCGTAAGCTGACGCCTCCATGCGGATTTCTTTTCCCGCAACCAGGTCCTCGATGACATGGCCGCCACCGTAAACAAATTCACCGGGGTAATTGCTGTTAGCCGGATCTTTTGCCGGCAGGGCGGTAGCTCCAAGGTAGAAGTCTACAGCAGCGATGCCGGCATAGGCGGGGACATCATTTAAGTATACCTCGTTAAACTTGATCCGCGGGCCGGGGTGTCCCACATTTAAAAACACCCCGGAAGAACACATGGGGCCAAATGTGCCGGTGGTAACAACGTCTACTGAGGCCGCTGCTTCATTGACTCCTTTTTCTTCTACAAAATCAATTATTTCTTCCGCCGTAAAAACAACAGCGCTTCCGCTTTTAATTTTTTCATTAATTTCTTCAATACTTCGGTTGACTTTCACCAAACCACCTCATTTGATACTGATAGGCAATATTATAACATTCTCTGGTGAACTCGTCACCGTGAAGATAAACGAAATAAGTCCCGTAAAACAAGCAGGGTTTAACAATCGATCTGCCTGCACGGGACTTTTCCAACTACCATAAAAGAATTTCAATCTAACCTGCCGGCTTACCACCTGATGCTTTGCATGCCTGAGCTTGCCACTTTAGGTGCTTTCTGCGACACCAATTACCGGTGGTAAGTGATGTATTGATCTCATTTCCAGGCCCGGGTAAAAAAGAAGATCCGGCTTTTAGCAGCTCCCTATTTTACGGCAATTAAAGATGCCAAATCAACCAGGCGGCAGGAATAAGCCCATTCGTTGTCATACCATGCCACTACTCGGACCAGGTTTTCCCCGACTACCATAGTGGATCCTCCATCGACGATTGAGGAGTAAGGGTTCCCCGTGTAATCTACCGATACCAGGGGAAGATCACTGTAATCAAAGTAGTCAGAAGCCGCAGCTTCTTTTCTAAAAGCCTCGTTTATTTCATCTGCGGTAGCACCTTTTTCAAGCTCGGCTACAAAATCAACCATTGATACCGTGGGAGTGGGCACCCTGATAGCAAAACCATCAACCTTGCCTTTTAACTCCGGGATCACTTCCCCGACAGCTTTGGCAGCGCCGGTTGTCGTCGGAATCAACGAAAGTGCTGCCGCCCTGGCGCGCCTTGGATCTTTATGGGGAAAATCAAGCAGCTGTTGGTCATTGGTATAGGCATGAGTAGTGTTCATCAATCCTTTTTTCAGGCCAAAATTTTCATGTAAAACCTTGGCCACCGGGGCGAGCGCATTGGTAGTGCAGGACGCGTTGGAAATAATGTAATGCTCATCGGGATCATAGAGGTACTCATTCACCCCGAGTACGACCATCAAATCAGCTTCACCGGGGGCACTGATAATAACTCTTTCTGCCCCGGCGCTCAAGTGACCCGAGGCGCTTTCTTTTTTACGGAAAAGCCCGGTTGCTTCGATCACCAGGTCGACGTCGGCATCTCTCCATGGTATTTGTTCCGGCTCCCGTTCGGAAAATACCATCACTTGCTCTTTGTTAATCAAAAACCCCTGGTCGTTGGTTTTTACCTCGGCATCTAAGATCCCGTAAACCGAATCATACTTGAACAGGTGCGCCAGTGAAGCGCTGTCAGAAAGATCATTTATTGCTGTAACTTTTACCTTATCCTGGTTTAAAGCCGCCCGCATGGTCAGCCTGCCAATCCTGCCGAAGCCATTAATCCCGATTTTAAGCATTGAAATCCCTCCATTATTTGATACGTGGTTTCTGCTAAAGCCCGTGCTGCATTTTGGACTGCTACCGGCTCATCGCGGGCAATGGAGGTGATTAAAGCTGCAGGCTTCCGCTTTGGTTGCCCCTTAGCACTCGCCATCTAAGGCTTTAGGCCTGAAGCGACCTGCCTCCATCAAGGAAGCAATACCCCCGTCCCCGTGCTTCCGTGCTTCCCCCTTGCTTCCAGCCAAAATGCTGCACGGCTGAACAGAAACATTGATTGACGCTACTTCTAAACGATTAATTAATCGGTGAAATAGTAGATCAATTGTTATAATATCTCATATAAAGCCTCACTGCAAGGTAATCTTCACCCGGACAAAAAAGGACTTCGGAAGATTAAGTTTAAAAATTAAATTCTGCACGGCTGAGTAGAAAGTTAAAATTCGGTTAGGTAAATTGGATTGCTATAGATCCAGGGGCGGGGGCGGCCAAAGCGAGGGCAGTAGTATACTTCAACCCGGTAAGCGCCGGGTTTCAAAGGCTTATAAGCAAGTTCCCGGGTTTGCTCTTGCAAAACAAGCTCACCGTTACGGATCAGGCGGACAAGAGGCTTTTTACCTGGCACCTTAACCTTTAAGGTAGCATCGTGATCACCGGAAATTTCTTCCCCCATTATAATTTTAGCTTTACCCGTGTCGGCATAATAATGAAACTGCCCACCCGGGCAAAGGCTGTCAAAAGATAGGTAACAGTTCCCCGAGCGCAGGGCCTCGTAAATCTGCCTTTTCGCCGTAGTAAATTTATCACTCAGCTTTTCTTTTAAAACAATATAAGTATTAATGGTTTTAAAAATATACCGGTAGGAGAATACCGGTATCTTGAACAACCCGAGAACATAGATGGTAGCATGGGCATCGCTGCTTCCAATAGCGGTTAAGCGGTAACCTTTTTTGAGATAACAATCCCAGAGCTGCAGCGCCTCCGGCGGCGGACCGTCCATTGCCGCTTTACGGTTAAAAAAGAACCAGTAGAGGGTTTTTACGGGCGAGGGATCGCGGCCGCGCCAGTGTGAAGTGTAGTTCCATAGTTCAAGGCCGTCAAAATTAAAGACCGGCCAGTGCCTCCAGGGGTAAGCTTTCCCGTTTTCAATATAGGGGTGCCCTTTCTCAAAAGGATGGGCCAGGAAACCGAAGCCACGATTATCTTTTACCCGGTCAATTACATTTTGCGGATTTTCTTCGTCTGAATCAACCAGGCGCTTTAAATCAAGGGCTAAATAATGGCTGTGCTTGCGATTAATCTCCGCCCCGACCAGGACCACAACCCCTTCCTGCACAGCTTCCTCAGGCAGGCCTTCCAGGGTCTCGTGGTCTGTAATAATGACATAATAAAGCCCGGCAGAAGCAGCTTCCCGGGCTATATAATCAAAGTCTCCGCTTCCGTCTGAATAGCGGCTGTGGATGTGGATGTTACCGGCATAATTATACAAAGCTACCTCCGGAAGCCTTGTGCTGTACCGGGCATAGAATTAAACGGGGTTTTATAAACCCGCATCTTTTACCCGGCCCCTGGCCAATCAAGTTTCAGCCCTGACGATATCTTTAACTTTCATCAAGCGGGTAAGGGCTCCCCGCTCACTTTCATCCAACTTCATCTTGATATATTTAATTGATTCTTCCAGCCTGGGAATGAGCACATGTTCAAGAGCATTCACCCGCCGCCTGGTCTTTTCTATTTCTTCAGCCAGTAGCTGGACCGATTTTTCAACCTCCGCCAGCTCCATTAACTGGGGCAGCATATTGGAAAGGGTTTCAATGGAAGTATCCAGTTCTGCGGAGGTATCGACAAAACCGTAAGGATAGATGCTTCCGCCTTCACCTCCGCCGCTTTCTTCAACCCAGTCGAATTTTGGAGCAAAAACGCTCATAATATTTTGCCTGGTAATTTCAAGGCTTAGTTTTTTGGTCGGGTACATCAAAGCTTCTTCAAGGTTTTCCGCAGGCATAACCGCCCGGGCTAATAAAAACTTACCAAAAGCCCCGGTTAGTTCTTGTTCCATGTGCTCGCGCAACTCTTTATTTTTACGGACCAGGATCATAAACTGGCGGATCAATTCATCTCTTTTGTCTTTCAACAGCTTATGACCCCGCTGAGCCATGGTTAACCTTCGTTTCAGGCGGTTTAGCTCCATGCGGGTTGGGTTAACCCTTATTTCCATATGAACTAACCCTCCTCCTGGTCACTTTCCTGGCTGGGCAGGTATTTCTCCAGGTATTCATCACGAACTCGTTTTAATTCGACTCGCGGCAGGTAGGTTAATAGGTCCCAGCCAAGATCCAGGGTTTCAATCACACTGCGGTCTTCTTCCTCTCCCTGGGCTACGTAACGCCCTTCAAATTGATCGGCAAACTGGGAAAACTTCTTGTCTGCCTCGGAAAGGGCGGCTTCACCGAGGATTGCAGCCAGTTCCTTGGCTTCTTTCCCCCGGGCGTAAGCTGCGTAAAGCTGGTTCAAAGTATCGGCGTGGTCTTCCCTGGTTTGATCGGCACCAATTCCTTTGTCCTTGAGCCTGGAAAGGGAGGGAAGCGCGTCGATGGGCGGATAAAGCCCTTTCCGGTGCAGTTCCTGGCTCAAGATAATCTGCCCTTCGGTAATATAACCGGTTAAGTCGGGGATGGGGTGGGTTTTGTCATTTTCCGGCATGGTCAGGATAGGCAGCTGGGTGATCGAACCTGCCCGGCCCTGGATCCGTCCGGCCCGTTCGTAAATGCTGGCCAGGTCGGTATAGAGGTAGCCGGGGTAACCACGCCGTCCGGGAACCTCTTTACGGGCCGCAGAAATTTCTCTCAATGCTTCGGCATAGTTGGTAATATCGGTCAAAATAACCAGGACATGCATATCTTGCTCAAAGGCCAGGTATTCGGCGGCAGTCAGGGCCAACCGCGGGGTAGAAATTCTTTCGATCGCCGGGTCGTCGGCTAAGTTGATAAACAGGATTGAACGCTCAATGGCCCCGGTTTTCCGAAAGTCGTTGATGAAGAAATCCGCTTCTTCAAAGGTGATCCCCATGGCGGCAAACACAACAGCGAACTTGGTTTCCCCGCCCAGCACCTTGGCCTGCCGGGCAATCTGGGCTGCCAGGGCGGAATGGGGAAGGCCCGAACTGGAAAAGATAGGCAGCTTTTGCCCCCGCACCATGGTATTCAAACCGTCAATCGCCGATACACCGGTTTGGATAAATTCCGAGGGGTAATCGCGTGAATAGGGATTGATCGGGTTTCCGTTAATATCCTGGCGTTTCTCGGGGATAATTTTCGGGCCGTCGTCCCGGGGCGAACCGAGACCGCCGAAAACCCGGCCCAGCATATCCATGGAAACGGGCAATTCAATGGATTTACCCTGGAATCTTACTTTCGCACTGCCAATATTTAGACCGGTGGAACCCTCAAAAACCTGGACCAGGGCTTTATCCCGGTTAATTTCTAAAACCTGGCCCCGCCTGATATCACCACCGGGCATTTCTATTTCGACCAGCTCATCATATTTTACGCCTTCAACTTGCTCTACCAGCATTAAGGGGCCGGCTACATCAACAATTGTTTTATATTCTTTAAGCATATTCTTCCCCTCCTTCACCGGCAAATGATCCGATTTGCTCCTTGATCTCGCTCTTTATATTTTCCATCTCTTCAATATCTTCTTCCGGCATATACCTGGCCCGGGCAATCCTTTCTTTTACCGGAACAGAAAACAATTTTTCCAGGTCCAGGTCTATTGCAGCCTTCTCGATAAGCGCTCCCGCCTCGTGGTGGTACATCAGGATTAACTCCATCATCTTGAACTGCTTCTGGAGGGAACTATAGGTGTCAATTTCATGCATCGCATTCTGGTGCAGAAAGTCTTCCCTGAGCGATTTAGCCGTTTCCAGGGTCAGTCTTTCCTTAGCAGAGAGGGCGTCAATCCCGACGAGGCGGACAATCTCTTCCAATTCCGCTTCTTCCTGGAGCAACCGCATCGCTTCCTTACGCATATCATTCCACTGTTCGCCGATGGTTTCGCTGAAATAATCGGCAACATTATCCAGGTAAAGTGAATAGCTCATCAACCAGTTAATTGCCGGGAAGTGGCGGCGATAAGCCAGGGAAGCATCAAGGCCCCAAAATACCTTCACAATACGCAGGGTGGCCTGGGAAACAGGTTCTGAAAGGTCACCACCGGGAGGGGAAACTGCACCCACCAGGGTTAACGCTCCTTCTCTTTCATCGCTGCTCTGGCAGATCACCCGTCCGGAACGTTCGTAAAAATCAGCAACCCTTGATCCAAGATAGGCGGGGTAACCTTCTTCACCGGGCATTTCCTCGAGGCGACCGGACATTTCACGCAATGCCTCCGCCCACCGGGAAGTAGAATCGGCCATCAAGGCCACGCTGTAGCCCATGTCCCTGAAATATTCGGCGATGGTAATCCCCGTGTAAACTGAAGCTTCCCGGGCGGCCACGGGCATGTTGGAAGTATTGGCAATCAAGACTGTCCGCTTCATTAAAGGTTCGCCCGACTGGGGGTCCAACAGCTCCGGAAACTCCATCAACACGTCGGTCATTTCGTTGCCCCGCTCACCGCAGCCAATGTAGACAACGATTTCTGCATCGGCCCACTTGGCCAGCTGGTGCTGAGTCACCGTTTTGCCGCTGCCAAAAGGCCCGGGGATACAAGCCGTCCCGCCCTTGGCCACGGGGAAGAAGGTATCAAGGATGCGCTGGCCGGTAATCATCGGGATATAAGGTCCCATTTTTTCCTTGTAAGGACGCCCCTTACGAACCGGCCACCTTTGCAGCATGGTAACATCTTGCACTTCATTTTCAGTTTCAATCCTGGCAATTACATCGGTAACGGTAGCTTCTCCGCTATTTATTTCCTTAACGGTTCCGGAGGCAATCTCGGGAGGCACCATGACCCTGTGTTCAACCAGGGTAGTTTCCTGGACGGTCCCGATAATATCGCCCGCCTGAACCTGGTCGCCTTCCTTTACTTTTGGCTGGAAATCCCACTTGCGTTCGCGATTGAGAGCATTGATTTCAACCCCACGGGTTATAAAATCGCCAACCTGCTCTTTAATCCCATCAAGGGGCCTCTGCACCCCGTCAAAAAAAGATTCAATCATCCCCGGCCCCAACTCCACACTTAAGGGTTCCCCTGTTGTGTAGACCGGTTCACCGGGGCCAAGCCCCCCTGTTTCTTCATAAACCTGTATGGAAGCCTGGTCACCGCGCAGCTCAACAACTTCCCCCATTAAACGGGCGTCGCTGACTCTAACCATATCATACATCCGCGCATCCCCCATTTGCTCAGCTACAACGAGGGGACCGGACACTTTAACGATCCTGCCAACATCCAAGTTATCACCCTTCTTTCCTGAAAAGAATATCTGCACCAATCGCTTTTTCCACATTTTCTTTGATTTGCTGGATGCCGATCCCTTTAGTTCCCTTGCTGTTGGGGATCAGGACTACTGTCGGCAAATAGCGCTTGTGCAGTTCATTAATTACGTCTTGCATCCCGCTGGCTAATTCTTCGGTTATAAAAATGACCCCGTAGTTTTCTGAAACCAGCTTTTTTAAGGTTTCCAAAGCCGCATCACCGCTGGTGACAGGAAAAGTATCCACTCCAATTGTTCTAAAACCAAGGATGGAGTCTTTATCGCCAACCACGGCAATCTTATATGTAGACATCTCGAATTCGCTCCCTAATCGAATCGGAAGGTAATTGATTAATTTTACCGACCAAAACGATACGGATATTTTTTATCTCAATCTCTTTCGCCCACAGGTAACCAACCAGGGGCTCGACCCCGAAGGGCTCCCATTTACCTTCTCTTAGATAAGCAGTAATATAATCATCGGAGAGCTTTTCTAAGTGCGAAGCAGAGCCTTTATCCGCCCATTCCCGAATGCCTTCACCAACCAGGTCGGCGTAATCACTGATCGCCAGCATCGAAATCACAGATTCCAGGGGCTCTTCGATCATCGCAGTAAGCCGCTCAGCCGAAATGGAACCGTGGGGCAGAAGGGCTGAACGCAAAAAATCATGACCCATTCCCATATGTTTTACCCTGACTAAAGTTTTCAGGTTGATTAAGTCTATTTGCCTGGTAAAAAGATTTTCCAGAAAGGTCGCGTTTTTTTCCCTGGCATCACAGATTAACTGATCATAGAGGACACGGTCAAGGGTCAAATCAATGATCTGTGGATCACGGTTAACTAAAAAATCTTCTGTAATTTTATCCGCAGCACGGCGCATTTTTTCCGGCAGATCCCTAAAATCTCCTTCGGCCACGATATTCTCCAGCCTGGTCAAGTCCAGGGATCCAACCGGGATTAAAAGGTCGCTTTTGACCCCTAGGAAGTTGGCTTTAAACAACACCTTCAGGTTATGTACATCGTAGCGCAGGGCCAGCATCCCGATTAATTCAGGCTGGGGAGCAATTTTTATTACCACATTATAGGCATACTGCAACTCATCAGCCAGCATAGCTTCAAAGTTATGGATATCCTCCAATTCAGCCACTGCCGCTGCGTAATCTGATTCAGAAAGCACTTTTAAAGCCTCTTCAGCAGAGTTAGAGTTAATCATCCGCTCAAACTGGCTCTGCTCAAGCAGCCGTGTCTCCATGGCCTTAACTCGTGCAACTGAATAAGCATATACTGTTTTATCAATGGGCATCTTTCTTTGCTCTCCTTTCCTGGAGGAAAGCTTCTCAATTATTTAAAAAGTAACCTGGCTATTTCAGGCTCCAGTTCATCTCTTTTCATATCCAGCAGTGCTTCAAATGAGCAGTTCATTTCTACCCCACTGACCTGGAGAATAAAACCGCCCTTAATATTCCTGGTTTCCTCTGAAAGCTTCAGCTCTCCTTTTTTCCCTTGCTTGCTCAGAGCTTCATTTATCTCTTTCCAAAAATCATCGGTAATCCGCTTCCGGTCTTGTTCGGAGAAAATCACAGTTTCAGAACCGGTCTCCGCCATATTGAGCAGCAAATCACGAACAACTTTAAGATATTCTTGATCATCAAGGTTTACCAGTTCATCGAGGGCTTTATCAAAAGCCTCGCTAATCATTTCCTGCTTGGCGGCCAGCAAACTTTTACGCGTTTCCAGTTGGGCGACACCAATGATGCGCCCCTTTTGCTCTGTAGCTGTTTTGCGGGCCTGTTCCAGGATATGCGCTTTCCTGCGTTCTGCTTTTTGCCTGGCATCCTCTTCTATTGCGTTAGCCTTTTCTTGTGCTTCCGCCTTTATCTGCTCGGCTTTCGCCTGCGCATCATCCTGGACACGCTGGATAATCCGGTCCGCTCCCTCTTTCATACTCTTCACTCCTTTACGCAGCCGGTTCTATAAATCAATACCAAACAGCATCAAGATTGTTGCCAGCAAAGCAAACACAGCGTAGGTTTCTACCATAACCGCGTAGACAATGCCTTTGCCCATTTCTTCAGGCCTTTTGGCAATCAAGTTAATCGTCGAAGAAAGCACTCTCCCCTGGTAAATACCAGAGCTCAAACCGGCTATAGCGATCGGGAGCGCGGCCATTAAAAAGGCATATCCCTGCCAAACGGTGAGTTCGACAAGCTCTTCCCCGACTATCCCGATATCCTGCATAATCAGGAAACCGGCCAGCAGGCCGTAGATCCCCTGGGTCCCCGGAAGGGCCTGTAACAAAAGGGTTTGGCCAAACTTATCAGGGTCTTCGGAAATAAGCCCGGCTGCACTCTGGCCCACAATACCGATACCGATAGCCGAACCGCTACCCGCTAAGCCAACCGCCAGGGCCACTCCTAACATTGCTATTTCAATTCCTTCCATTTTAAGCAAAAGCCTCCTTTTTTCACGCACTTTATTTATTATTGCCCAGGAGCCAGGAGTTAAGCCAATCATAATTAAACGCCTGAATCCTGTATTTACCTGGTTTATTCTTCAGTCTCCATAACATCTACATAGTTTTGTTTAACCTGGAAAGGCCGAAACGACCTGCCTCCACCTTCAAAAAACTTGTTAAAGAACTCTAAGTACTGCAAACGGCTGGTGTGGACATAAGCGCTTAAAGAACTGATAATCATATTGAAGAAGTGGCCCCCAACCAGGATAATCACCAGCGCTACAGCGCCGATAATACTCCCGGAGACCAGGTCACCCACCGAGTTGACAACCATCCCGATCACTACCGAGGCTAACCCGAGAGCAAACAAACGGGAGTAGGAAAGAATGTCGCTTAAATACTGGGTTACGTTATACAGGCTCATCAGCCCGCTGAAGAATTTGAGCACGATGCTTCGCTGCCTCCGGCCCTGGGTAAAGACAAGGCCGGCAGCACTTGCTATGGCCAACCATTGCGCCGGCGGCCATTCGAGCACCAGCAAAATCAAGCTGTTTAAGAAAATAAACCAAAAACCCTGGTCATAAATGGCGCTAAGTGGTTGTCCGGCCTTGATATTGCGATAAGCCTGCAGTCCCATACCGAAATAAACCTGGAACAAGCCAATTGCCAGCGAACCGATTAACATTAGCATCGGTTCTTCAAGGGGATCGAACAGAAGCGGAGGCAGGTGGATCAAGTCTCCGAAAACACCGCCAAACATAAGACCAAAGGCAAAGGCCGAGATACCACCTAAGATCAACAACCTGAGCAGCTGCTGACCCGAAACACCGACTTTTATCTTGCGCAGCATTACATAAGAAAGCAACCCGAGAATAAGCCCGTACCCGGCATCGGAAAGGCAGATGCCAAAGAAGAGAAAGAAAAACGGGGCCATAAACGGGGTTGGATCGAGTTCGCTTCTTTTGGGGGTGTTGAAAAGCTTGGTCACCACTTCATAGGGTTCAGCCGGTCCGCTGTTATGCAAAAGCACCGGCACGTTTTCATCCGGTTCCGGATCGCGCGAAACCAAAACGGCAGTCTCGGTTTCATTAGAAACCGCCTTCTCGAGGTCATCGATCACAGGCACCGGCGCCCATCCTTCAAGCAAAAAGCTGTTTTCTGTACAGCCCAGGTTTGCTACAGCCTGGTTCTTTTCATATTCATTGTCCATATAATCAAAGCAGGCCATCAGCATGGGCCTGTATTCAAGATAACTCTCCACTTCTCGCAAAACAGCGTTTCTTTCTTCTTTTAACTCTTCCAGCCTGTTTTGCAGACTCTCGACGGATTCGGCCGGGGTCCCGGTCAGGTCAGGAAAAACCACACTGCTTGCAGTTTTTTCCCGGAACAAGCTTTGAATTGTTTCTTTTTCCTCGGTTAATGCGGAAAAGAAAAAGTGGACATTATCTTCGTCCGAAAACACTTCCTCAAGGTAAAAATCAGAAACATTTTCCGCGAGGGATTCCTGTAACCCGGGAAACTGCTCGGCGGGTATAACATAAAGCCCCATGGTAGTCCAGCTGCCTTCTTCCAGGTCTTCCAGGGGCAGATCCATTGAAGCCCAGGGCTGGAGATCGGCAATCAGGTTGTGTGACTGGGTTTCTTCGTTACGGATGCGGACCAGTCTTTCTTCTGCCTGGCGAAACGCTTTATTGATTTCTTCTACTTTGTCAAGGGAATTAATGTACTCGTTGAACTTATCTTCCGTCAAGTCAAGCTTTTTGCCGGTAAACTGTTCAAGCATATTTTTGCGGACCGGAAAGTGCCTCTGCAGAAAATCGAGGCAAAACCGGATGTCACTACGCTTGGAATCTATTTTTGATACAGA
>Ga0207421_10001267_pt1 | contig 32781 bp, 21 predicted proteins | sample SodLakKL_010_SED_4_FD_187542 | JGI IMG/M metagenome (GOLD analysis project Ga0207421, IMG submission 187542) | Alkaline sediment microbial communities from Lake Tanatar, Kulunda Steppe, Russia - 8KL_010_SED (SPAdes) (version 2) | ecosystem: Environmental > Aquatic > Non-marine Saline and...
TGAAATACCCATGGCGGCTTACCGTCACACAGGAGCATGATTATAGCCAACATGGGTACTACATGTGACTTCAGAATCATAAATTATAAACACATGAAAGCATTAAAATATGTGACACCGTTATTACTTTTTTCATTCGTCTTATCCGCCTGTGATCAGAACGGTGATGAAAATAATAATGAGCAACAGCGTGCACGTGAAGTTGTTGTAGAGGTTCTTGATGTGGACCCCAGAGCCTTTGAGGAGCGTGTCCGGGTTACCGGGACCGTTGAAGCGCTTGAGGATGCGACCATATCGGCGGAAGTGTCAGGAAGAGTCCATACCATTGCAGAAAGGGGAACGACAGTAGAACGGGGGTCGGAGCTTGTGAGCCTGGATGACCGTGTCGTCCGGTCTTCACTTGAAATGGCCCGTGCCAATTTTGAATTTGCCGAAGACGCACTTGCCAGGCAGGAACCGTTGCTGCGGGATTCTATCATCAGCACCCTGGAATTTAATCAGGCCAGGTCACAGCGTGACCAGGCGAAGTCACAACTTGAGCAGGCTGAAAAACAGCTGGGTGACTCGCGCATTCAGGCTCCGTTCCGGGGACGTGTGGAGGAACGCATGGTGAAGTCCGGAGAGCTTGTCAATCCCGGAATGCCGGTTCTGAGGCTTGTAAATACCGACAAAGTACGCATAAATGCCGGAGTGCCTGAACGATATATCAATGATATCGACGAAGGGGCTGCTGTTACAATCAGTCTCGGAACTTATGGCAGAGAAGAGTTGAAAAGCACAATTCGTTATGCCGGAAGTGTCATCGTACCCGAGACTCGTACATTTCCCGTTGAGGTAGTTATGGAGAACACCGGGAGGTTGCTGAAGCCCGAAATGACCGTCAACTTGTCGATTGTCAGAGACTTTTGGGATGATGCACTTGTTGTGCCGCGAACCGCTCTTGTCCGGGATGAAGACGGGCTCCGCCTGTTTGTCACAACAGAAGATGAAAATGGAAGAAAAAAGGCGGAAGCAAGAAGGGTCAGGACCGGTGCAGCGTCCGGTTCACTCATTGTTATTGAGGAGGGCATTGAACCGGGTGATCAGGTGATCGTAACCGGTCAGACAAATGTCAGTGACGGTGATCTGCTGCGTATCCAAAACACACGCACCTACGACCATTACAAGTAATACGGCACCTCCATCTTTGTATCCATTTACTGCAACAGTTTTTCCTGCATAATATGTCTGATTTTACATGAAAGTAATAGAACAAGCAATTAAGAACAGGACGCTCATTGTAGTCCTTGCCGGCGTGCTCATCGTTTCCGGGCTCTATTCCTATATTACCATACCGAAAGAGTCGGCTCCGTCCATCGATATTCCGTTGTTCATAATTACAACGATATATCCGGGCATCGGTCCTTCCGACATCGAATCACTGGTGACCCAGCCGCTGGAGCGGGAGCTTCAGGGTATAGAAGGGGTCAGTGAGATCCGTTCTACATCGTTTGAGGGGTTCAGCAGTATTGTCGTGGAGTTTGATCTGGATGTCGAGAACATAGAAGCCAGCCAGCGGGTACGGGAGCAGGTGGACCTGGCCCGGTCCGAGCTGCCTTCAGACGCCGAAGAACCTGTGATCACCGAGTTTAATATTGATGATTTTCCGATTATGACGGTAAATCTTGGTGCCGATTATTCGATGGCACAGCTCACCCAGATTGCTGAACGCCTGGAGGACGAACTTGAGACGATATCCGGGGTTCGCGAAGTGGATGTTATCGGCGGACTTGAACGGGAGGTGCAGGTAAATGTGGCACTTGCCGCTTTGAAAGGTCATAATATCTCATTTCAGCAGATCATAGGTGCCATTCAGGGACAGAATGTGACGATCCCGGGAGGCAATGTGGATGTGGACCGACTGTCGTACCTGCTCAGGGTCTCCGGAGAGTTTGAACATCCGGATGAAATTGAGGACCTGGTGGTTTTTGCACCGCCTGCCGGCGGGGGTGGCGGTGACAACGATCAGCCCGCTCCTTTGGGCATGATATACATGCGGGATCTGGCCGAGGTGATTTATGGATTCAAGGACAGAGAGAGCTATGCCCGTCTGACGGCATACAAGGTTGAGGACGACAACGGCGATCTGATTCCGGTTCCCTATGAAGAAGTGGCTGAAAATCAGGTAGTCAGTCTGGATATCAAGCAGCGCTCGGGTTCGAACATCCTTGAAATATCGGAAGATGTAAACAGGGTGCTGGAGGAGTTCGGCTTTCCTTCCGGCACACAGATTGTTATGACCAATGATGCCAGCGAAGACATTCAGAACCTGATCAGCGATCTTGAAAACAGCATCATCAGCGGTATGCTGTTTGTTGTGCTGGTGCTGGTATTCTTTCTGGGTATACGCAATGCCCTGCTTGTCGGAACCGCGGTACCCCTGGCAATTTTTGTCGGTTTTCTTGTCATGACAATAATGGGGCTGACACTCAATTTTGTGATTCTGTTCAGCCTTATTATTGCACTGGGTCTGCTGGTAGACAACTCCGTTGTTATTGTTGAAAATATTTACCGTTTTCGGGAAAGGGGAATGGAACGTTTTGATGCTGCCAGGGAAGGTGCCAACGAAGTCGGCTATGCATTGCTGGCATCCACAGCTACACTGGTTGCCGCTTTCCTGCCCCTGCTTTTCTGGCCGGATATCATCGGGGAATTCATGAGTTATCTTCCCATGACCCTGATTATTGTACTGCTCTGCTCGCTTTTTATCGCGCTGATTATATATCCGTCACTGACCGGCTTTTTTGTCAAACTGCCGACAGAGAAAAAAAGGCGCAAAAGTCTGTTAACGAAAATATCCATATGGACCGGTGTTGTACTGGTTGCAGCAGTGGTAGGTCTGACAAACTACATCACTTTGATCGTAGGTATACTCATTGTTCTGTTCTTTGTTGTTACTTACAAGCTTTTTGTCAAACCATTGAGCGATATATTCACCGGGCAGCTGCTGCCTGCTTTTATCGAAGGCTATAAATCGTTTCTGACATGGATGCTCCAGCGCAATTACAAGGTGAGATGGGCATATTGGCGGAACATGTTCAGTCTTTCGGCATTCACGGCAGGATTTCTCCTGCTTGTTCTGAGCGGTGCACTGTCTCTTTTCCTTGGCGCTGCAGCGCTTCCGGTTGCCATTCTCGGTGGTATCGCTCTTGTGATCGGTTCGCTTGGTGTTATCTTGCATACGTTTGAATCAGTAATCCTTGGTGGTATTCGCAGTGTTATCGGCGGACTGGTAGTGGCAGTGGTATTTGCACTCACATTGTTTGGTTTCAGCTTAATGAGTGCGGAACTGACATGGCGTATTTTTCTGATAGTGATGGGTATTCCCGGGTTGGTCGTAGTGCTTGGATTTCTGGGAATGTTCCGTACACGCAAAAGCCCGATAATTCTCACCGATAACAGGTCTCGTCTGCTCAATTCAACTGTAGGCGCATTATTTGCCATACTGGTGGTCTTTTCTCTTGTACCTACCGGTGTCAATTTCTTTCCGGAAACCGACCCTAACCGTATCGACATCAACATCGAGGGTCCGCTGGGCATGAATATTGATGCCAGCAACGAGATGGTCAGGGAGATTCAGTCACGCCTGAACAGTCTTATTGATGAAAGTGATGATACACGGGGGAGCATTGAAAATGTTCAGGTTAATGTGGGAATTGCTGCAACGGGAGGATTCGGCGCCGGAATTCCAAGTCCGGAGCGGGCCCGAATATCGTTGAATATGGTTGATTTTGCCGACCGGTATGAGTCCAGCAGTGTTACCATGACAAAAATCCGGGAAGCCATCGGCGAAGTTCCGGATGCACTGATCCAGGTGGAAGGCCAGGAGATTGGGCCACCGACCGGTTCCCCTGTTAACATTGAGATATCCGGCGATGACTTCAGGCAGGTGGAACGCATCACCAGTGAAGTCAGGCAGAGACTGCAGGATGCTGAATTTACCGGGTCCATTCCCGGACTTGTAGATGTACGTGACAATGTCAGCGGCGGGCTGCCTGAGTACAATCTGAGGATTGACCATGAAAAAGCCAGAAAATTCGGACTCACACTTTCCGATATTGCCCAAACCGTGAGAATTGCTGTTAACGGACTGGATGCCAGTACGTTCCGCGACGGGGAAGACGAGTATGACATTGTAGTGAGACTGCGGGAAGAGGATCGTGATGATCTGGACAAGCTGCGTGATTTAACCATTAATCAGGCCGGAATGCAGGTTCCGCTGGTTTCTGTTGCCGATTTTGAAGAAGCAGCGGGACCCGGTTCGATATCACGTCTTAACCTGCAGCGTACGGCTGTTGTAGAGGCGGATGCCGCCGCCGGTTTCAGCGGGCCACAAGTGCTCTCTCAGGTTCAGGACTATCTTGCTGACTACCGCCAGGACCTGCCGGCAGGGTATACCATGGAGTATACAGGAGAGAGTGAAGATCAGGAAGAAAGCTTCAGCTTTTTGACGACCGCTTTGGTTATCAGTTTTGCACTTATCTTTCTGGTGCTGCTTGCCAAGTTCAACAGTCTGATCATTCCGTTCATAATATCCATTGCTGTCGGCCTGAGTCTGATCGGTGTATTCCTCGGACTGATTGTCACGCGAACCGAGTTCAATGTCATGGTTTTTGTCGGGATCATCAGTCTGGCAGGAATTGTTTGTATCAACAACATCGTCCTGGTGGAATATATCAAGCAGATGCTTGATTCCGGAAAGTCAAAAATGGATGCCATCGTTGAGGCGGGCGCCATCAGGCTTCGTCCCGTACTGCTGACAGCACTTACCACTATTCTTGGTCTGGTTCCGCTGACATTTGGTATAGACATTGACTATATCGGCTTGCTGACACAATTTGACCCTGCCTTTCAGCTTGGAACAGAGAGCACCCAGTTCTGGGGGCCGATGGGGATTACAATTATCAGCGGACTGATGTTTGCGACATTCCTTACCCTTGTTATTGTTCCCGTGATGTATTCGGTGTTTGATTCACTTTCAAAGAGTGTCGCAGAAGCGTACCGATCCAGGGACTGACGGGTGGTTTGACACATTGATGTCGGAGCGATATCTGGTGCGGATTCAGCAACAGATGCTTTTTCAGGAATTGCGGTCTGTGAGACGGACCTGATGGTCAGTGGTTCGACAGGATGGCGGTAGTGCATCTGCTGATGCAAACCAGCTCACTATCGTCATTTCGTATCTCTGTCTGCCAGACATGGGTTTTACTGCCATGATGCAGAATTGTGGCTGTTGCGTACACACTGCCTGTCCTTACGGGCCGAATATGGTTGGCATTGATCTCAAGTCCGACTGCTTTTTGATGATCCGTGTCGATGAGCATCCAGCTGCCCAGAGATGACACGGTTTCGGCAAGTGCAACCGAAGCACCCCCGTGAAGCAGTCCGAAAGGTTGTTTTACCGCCGGGCTGACCGGCATGGAGGCCTCGATGCATCCATGATCAATTCTGGTGATTCGGATGGATAAAGCTTCCATCAGTCCGGGCTGACCGATAGATGAAAGTTGTTCCCATTTATCTTTCAGGTCGTCGGCAATAATCATGAGGTGCCATGTTTTAGCGGGGCTTGATCAGAAACTGCCATCAGACTGGCCCCGCAGTCTCATATTGCCGTCTATCACTGTTATGGCTTCTCCAGCGATTTGTATAAGGGAAACCTTGCCGTCTTTAACGGCCATATTGACATGCACTATTCCGGGGCGTTTGATATTCTCACCCTGCAGCGCGCGGAAGGAGAAAACCTTCTTGTTTTTATCGAGAAATCCATTCTCCCACAGAAAAGCGGCCATAGGACCGTTTGCTGTTCCGGTAACCGGATCTTCCAGGATGCCCAGCGACGGGGCGAAAAATCGCATGACCCAGTCCTCGTCAAGATCACCGGTATCGGTGGTGACAACAGCAAATCCGCTCAGATCATGCCTGTCATTGAGCGTGCGAAGCAAGTGCTGGTTGGGTTCCAGCGTCTCCAGGCTTTCAAGATTCCGGACAGGCACGTAGCAAAATCCGTTTCCGGTAATCTGAGGTGCAACCTTTTGACTGAGTTCAATATCCGAGAGCCCGAGCGCCCCGCACAGATATCTGGTATCACCCGGATATGGGAAAAATTGGGGTACCGGAAGCGAAAATTTCACATAAGGCCTCAGGTCAAACCATTCCACGTCAACGGTAAGCACACCCGCCCGTGTTTCCACAAGAAAAGATTGCGGCTCATTTACCTCAAGGTCGAAAGCGCCGTCTTCAGCCAGTATGTGAAATGCAGCGACGGTTCCGTGTCCGCAAAGATCCACTTCCTGGGTAGGGGTGAACCAGCGCAATCTGAGATCATGGTTTTCATTTTCAGCAGGAAGTACAAATGTGGTTTCCGAGGCATTTATTTCCCGTGCGATATTCTGCATATCGGAGCTGCGCAGATGCTCCGCATCGGTAACCACACCCGCGGGGTTTCCGGAAAAAGGTTTGCGGGTAAAAGCATCAACCTGACGAAATCGAATAACAGAAGCAGGCATAAAAGTGTCTTATGAGCTTTATGTTCCGGCTATCAGTTGACAGAAAGCAGTTCTACGTCAAAAACCAAGGTAGCATTGGGAGGAATGACGCCTCCGGCTCCGGACTCACCGTATCCCAGCTCAGGCGGAATAACCAGCGTCCTTCGTTCACCAACGTTCATGTCGAGCAGGCCTTCATCCCATCCCGGAATAACCTGACCTTCTCCCACGGTGAATTCAAACGATTCGTCCCTGAGAGTGGAACTGTCAAACATGGTGCCGTCTTCCAGGAAGCCGGAGTATTCAACGGTAATCATGTCACCGGCTTCCGGTGAGGGGCCGTCGCCTTCTTCGTGGACAAAGTATTGCAGACCGCTTTCAGTGGATTCCAGTGCCGCATCATCATAGTCCCATGGTTGCGGAGGCTTGGTGATGGAAATCAGCTCAATATCCATGTATACATTTTCCCCGCCGGGGATGAACCCTTCGATTCCCTCATCACCGAATGCAAGATTCGGAGGGATTACAAGTGATCGCTTTCCGCCTTCACGCATGCCTATCATGCCTTCATCCCATCCCTGCATGGGAAGCTGTCCGGCTCCGACCTGAACAACGATGGGCTCATCACGTTCGTAGGTAGATTCAAAAACCTCACCATTTTCAAGTGAACCTTCAAAATGAATAGTCAGAAAATCCATGGATTCGGCCTCGGCACCGTTGCCGACTTCGGTGTCGGTGATCTCCAGTCCGTCATCTGTTACTGTGGTATCATTTCCGCAGCTCCAGGTAAAAAAGACCAGTGCAGCAACAATGTAAGAAAATGTTTGGTATCTCATGATCAAAAAAAAGTTTGAAAATTGTAAAACCGGGTTTGCATAAAGTTCTGGTAGAAGGATAGCAGATTTTCGGCCAATTTCATAGCCCAAAAACATTAGTACTTTATAACGCAGAAATCTGAAATAACTTGCTTTTATGGCAGGAGCCGCCACAACTACCGGTGTGAAAAACGATCCATTCTTGAGATCAGATGATCCAGTTCCGTGATTCCGAAAGCCGGTTTTTCTCCGTTTTGCACGCATCTGATAAAACGGGAAAGCAAGTGCTGTGCGGGTTCGCTGTAGTCGAACCGCATGATGTGAGGGGTTTTTTGCTGCTCATCTCCGAGCAGCCATTTCTTGACGATATGATCGTTGATCTGGCAGACGGCAGCCAACTTTTGTCCGATTGCAAAACGGGAGTGACGGTTCTCAAGACCGAAAGGGTTCATGAATATGGATGCGGAACTTCCGTTTCCGAACTTCATATGGAGAAGATGCATTTGCTGCTCCTGGTCATCAGCCAGGTTGCCGAATGGCAGGTCACCTTCAAGTTGTACTGGCTCGCTTTTGCACCATTCAAGACATATGGAGATCTCTTCGAGCAATATCCGGTTAAGGGTCTGCACGTCGGGCGTATGCTTCGGTCCGGACCACTCTCTGTGAATGTGAATTTTTTTCGGGGATGCAATATGGCTGAACAGCCACTGGGTTGCCGTGGAGTAGTATGACCACATGGCAAACATCACGACCATGCCGCTTTCTTCGGCAATATCAAGGCATGACCGGACATCAGCGGCGTTCAACGGAGGCGGAGCGACCCACAGAACATGGTAGCCGCTTTTGAGTGCATCCTGCAGCAATCCGGTCTGACGGCCGGGCTCATCGCCGCTTCCCGGAATGATAACGGCATCCACATGCTGCAGCATGCTGATCCGCGGAGTGATCACCACTTCGTGCACTCCTGCCGTGCGCCTGAGGTGTTGTTCCCAGGTTGCGGCCATACTGCCCGGACCAATGATCCCGAACTTCATAAATTAATGACTTGGTGAACGCCGGATGCATCATCTTGGCATGATTACAGCCAGTACCAGATACAACAGAGCGAAGGAACTGAAACTGAATATGGTTGCAACTATGAATATAACCCGGACAAGCGTGCTGTCCCACCCGAAATATTCGGCAATTCCTCCGCAAACACCAAACAGTATGCTGTCCGTTGCTGATTTTGTCAATCTCTTAGTCATGGTCATGATGGTATTTTTTATGGGTTGAGGATGGATTTACTTTTTTCATACGCCGGCAGAAGCGCTATGTTTCAGAAAAGTACAGGGAACGATACAATCCGGACTTTACTTTTGGCTTGTGATGTCCGCACACAGTATTATCAATCATCCCGTTTTGTGAGAAAACTCCTTTACATTCACCAGGATCAGCTCAATCTGAACTGTTTTCCGGAAGAGCTTTCTTCCGTGGATGCCGTTATCATGGCTGAATCGGTCGCCGATGCCTCCATCCTGCCTTTCCACAAGAAGAAGCTTGTGCTGGAATGGAGTGCACGAAGGCATTTTGCATCGGAACTTGAAAAGGATGGTTATGATGTTATTCTCAGCCAAACGGAAAAAACGTCAGCAGGTTTTCTGAGAGAGTATCTTGAAAGCCATCGCGATGCTTCAATTGTAATCATGGAGCCGGCGGAGTGGACGCCGAGAATGGAAATGATGAAACTTGCGGACGCATTTGGCGAGCGCATCCGGATCATCCCCAATACATTTTTTCTGGCAGATGCTGGATCCTGGACGGACACCGTGCGCAACGGCTACCGGATGGAGTTCTTCTACAGGGAAATACGTCGTCAGACCGGTTACCTGATGGATGACGGCAAGCCCGAAGGAGGGGAGTGGAATTACGATGACCGCAACCGGAAATCGCTGCCTGATGATGAGAACGTGCCTGAATCTCCCTCATTCACTCCCGATAAGATCACTCAGGAGGTGATGGCGGATGTCAACCGTCTTTTTCCCGATCATTTCGGGTCGACTGAGGGATTTGCCTATGCTGTCACAAGAAAAGATGCATTGCAGGTGTTCAGGAATTTTCTGGATGTCAGACTGGAAAACTTTGGCCCGTATCAGGATGCAATGGCCGACGGAGAGCCGTTTTTGTTTCATTCACTGATCTCGCCATATCTGAACATCGGTCTGCTGACTGCCCGCGAGGTTTGTGAGGCTGCAATCGAAGCATATGACGCATCCAAAAAGCAAAAAACAGACTCCGGCAAAAAGGGCGGGGGCAGCGATGGCAATGACGAAGGCGATGACAGCAAAACACTTCCCCTTAATTCGGTTGAAGGGTTTCTGAGGCAGATCATCGGCTGGCGTGAGTATATACGGATTTATTACGAAGCAATGATGCCTGATGTCCGGGAAGCCAATCATTTTTCTTACGGTGAGGAGCTGCCCGACCTGTACTGGTCGGCAGATACTGATATGAACTGCCTGAGTCAGGCAACCCAAAGTGTTTTGGATCACGGTTATGCTCATCATATTCAGCGGCTTATGATCCTGAGCAACTTCAGCAATCTCACCGGATCAGATCCGCGCCGGCTGCTGGACTGGTTCTGGTTTGCGTTTGTCGACGCGCATGAATGGGTGGTGCTGCCCAATGTTCTGGGTATGTCCACCTTCGCCGATGGTGGTGTGCTGGCATCCAAACCTTATGTCGCGGGCGGCAATTACATCAACAAGATGAGCAATCACTGCAAGAGCTGCCGCTACAATGTAAAAGCAAGGACCGGCGAATCTGCGTGTCCGTTTAATTATCTGTACTGGAATTTTGTCGACAGGGAACATGACAAACTCAAACAAAATCCAAGGATCGGGTTTATGATCCGCACCTGGGATAAAAAAGGGGAAGAAGAGAAACAGAATATTCGTGAACAGTCAGAGGTGTTTCTGGCAGAGTTGAAGAGGTATAATTCATAGCGTGCTATTGAATCCCGCAAATATGAAATTACCATGACCGGGTATGATTCCGGAGTGACAAAAGCAGTGTTAAACAAGATTGCGGCAACAGAGCAGCCATTAAAAATCGAAAAAGTTTTTCAGATGAAGAATATTAACAGTTTCCGAAAGAACGTCCGCATTGCCGGTCCGCACGACAGTTCGGCTCATTCAGACGGTAAAGCCCGGGCAGATACCGGGAAAAGCCGGGTAAAGATCGCCTCCAGACCGATTTCGGAGGGGGATTATGTGCTGTACTGGATGCAGATCAACCGCAGGCTTCAGTATAACTTTGCACTGGAGTATGCCGTTGCCTACGCCAACAAAACCGGCAAGCCGCTTGTGATTCTGGAAGGGCTGGCCTGCAACTATCCATGGGCATCGCAGCGCACAACAGCCTTCATCCTGGAAGGTATGGCCGAGCATGCCGCGGAACTTCCTGATGTGCAGTCGCTCACCTACATCCCTTATCCGGAAAAAGAACCCGGCAGCTACATGCGTCTGGTGAAGGACTTATGCCGCAATGCCGCTATTCTGATATCTGACGAATATCCGGTCTTTATTATGAGAGAACGAAACCAGCAGCTGCAGGAGGAGCTGGATATCCCGTTTCATACCATCGATGCCAACGGTATTATTCCCATGGCACTCTCCGAAAAAGCGCCCTATTCTGCCTTTGTTTTCCGGCGGATGATGCAGAAAAACTTTCTTGCCTGCTGGGAACAGCCACCGAATGCACATCCACTCAAAGGGCTGGCGGATCATGGCAGTCCGGGTTTGCCACAGGAAATTTGCAGCAAACAGGCAGCCGGATTTGAGCGTTTGAAGTCCGCAGAGAGAATCGCCTCATTTACTGCCGGATTGAAAGACCTGGATCAGGATATCGGGCCTGTTTCCATGACGGGAACGCGAAAGGCAGGGCTTGAGCGGCTTGATGATTTTGTCGGAAATGATCTTTTGCGTTATGATGATGACCGGAATGATCCGGATAAAGAGCGGACCAGCAGGCTGAGTCCGTGGCTGCACTTCGGAAAGATTTCGTCTTTTGAGGTGGTAAGCAAAGTGTTTGAAATGCAGCCGGATGGATGGGATGTGTCGGGTGTCCGGCCGGTTAACGGAAAAAGATCCGGTTTTTTCGGAGGGCACAGCGCTGCGGAATCCTTCCTGGATGAAGTCATCACCTGGCGGGAAACCGGGTTTCATTTTGCCTGGCATACGCCGGGTTATGACCAGTTTGACTCCCTTCCAAACTGGGCGCGTGAGACATTGTCGGATCATGCCGATGACCACAGGGATTATGTGTACTCGTACGAAGAGCTTGCCGCATCGAAAACCCACGATCCCATCTGGAATGCCGCTCAGACCCAGCTGAGGGTGGAAGGCCGGATTCACAACTATATGAGGATGCTCTGGGGTAAAAAAGTACTGGAGTGGACACCGGATCCGCAAACGGCACTGGCTTACCTCATTGATTTGAATAACTACTATGCCATTGACGGAAGAGATCCGAACAGTTATTCCGGGATTTTCTGGATATTCGGCCGATTTGACAGAGCCTGGGGGCCGGAGCGTCCGATATTCGGAAAAATTCGGTACATGAGCAGCGAGAGTGCACGCAAAAAAATCAAACTCGACAATTATTTGAAAAGGTACTCCGGAACATCAATATTATGACATGCTCCCGTAGATGGGGCTGTTTTCATCGGACATGATTCTGGAGATCAGTGCGATGATGTCTTTTTCCCTCAGGGTTGCCGCCTCTTTTATCTCGCCATGATCCAGTTTTTCCTTGCTGACACCGGTGGCCTGATTGGTGATAAGTGAAATCCCGAGGCAGGTCATGTCAAGCCGGAGTGCTTCATTCAATTCCGCGGCCGTAGACATTCCCACTGCGTCGGCGCCCATGATGCGGAATGAGCGGATTTCCGCTTTGGTTTCATAACTTGGCCCCTTTGCATACAGATAAGTGCCGCGCGTTACTGCAATGCCCTCTTCGGCGGCCATGTGAGTAATCCGGCTCACCATTCTGTCGGCGGCGTAGCGTTTGTTGATCGGGCTGTTATGGGGACTGACAGATATCAGCGGATACAGCAGATCATCAATAAGCATCAGATCACCGACCTGAAAGCGGGTGTTGATTCCACCGGCGGCATTGGTTACCAGAAGGGAGTTGCAGCCCAGCGCTTTGGTGACCCGGACGGGAAGGATGGTCCGTTCAAAAGGATGGCCCTCGTAGAAATGAAATCGCCCGGACCAGGCCAGTATCGATTTTTTGCCCAGCTGACCAAAATGCAGCGCACCGTCATGTCCGGCAACACTGGTTTCGGGGAAACCGGGGATTTCAGAATAGGGTACCACCACACTGTTTTTCAAAAAACCGGTCAGGGCACCAAGGCCGGAACCGAGTATGATGGCACAGTCCGGTTTGCCGATACCCTTTTCCTGAAGCAATGCAACAGTTGTGTCAGGAAGCGTTGCCGAGACGTCCTGATGTGATGTGCTGTATGTCGTATCCTTTTTTGCTGTCATACCCTGTTAATCTCAAAATGGCTCCGTTTCCACCGTGATACGTCAGAATAAAGTACTCTTCTTGCAGTGCCATTTGCAAATACTTATTTCTCATTTCCTGACTTTTCGCTCCGTCGAAGTCAAATTTGGCTGAAAACTTCCGGTTGACGGCTTCCGGACGTCCGAGAACATCTCCGAGCATCATGGCTTTGCCTTCCGGGCCGTCATAAAAAATACCCTGATGATAGCGGGTATGACCGCCGATGGTTTTCATTTCAATCTGATCTGTTCCGGGAGATTCCTCGTCAGCAAACCGGAGCTCTGCATGTGTTTCCAGAAACAGCGCCCACCGGGAAGTGGCATCGTGCCCTTTTTCCTCTGCATTTGCCACAAAACGTCTCCAGTCTTCACCGGAAAGCCAGATTTCAGCATTTGGAAAGGTCAGCGCAAATGCTCCGAACTGCTCATGAAGCAGTCCGCCGATATGATCCATATGCAGATGGCTGAGAAAAACCTGCTGAATATCATCCGGGGCAAGTCCGTGCTCTTCCAGGTTCCGGTTCAGCAGTTCGTAATGATCAAGGGGGCCGAACGGACCCGGCCCGGCATCAATAAGAGCCGTAAGGTTATCATTGTGAATGAGAAAAGGATTGAGAGCCAGTTTCAGGGCACCACGTTCAGGCTGGTCGCCCGGATCTATGGGCACAAATTTCTCGTCCCTGCCGACAGAGAAGGTGCCCTCATGAAGAGATGCAATCATGTTTACTTTTTATCTTCGTAACGTTCGTAAGCCTCGATGATATCACGGATCAGTTTATGACGGACAACATCATTCTGATCAAGGTAGACAAATGAAATGCCTTTGATTTTTTCGAGGATATGCTGAATGGTCATCAGCCCGGAGTGCTGGTTTTTGGGGAGGTCGGTCTGGGTCAGGTCGCCGGTGATGATGGCTTTGCTGTTAACGCCAAGACGGGTCAGGAACATTTTCATCTGCATTTGCGTGGCGTTCTGGGCTTCATCCAGTATCACAAATGCATTATTGAGGGTGCGGCCGCGCATGTAGGCGAGCGGTGCAATTTCAATGATGTTCTTGTTTATATTCATTTCCAGCTTGTCGAAATCAAGCATCTCCTCAAGGGAATCGTAAAGCGGTCTGAGGTAGGGGTCAATTTTGTCCTTAAGGTTGCCGGGCAGGAAACCCAGGCTTTCACCAGCTTCAACTGCGGGCCGTACAAGAATGATCTTTTTTACCTGGCGTTCTTTCAGTGCGCGAACGGCCAGCGCCACCGATGTGTAGGTCTTGCCGGTTCCGGCAGGGCCAATGGCAAACACGATGTCATTTTCGTTGGATGCCTTGACGATGACTTTCTGATTTGCGGTGCGGGCCGATATGGGTGTGCCCGTGGTGGTATAGAGAAGTGTTTCATCGGGCGAAATGGTGACCTGGCGAAGCATCCGGTCACTCTTCTGCAGCGAGAGCAGGGTTGAAACATCATTTTCGGTTACCGCTCCGTTCCTTCTCGCAAGCCGGATGAGCTCTTTGATGATGGCTTCAATGCCTTCAAATTGTTCCGGCGGACCGGTGACTTTTATTTCGTTGCCGCGGACGGTAAGTTTGCTCTCAGTATAAGCTTCATCGATTTGTTTGAGGATTCGGTCCTGCAGTCCCAGTACCACAACCGGATCCACGCTGTCGATAAATATGGATTTTGTTTCGAATTTTTCTGTATGCGTTTCGATAGGTAAATGCAGTTGTTTTGAGTTGACGGTTATACATAATCAGAACGATAAGAAGCACCTGCAGCATTCCGTATTGCATCCACTTCAGAAGCAATATCAGAGCTTTTGAATACGCTGCTTCCTGCTACAAGAACGTCAGCACCTGCGGATGTAATATCTGATGCATTGGATCGCGACACCCCACCGTCTACTTCAATAAGAAATGACTTGTTCAGCTCCTGGCGCATGAGCCGCAGGGCCCGCAGACGGTCATAGCTGAACCGGATGAATTTCTGCCCCCCGAATCCGGGATTGACCGTCATCAAAAGCACCAGATCGGCATCCTCAAGCGCAGCGCGCAACGTACCGAGTGCCGTACCCGGATTGATGGCAACACCGGCATGACATCCGAGTTCATGAATGGACTGCAGCGTTCGGTGCAGATGCGGGCACGTTTCGACGTGAACGGTAATCAGATCAGCCCCGGCTCTGGCAAAATCGGCTATGTAGCGGTCGGGATCTTCAATCATGAGGTGAACATCCAGAAAAACATCGGTTGCAGATCTGACGGTTTCAACGACATCCGGCCCGAAGCTGATATTGGGCACGAAGTGTCCGTCCATGATATCACAGTGGATCCAGGGTGCCCCGCCGTCAACCGCCTGCCGGATATCATTTTCAAGATGGAGGAAATTTGCTGCAAGAATGGATGGAGCAACAACAGGCGGTGATGTTTCATGCATGGATTTCATTGCAGTTCTCGGTGAAGAATTAATGTTTGATCATTACTCACGGGGATCGGGAGGGAGATCATCCTGCTGATCATCTTCAAAATCATCCTCTTCTTCCGGGTCAAAATCATCTTCCTGATCGAATTCATCATCCTCTACTTCCCCCGACTCGTCAATGATGACGGGACCGGTTTCCTCTTCTTCATCCTCTCCGGCGCTTACGGAAACGACCAGGTCGATGGCGGTTCCTTCGTAAACGGAGGGCTCGTCATCCGGATGATAACGTAAAACGGTGTTTGGAGTCACCTGATCTGTTGGCTGAAAGTCAATGGTTCCAACCCTGAGTCCGGCCTCGCGAAGCTTGTTTTGTGCCTCGGTCAGATGCATGTTGGAAATATCGGGCACATCAACCATGTCGCTGCCAAGTCCGTCACCAACAACCAGATCGACAGTTGTGTTCTGGTCGACTTCCCGTCCTGACGGTACGGATTGTCTCAGGACACTGTTCCGGAATGGCGATGACTCATGCGTCACATTGCCGACCTGCAACCCGGCGTTCTGCAGCTGGATAGAGGCGTTTCTCAATGAGAGATTTTCCACATCCGGTACGGAAACCGTTGGTGTGGCCAGCGTATTAATAGTGATGTATACTTTCCGCTGCGGCTTGACGATCATTCCAGCTTTAGGTGTCTGGTCGATGACATAATCCGGCGGAAAGGCTTCGTTTGAGCGTTTTGCGGCAAGTTCGTATCGCAGACCACGTGATTCCAGCCTTTCTTTGGCCTCTTCAAGGGGCATGCGGCTGATATCAGGCACAGAAATGCCGTGGCCGTACTTGGTATAGGCCGGCATGATAACTCTGTCCATCGCAATAAGGGTAACCCCGCCGAACAGGATGAGACCGGCAAGCAGATAGTAGAGTTTGCGGTCAGTAATAAAGTCGAAAAAGAATCGGAATATTTTTGTCATTACAGTAAAATTACTCGCTTTTTTTTAAAAACGGTAATTAAATCCAAATGTTGGGCGCAATCCGTATTCCATGGATGCGGTGGGCTGCATGCGGGCGCGGCGCAACTGCTGGGTGAAATAGGCATCGAATGCCGCTACAAAATGGTTGGCAATCAGCAGTTTGAGCATGTTTCTGGCCGTGTTGAGCTCGGTGTTGAAATCGTATCCGATCTGTGCGTGGTACCAGAACCTGTCGGTCATGACTTCGTCATCAATGTCATAGGGACCGGCGTTGTCCCAGTCCCGCCAGCCGGGACCGTACTGAAAATACTTGCTGATCAGCTCATAATATTGCTGGGACCCGTAATCGGGGAGAGTATGGGAAAACGCATTGTTGTTTTCGTACAACGTTTTGCGTTCCGCGTCACGAAGTGTTTCGATATCGACCATGGGCCAGTCGTGATCGATGTTGTAAATGGGCCAGTTGTCCGGCTGGGACCCGAATTCATCCTTGTACTGCTCGTATTTTTCCACACCATGTTCGGTCAGCAGATCGGAAAACTCAAAATCAAAGTCGGCGGCATAGCGGCCGTGTTCGTCGGTTAAGTAGTGGGCATATTTGACCACACTCCAGTGATCGTGCGCGTAGTCCTGGTAATACCGCTCGCCGTCTCTGCCGCTGTTTTCATAATGCAGGTAGACGCCGATGGCCGTGGCCTCAACGGCAGCAAAGATGGCCGTTTTCCACCACTGACGATTGGCAGCCTGGCCGAGTCCGGGCATTACAGCCGAAGCGAGAAACGCATAACCCGGGCGCGTGCTGATGGACTGCATGAATCCGGAATTCCATCCATTATCGTGACTCATATCATCACTGGTTATGTAGCGCGGACCCGGCAGCACCGGCGAGGGACGAAGGTCTGCCCGGCTTACAGAAGGCTGCTGATCATGTTCTAATGCCGCAAATTGTTCCGGTGTTCCGTCAAGCCCGGATAAATCATTATTTTCACTCAGAAATGCTCCGCTCTGTGCCTGCAGCACCAGAGGTGAGAGGGATATCAGAAGTATTGCGGCTGTCAGTGACTTGAACATTGCAATAAAACGTTTGGCTGGTTGTAGAAGTTATAGCATGTACTGATTAAAACTCAAAATCGAACAGAAGACCAAAGTTGATCAAAAGCCGCTGTCCGTAATCAACCGTTCCGGTAGGTGTTTCTGTAATAAACGCTTCCGGAAGCTGTAGTTCGTATGAATTAAATCCATACGCACCGCTGATGTAGAAACTTGACGGGAAGAAGTAGTAAGAGTTCATGCCGACACGAAGTTCGGCACCGACTCCGGTCTTGATATCGCTGCCGATATTCAGCGGACCGCCCCACGCATTACCCGCTTCAGCAAACAGACGAAGGAACACCTTGTCGAGGGTTAACCGCCCCTGCTGTCTGTAAATGCCGGTTTTCAGCGGAACGAACCAGGATAAGGTGGAAAAGGCTGTCGTGTTGCCGCCGAGTGCAAAATAGGGATAACTGCGCATACCTATCATACCGCCGATATAATCGAGATAGAAGTACTCATCCGGACCGCCGAAATAGGTGAAAAATCGTGAGCGCAGATTGAAACGCTGGTCCTGCCAGTCAAAGCCAACCCTCAGGTCAGCCTCGACCGAGTGGTTGTCATATTCATTATAAATCGGGATCAGGGTGCCGTCCCGTATGTCGTAGGAATCAAGCAGTTCGCTGGGAGAGTAGCTGTACCGAAACAGACCGCGCCATCCGGTCGGAGCGATATCCCCGTGCCGGTCGGGCAATGAGAGGTCGAAAATCCATGCGGCTGTCCAGGTTGAACCGATATAGTATCTTGCCGTTGATCCGGAAACTTCTTCGCGGAACTCCCGCGAGACAAACGATTCCGTCTCAACGCGGTAGGGACTGTAGTAGTAGCCCAGCTCCACAATGCTCCACTGGTTGATTTTGCTGATGAGGTTCACCTCCGCCTGCCACATGTTGTAGGCAATGTCGGTTGATGTGGTATCCGGAAGGCAGGATGTGCAGGGAAATTCTTCGATCTGAAGGCCGTCACGAACATTTCTTCTGATGTTGAAGAAGGAAACGGATACCGTTGGTGACCAGTGGCGTTCGATAAAAGGAATGCCCCTGTATTCCGCCTCGAGAAACAGGTCACGGTCGAGATTAACAAGACGGGAGGGCTGGAAAAAGTTGCTGATACCGTCACTGGAACGGGATCCGGGGCCGAACAGTGCCCCGCCGAAAATGCTGAAGTTTTCACGCATCTCCCGCGAAGCGAAATAGGTTCCCACCTTGAAATCACGCCAGAGATTGCTTCCGAGATCGGCGAACTGTGCGTCTCCGAGCAGCCGTGAGTTTCTCCCCTCAAGACGGGAATAGTTGTCGAAACGAATTACCGGATAGAACTGAAATGTGGTAAACTGCTCGTCGTAGCTGTAAAAGCTCCGGTCGGATGAAGAACCGCGGGTGGACAGATCAAAATGATAGGTACCCGTATCGGCTACGGCACTTGCCGTTTCCGGCAGAGGATCAATATCGGTATCATCAAAGTCATTCAGAAATGAAAGTCCGCCTGAACCGGCAGAGGGTGTCTGCGGGCGGACATCTTCTGAATGTTCAGGTGCAACATCCATGCCGTTTCGGGCCGGTTCTGCGCCGGTGCGGGAGTCTGAAACCCTGGTTGCTTCATCAGAAACATACCTTCCTGAGTAATTGTCATCCGGGAAATCCGATACGGTGGCTTTTGACAGATCCAGCACAGCGATTTTGTATCCCTCAGCATCGTATTCCGAGTAGGCAAGCTTGTCTTTTTCGGGATGGGGATGCGGCATGAAAGCGCCGCCGACGACATTGGTCAGCTGCTGTTTCTGTCCGTTTTCAAGTGACTTCCGGTAAATATTAAACACACCGTCAGGATCGGCACTGTAATACAGCCATCGTCCGTCGCTGCTCACAACCGGATTGCGGTAATCGGTTTTTGCATCTGTCAGCACGGGCTCTATAGCGGATACGCTTCCGGCCATGTCATCCGGAATGGTCAATTTGTAGATACCCCGCTGGGCTTTGTCGGAATAGGAAATGTAAATCGTATTGCCGTCAGGGTGCCATGCCGGCCGGTAGAGCTGCTCGCCGTGGCGGTATTCGGTGAGGCGTATAAGGGAATCAGCTTCGATGTCGTAGAGGTGAAGATTGACGGAGCCATCCTCGATCTTGCCGGTGGCAATGAACTTGCCGTCCGGACTCCAAACCGGATCCTGAAGCCGCCGGCTCTGCGTGAGCTGGCGCGATTCGCCTTCTTCCGAATCAAAAATGTAGATGTCGCGGTAGCGTTCGCCGTATTTGTTCAGCCGCGCACGGCTGTATGCAATTTGTTTCCCGTCAGGCGAATAGCTGAAAGATGTCTCCAGCCGTCGCAAGGATGTTGCCTGCAGGTGACATTCACTGCTGTGTCCATCGTGTCCGGTCAGATGCGCCCGGTCTGATAAGTTGCGCATCGCCCGGCTTCCGGCCGGTCCGGAACCTCTCCTGCTTTGCTGCCGGATAAAGGAGCCGCTTTGATCCATAACATGCTCTCCATGGCCATGGTGGCTGTGGGAAAACGAGGACTCAGGATTTTCAAACAGCTCCGCCTCGAAACCATCCCATTCATCTTCTTCTTCAGAATCCAGCTTCTTAAAGAAGAGACTGGCAATGGCGCCGTCGTTGAATTTGTTGGACAGGTAGGCAATACCGTTGCCATCGGGGTGGAAGGTGGGATAAAAATTGAAAAAGCCGTCCGGTTCGATTATTTCCCGGTGTTCCGGGTCGGTATCCCTGTTTTCGGCAAAATGCTCATACTGCACTCTGCGCTCTTCAATCCAATCCTCAAAAACCTGGCGGCCATCCGTTCCGGTAGCGTTTTTTATCGCCTTGCGAACATCATAGACACCACTTTGACTAAATTCTCTGGTAATATCGGCAATAGACTCTTCACCGAAACGATCAGCCAGGTAGCGGGTGAAATCGAACCCCTGATTGTAGACAAGCTCCCGCTCAAGTGATGTCTTTGAATCAAATGTCCCCATTTTTTCAAGGCTGAGATAGCTTCCGTCAAGAATGCGGGTGCGCAGAAGCATGTCCCGGTGAGAATCCCAGTCATCATAATAAATTTCTTCCCGCATATACTGAGCGGTGCCTTCTGCCAGCCATGCCGGCATGCTGATACCGGAGAGCGGGTAAGTGATGATTCCGCTTGGAAAACCGTACAGGACATCGGGCCTGCGCACATCTTCGTACGAAAGCCACTGGACATATGTGGCAGGATGGCGCCTGCTCTGTTTCATGGATGCCTGCAGCTGTACAATATGTGTGAATTCGTGCGTGATGACATTCCGCAACCAGTTGTGTGTTCCGCGAAGGGGGGTGTCGAGTGATGGAAGCCAGATTTCGATCTTGTTGTCATAAAAGAAGGCCGCACCGTTGGAATAGTCCAGCCGGTCGATGATCAGTATGCTGACTTTGTGCTCAGGTTCATGGCCATAAAGCTCTGTAATCGGTTCGTACACTTCTTCAGCAATCCGGGATGCCACCTGGGCAGGTCGGCTGCTGCCTTCCTGAAAATGAACCAGGAAATGGTCGCTCTCGATGGTGTACCAGTCGAGATGGTTCTGAGGATAGTCGTAGAATGCAGGGTTGCGCTGAGCTTCGGCCCGGAATGCGGAAAGGGTGATCAAGGCAGCGGCGAACAGCACAAAAAGGGCACGGGCGGACAACAACGCCCCCGGCCTGAAGGCTGTCCCGGTACATATCCTTTTCAGCGGTATGACATCAGTGTTTGTTGCGAATTTCAATGCGTTACCACAATTTTTATCATTTTCGTTTCCGACTCTCCGCCGCTTCTTGCGCGGACACGGGCAAAGTAGACACCGTTACCCCAGGAGGAGGTGTTTAGTCTGATCTCTTCGGGACTTCTGCCACGTGAATCCGTTTGTGTCTGATAAACCGTCGACCCGCTCTGGTTGATCACCGTAATATCGACAGAGGCGGGTTCGGATGTTTCAAAACGGATGTGGGTGTGATCATCAGCCGGATTCGGCCAGTTGTAAGTTTCTTTCTCATTGAGGATACCGAATGCATCCCGCTCTGATCGTTCCCTATCCATGTTGCGACCGGCTTTGTTGCCGGCCTGCATGCCATAAACACGCCCCCAGGCAATTTCGCCGGCTTCAGGAAGATCCCATACCCGCACTTCGCCGGATGGTGCAACGGAAAACAGGCGATTTCCGGTAATGAGCAGCGGATGAGGCTCCAGATCGTTATCATCGGACAGGCTCCCGGCTGTCAGCGGAAATCCTTCCACCCGGTTCATCCAGCGGTCGTAGGCGTGGATGGTCATGGTCAGACTGTCAACGGCAGCTGCCACAAGCTCCTGATGGCCGTCGCCCGTAATATCCGCAAAAAGGGGCGAGCCTGTAAAACGGCTTTGTCCCGGGGCCCGGACCGGAAAGTAATCAAGCTGTCCGCCATCACGGTAATAACCGTAAATCCGGTTTGTCTCCGGGTCAGTAATAAAAAGATTCAGTGATCCGTCACCGTTGAAATCGACAAGCGAGGGCCAAGAAATTTCCGATGACTCATGAACCGTTTCAACATCCCACTCGCCGCCCGAAGACATATCCATGAGCGACAAACGGTCGTCGGTCAGAATAAAAAAGGAGGGGCCGGAGCTGCCGTCAAACCGGATATTGCCGACATATTTTCGTTTTGAGCCGCGCTTATCACCGCGCAGGTCGTAATGGAACGAACCGTCAGAAATGACGACCCTGTCATCCTCCAGTTCGGCGTAAATTCCGTCTGTCTCCCCGCTTTTTTGAACGGCTGGCCCGTCGTCTGTGAGCACGACGCCATCGGCATCGAATGTGAGCGGCGTGAGATCGGCGCGATAGCTTCCGTCATTTTCACGGCTGACAAGCCCCGGGCCGAAAGGCTGGTCTTCGAGTACCCACGACGAAATCCACTCACCGTTTTGCAGGGTCCAGGAGCGGATGTCCTGGCTGCTTTCGGCCGGCTCCGGCGGCATTTGTCCCGATATCAACCTGTTGCCGTCAATTACGGGCGATGACGGAAAAGGGTGTTCCAGAAAACGATAGTCTCCTTCACCGTCTCCGGCTGCAATGATGTAGAAGCCGGATGGTGACGGTATCATCAGTTCGTCGGGACCGTCATCAATCATATCGGCCAGCCAGACAAGTGCTGAGGGAAACTGCGCTGATCCGGATGGGTGTCCGGCAGCCTCCGGCAGTTTCGGAAACGAAGGTGAGACGGGATCGGTCAGATCTCCGGCAACGGAGCGGGCATAAAAATAGGCCTCCGGAATGTTGTCGGAAAAATCGTAGAACTCAAAATGGGATGGGCTGCCGAGATTGCTTTCATTGGAAGGACGGGTATCCGGGCCGAACCGGTTTTCGTAAACCACAATACTGTCGCCGGCGGTGGTGATAACGGTAAAGTCGTTGCCCGACCACCAGAAATCAAAGGCGTGCCCGTTTGTGAAGCGATCCTGCCCGGTTCCGGGGGAGCGGCCGATGTCTCTGGCACCGTCTGCCTCCACAACCTGTACCCCTCTTCTGTCGGAGTTGGCGTTGACGCGGTTATCATCCAGGGTATTGCGGATCACGGCATTATCGATATGCCAGATGAGCATGCCGCCGTTCAGAATCCGGTCGGTGTCTGCATCGGTATCTTCATCGGTGCTGATGTCAGGTCCGCCGGGAAGGCTCCAGTCGAAGTTGCTGACATTCACAATCACACCCGGTTCGAGGATCTCATCATAATCGGAGGCATCGAACGGATCAAAGCGCTCATCATCAGGTTCAACCCTTTTGGTCACATAATTTCCGTCGGGTGTCCGGATGGTCAGTTCGAGCGCTTCATTTGAAGGATTTCGATGGCGGTTTTCCACGAGAAAATGCTCATCGGAAGAGATCGCGTGGCGTGCGATGCTGTTTTCTTCCCGCAGGGAAACGGCGGGAAGCCGGACGGGCTCTTCGGTATCAAGTGTGATATCAAAGGGTTCCTGCCATCCGAGATGGATCTTTTCCCATGCGGACGGCTCCGGAGGGAACAGACCGAGATAGGAGAAAATGGAGGCTCCGTCCATCAGACCGAAACGCCCGATGGCCGAGGCTCCGCTGTCGGTATTGAACAGGTCGGGCAGACCCAAGAAGCTGCCGATATTGGCGACCAGCAATCCGTTGATGGAGAGCTCAAGGACATATTCATCCCCGGCGATATCTTCTCCGGTCCGCGACTGGGTCTGCGGCAGAAGGGCCGTGTTGGTGACTTTCAGGTCGGGGTCTCCGATATCAAACCCGTCGAAACCGGGTTCATCAAGCAGCCGCTGAAAAGATTGCGGTCCCAGGTAAACCGAGGGGATATCCTGAGGTGTTTTGTCGAGTGTGGTACCCATGAGTTCGATATTCCTGCCGGAGCCGGCATGAAATACAATAAACATGGTTTTATCGGGGTCGTGGCCGGACAGATCGGGAACAGTAGCGGGACTGACACTGGTCCAGGCATCACGTGCCAGGTTGGCCAGCCTGAAGTTTTCTTCGTCTGTCTCTCCGATGGGAGAGTAGGCGCTCATTGGCTCGTCCAGCTGAACAATCTCCGGGAGTACTTCCCAGGTAACATCCAGTTTGCCCCCGGATACTGTGTTAAAATAGTTTCGGGCAAATTCCAGGTGGGCTTCAAAATAGCCTTTATCGTGCGGAAGAGGATCAATTACGATATCATGGCGTTCCAGGAAGTCCAGGTCGAAAGTGCCGTCCCCCGTAGTGAACCGGTTGTCGTCCTCCTGAAACTCCACCATCACAGCAACGATGTGTATGGTTCCCGATGCTCTTGCTTTGGCAGCAGTTTCATCAGCAGAATAGTAGGGAGCCGCAAGCAGAGAATCAGCAGGCTGGTCAGCAATGACAGAAAGAGGAAAAAGCAGAAGCCATGACAGCAGGGTCAGGCTTCCGCTTTTCATCAGGAAATGCGACATTCGGAATACTGGCGGTTGCAGGTTTTGGAAATAATTATCAGAAGCTCAGCAGAGCGGTAAAGCGCAGGGTGTTGGCCAGCGGATGCTGCTCTTCGAGTGTGTAAATGTAGCTGAAGTCAACACCAAACATGTTGTATCGCAGACCTGCACCGAAGGTAAGAAATTCCCGGTCACCGTTGTTGGGTGATTCGTAAAAATATCCGGCACGCAGAGCGAACAGATTGTCATACCAGTACTCAGCGCCGACCCCGATCATGATTTGCTCGCTCAGAGGCACATCAACATTGTCAAGCGAGTTGTGCCAGGTGTCCCAGGAGTTGAACAGCGCTTCGATCGGGTTCATGGCGATTCCTTCTTCATCATTGCGGGCCATGATCTTGGAAAAGTCATTGGTAATGGTAATGGTGTTGAAGCCGTCACTGTCAATATCCATTTTATATGCCCAGCCAACCCTTAGCAGTGTAGGCATCGGGTCTTTCTGCTCTTCATCGGTGTACTGAATGGACGGTCCGAGATTGGACAGATTCATCCCTGCACGCACCTGGGCGGCCCGGTTGCCAACCGAAAATTCATTTGACCGGTACAGTGCCGCAAGATCCAGACCGATACTCGTTCCGTTTTGAGCCGTCTGTCCGCTCACATCTGTTCCTTCCGGAACCAGGTTGCTGTATACGTACCGAAGGCCGGTTCCCAGCGAGAAATTATCGTTGAGCTTGAAAGCGTAGGAGAGTCCGAAGGCAAGGTCGTAACTGGAGAATGTCCCCAGTTCCTGACCTGTTTCGTCGGTTCTGACCTGCTCGCCGAGGTTGAGGTATGTAATATGCCCTCCAATGGATCCGATACCTTCAACATAGTAGCGGCCGGATACATAGTTGTAGAACATGTCGACATCAAATTCCGGCAGCCAGCTGGAGTGCGTCAGACTGAACTCGTGTCCTTCCTGGAAGGCAAGTCCGGCCGGATTCCAGAATACCGCACTTGCGTTGTCGGCAAGGGCAACACCGGCATTCCCCATACCAGCGGAACGGGAGTCCGGTTCAATCTGCAGGAACGGAACGGCGGTTATAGCTACCTGGCTGTAGCTGATGCCGGGGGCAAGCAGCAACAAAGCTGCCAGGGCAATAGAGTAGATGTAGTTCTTTTTACTATGCATGGTAACGATTGTTCTTGTTTGGAGAGTGAAATAAAAAGTTCGCAAAAATTATCGTAATATCACAAGCCGCTCGATCTGATCCTTTCTTTGACGACCACTGTCGGTTTCAGCCTGAACCTGTACATGATACAAATATGTACCTGTGGCCAGACGATGCTGGTCATCATCGCGGCCATGCCAGTCAATTTTAACCAGATTCCCGCCGGTGATATACTGTTCGCGGCGGATAGTAGTGACCGGCTGTCCACTTAACGTATAAACCCGGATATTAATATCCAACGGCACACCGGGTTGATTGTGTTCAAACACAAAATGTGTGAAGTTGTGCATGGGATTGGGATAGTTGTAAACATTCCGGATCTGCAGCTCTTCACTTTCCAGTACTTCGAAAGTGATTTCAGATTCGCCAAGGTTATTGAAAACATCCCATGCACGCACTTTCAGGCGGTAGTGACCCTCTTCCAGGCCGCTGAGCGGATATTCGATCCTTCCGCTGGTAAAATCGTCAAGGTTGCTCTGATAAAACTCATTCAGGGTTATGGTCCGGCGGTTAGAGGCATCGTCGAGGTCTTCCAGTATTGCGACGATCTCGTGGCCGACACCGGCACCTGTCGTGTTGATTCCGGATTCATCCTGAAGAAGCACAATGAGCTGCGGTGAGTCGTTAACTACGCCTCCGTCGGCAAAAAGCTCGTCGTTCATGTACACTTCAATATCCGGACCATCTCCGTCATCTTCGGCATCCGGATTTCTGCCACGGATGCGGAATCCGGAACCGGAACCTACGGCATCAGCATCCTGCTTTCGTGCGTAAACCTGCACTCTTCCCGGATCGGCAGAATAGGAGACGTCTTTCGGAATGATAAATTCACTCTGGAACTGCCCGCCGGTTACAGAAACCCGGCCGCTGAACAGGGCATCGGTCTGGACAAAATAGCCGCAATCATCCAGATAGCAATTGCCGGCGGCGACCCAGTCGAAATCAGGATAACTCACAAGGCGCCGGGCATCGAAAACCCGGACATTGGCTTCACCGTCAAAACCGGTGTCAACAGATCCGTCAGGACGGCTGACCTGCCCGCTTACCGAAACACGGTCCAGGGCGCGAAGTTCAATGAGCGAATCGGATGCTATTTCCTTTCCGTTGATGTGAGTCAGATCAATTTCGGTTTCCGGGAAACCTATCCGCATCGCGGGATCGCCTAGCAGGATGAATTTCCGGGCATTGAAGTCCGATCCGGCCGGATAATATTTGGTTTCCCTGAAAATGTCGCCAAGCCGTCTGGGCCGGCCGTCTTCGTCGCGGCGGGTCATTTCACGGGTAAGGGCGATGTTCAGACCGAAATTCAGAATTTCGGGATTAGGGGAGGTATAAACGACACGGGTAGTAGTAAATGCGGCGATCAGTCCGCCATCCTGATGGAGCAGCATTTTTTCAGCGCCGGAGTTTTCTTCCGTATCGTCAAATCTGCCGAATGAACAGGTTGCCGTCACCATGATGGTGAGCCGGTCCCGGTTGTTCAGCTTGCTGATATCATCTGAGGTGAACAGCCGCTGATCTGTGAGAAACTGCTCGGCTCCGTGTCCCGAAAAATTCCAGACCAGTGTACCGTCATTGATGCGGTCAACCATGGCCTGGGTGGCCTGGGGTACTCGCTGACCGGCACTTGTATTTTCCGTCGGATAGGAAATCTGGTAGATTTTTTCCATCCTTACCCCGGTTTCGTCCTGGTCGATGACATCGGCAGTTCCGTCGGCATTCAGGATGTGCAGATCCCGGTCATTGCTGCTTCCGGCCTGGTGGTCGTCTGCGATGAATGTGAACAGGCTTTGCCAGTCACCGCGGTTGCGGGGATCTTCGTAAGCCTTGATTTTATCGACCAGCAACCGGGCTTCTTCGGTAGTCTGTATGGAGAGTCGGCCTATGCCTATGTCCAGAAGATTCAATGGATTGTCGGGGCTGCCGTTTCTGGGCCAAAGGCCTTCATCATCACCCATGAAGCCAAAAAAGTCATCACTGCCATAGCTGTTGGTGCGATGGACGGATTCTTCACTCTGATAGGTGAAGACATGGTTCTGCATGTTGGGGTTGCGGATGACCCCTTTGTAGTCATAGGTCGCTCCTCCAAACAGGAGCAGGTACTCGGGCCGGGACCGTCCGGCATCGCCTCCCCTGTCATAAAGGTGCTTCAGATAGTCACGAATTGCGACAAAATCGGGCACACCGCCATTGAATTCATTGAATATCTGCTGCTGAGTGACAATAACAGGTGTCAGTCCGTCACGGTCACTGCGGTAATCGGCAAGGCGCTGCGCTTCATCGAGAAAATCCTCGGCTGTGATGATGACATAGTCCGGATAACCGGATGGATTGCGGATGTCCTGAGTGGGTATAGATTCCCCCTGCCCGGGCGTTTGAAAGCCGGATCGTGCTATGAACCGGCGGTCGCGGTCGGAATAATGTGTCACTGAGTAATCATCGCCGGAGGATGTGACAGTCAGCTTCACGGGGTTGACCGGATCGGTTATGTCGAGCACGACGGGTTCATCGGAAAAACCGGTCATTTGATAGCGAACCAGACTTCCGTCTCCGTCATCGGGCGGATGAAAAAGGAGCTTGTTACTTCTGGCCTGCAAAGCACGATCGGCTCTGATGCGAATCCATTCCACCCAGCCGCGGGAAGAGCTGCTGGGGTTTTGGAAGGTGGCGCTGATGGTGAGCACATCATTATCCAGAGAAAAGCCCTGGAATGTGTGGCGCTGGTCGCGTACCTGGGCGGACAATCCGGTTGCCCGTGTCAGAGAGGTGATGCTGTTGATATTCAGCACGGGCATGCCGGAACTGCCATTGACAGTGAAGGAGAATTGTGACTGGGATGTTGACCGGGCTGCCATCGAAACCCAGACATCCAGGTCCGATCCGTCACGATATCCGGCCAGTGTGTCGGAGAAAATGGTCCGGGAAGGCGAACTGGCGGGGTCGAAGGACTGGCCGAACCACTGCGTGCCGGATTTGATCCGGGATTCCGATTTTTCGCGATCCTCTTCAAACCACACAAAATCGCGGAATTCGCTGACGTCCCGGGTCGGCTGACCGGAGGGCTCTTCAGCGGACAGCCGCATGCCGGGCTCAGATCCGACAGTCAGAAACACATAATTATCGTTGGTGAAGGGGTGGAGCCGGTGCTCAAACTGATTTTGCTGTTCATTGAAGATCACCTTGTCGGGCCCGTTGGCAAAAAACTTCACACGGTCGCCTTCATCAAAGGATCCGTCAGATTCCCCTCTGACAATGATGGGAATTTGTGCCAGTTCCGGTCTTGGGGCGCTGTTCAGATGCGGCAGTTCATAGCCCGGCGTGGTCCAGACCTGAATGTTCCGGGGATCAATATTATCGGTGTTGATTCCAAGGGCATCCAGATAATCGATGTCAAGAGCGTAGAGGTCATCTTCAGGGACGGGGATTTTGAACCAGTCGCCAGATGAGAGAGGGTTGTCAGGGGTGTCGGCGACATCAGCAGGCTGATATTCCTGCCGTAGCTGCGGTTCATCGGAATCTTTGTATACACGGATGCGCAAATGGCGCAGAACCTGGAAGTTCAGGCTTTCTTCTTCGTTCTGCCGGGCAATGTGGATAGTGAGCGGCGCCTGCATTTTACCTCTTGTGTACCCGGGCTGTCCGGTTTCGATGACAGGCGTATCGCGTCCTTCAATCATCAGCTGGCCGGGATTTTTGGCGTAATGCAGCTTGCTGGAATCGGCAGTGACCGGCACTATTTCCTGTTCCATGACCCGGTACCGCGCCTCCCCGTTCTGCCAGGGAACCATCACCATTTCCGGAGCAGTAATGAGAAGCTTGTCGTTTTTTAATTCATACTCATCGAACTCGGGAGTCTGATGCACTTTCCGCAGGTTCTGCGCATCAGCGACAAGCCCGAATAACAGGAGGAGCAGTAACCCCGTGCTGGCTGCTATGGAATATTTACGAATTGCCATGAAACAGTCGTGCGCTATGAGCGCAAAGAAACAAAAAGATGGTTATTGATATATGAGGGCAAGGATTAACGGTTCAAATCTTCATTAGCATATGAAAAAGCAACCTTTAGAGCAGAACCGGCAAAACCTGTGTGCAGTAACCACTGATGCAATAGGCAATATCGTTTTATTGGAAATTTGATAAATAAATTACGTCCGGAAGATGTTAAAGTCAATGATGTGCTGCATATTCATATCAATTCTGTAATTATTGCCGATGCCCCGCCGCCGCCGTTGCAGATAGCAGCACAACCCCGTTGTTTTTCATATCTGCGAAGGGCATGGATGAGAGTGACAAAAATTCGTGCTCCGGAACATCCGACCGGGTGACCCATGCTCACAGCACCTCCGTGGACATTAACAATGTCCGGATCCAGATCAAGAAGTGCCATATTCGCCAGTGCTACCACGGAGAAAGCTTCGTTGATCTCAAACAGACCGATGTCACCGGATTTGAGTCCGGCCCTGTCCAGTGCAGCCGGTATGGCTTTCGAAGGTGCTGTGGTGAACCATTCGGGTTCCTGCGCGGTACTGGCATGACTGAGAATCCGGGCAACCGGGGTCAGATCCAACTGTTTTGCCTTGCGTTCGCTCATCAGCAGCACCGCAGCCGCTCCGTCACTGATGGGCGATGCGTTTGCCGCTGTGACCGTGCCTTCCTTCTGAAAGGAGGGGGACAGTTTCGGGATTTTGTCAAAGTTTACACGATCCATTTCTTCATCATCACCGATGACTTCGGCACGGGTTCGTCCTTCACGTATTTTGACAGGTGTCACTTCTTCATTAAATGCGCCTTCATCACGGGCCCGGCGCGCCCGGCGGTATGACATGGCGGCATAGTTGTCCTGTTCCTCGCGGGAAATGTCATATTTTTCAGCGCATTTTTCAGCGAAACGGCCCATGTAGGCATGGGTGAAGGCATCACAAAGACCATCGCGGATGATGCCGTCCTGCATGTCCGTATGACCCAGTTTGTTGCCGAACCGGGCACTGTGGACATAGTACGGAACGTTGCTCATGCTCTCCATGCCACCGGCAACCACAACATCAGCATCGCCCGTCTGAATCTGCTGAGCGGCATACATTATTGCCTTCATTCCGGAGGCGCAAACCTTGTTGACGGTTGAGGAGGGTGTTTTATTTGAAAGTCCGGCTTTCAGAGCGGCCTGACGTGCGGGCGCCTGACCGACACCGGCCGAAAAGACATTGCCCATGACCACCTCATCTATTACATCAGGATTGAGGCTGTTGTTTTTGTAAAGTGCTCCTATGGCAATGGCTCCGAGTTCAGGTGCGGTAAGTGATTTCAGTTTGCCGCCGAATGAACCCATTGGCGTACGGCTTGCATCAATAATGACTACATTTTCCATTCAGATGTTTGACGGTTTTGTTGATGTGAACCGGGACCTCACATTTACATATCTTTAAATATCGGATTCATCACGCCAGGATACAAGCCTCCAGTCAGCGGTACTGTCAGAGCGTGTGAGGCGGAAGCTCGCCGACCCGTCACTGCGAAGCGGAGGTTCGGACGGGGAAAGAACAACACTCAGATTGAACCTTCGGATGACTTGCGCTTCGGTCTGGTCTTCCTCGATGACTTCCTGGGTGATATTGTTCCAGCGCACGTTAATATCGTAGCTTTGGGAGAACATGTTGTAAGTACTGTTCATTTCTTCCGAACGCCCCCAGGTGACATCTACATTTCGCTCATCATCGCGATAAGTAAATGTGAAATCGGGGTGGATAAGCGGTCCGTACAGCGATGTGTCACGTAGTTCGTAGGCTTTTTGAAATCGCGTGTAAAACCCTTCAATAGTGGATGGATCACCCAGAAGTTCGGCAAACGGATCACCTTCCAGCTCTCCAGGGGCGAAAGGGTTGTTGCACCCGGCGGTAAAAACCGGGAGCAAAAACAAGCAAAGGCATATGTAAATCCGGCGAGGGGTCATGGGAAGATGCTCATAGAGCCGAATCAGAAGGTGTTCAGACCGTGTCTTTTCAAAGGTAACTGCCGCCCTGATCAAGATCAACAGCATGTGCGCGGACAGGGCTACAGACTATCAAAAGCGGAATCAAGGTCAGCTATGAGATCATCAATGTCCTCAATGCCGACAGATAACCTGATGAGCGAGTCTTTGAGTCCTGCTTCTTCACGAATGTTTTTCGGTATGGAGGCATGGGTCATGCTTGCGGGGTGGCTGATCAGAGACTCCACACCACCCAGGCTTTCGGCAAGTGTAAACACCGAGGTGTTGCTCATGAACTTTTCAGCACTCTCCTGGTCATCACTTTTCAGGCTGAATGAGACCATCCCCCCGAAATCACTCATCTGCTTTGCAGCAATTTCGTGTCCCGGATGATCACTGTGCCCGGGGTAGCGGACATCACCCGTCATGGGGTGGTTGCGTAGGTAATCGGCAAGCGCACGTGCATTTTGGCATGATCGCTCTACCCGCAGTGAAAGCGTTTTGATTCCCCTCAGTGCAAGGTAGCAGTCCATCGGCCCGGGGACGGCACCTGTGGTTTTCGTCTGAAATGTGAGGTTCTCATATATCTCATCGTTGCTGGTGCTGACTGCTCCGCCGATAAGATCGGAGTGCCCGCCAAGATACTTCGTTGTGGAATGGACAACGGCGTCAGCGCCCTGGTTTAATGGTTGCTGAAGTGCCGGAGAGGCGAACGTGTTATCGACAACCGTATAAGCGCCATGATGTTTTCCCAGACCGGCAATTCCTGCAATATCGGCTATTTTCAAGAGGGGATTGGTAGGGGTTTCTACCCACAGCATCCTGGTATCCGGCGTTATGGCTTTGCCGACATTATCAACAGACCGCATGTCCACAAAGCTGAAAGAAATTCCGAAAGGTTCAAAAACCTCTTTGAACAAGCGGTATGATCCGCCGTACAGGTCATTGGTAGCGACAACATGATCGCCGGGGCGCAGCATTTTCAGGAGGGCATCCATCGCGGCGCAGCCCGATGCAAAAGCACAGGTGTAGCGGGCATCTTCAAGCCCGGAAAGCAGGTTTTCAAGTGCCGTACGGGTGGGATTGGTAACCCTGGCATATTCGTGCCCCTTGTGTTTGTTGGGTGCCTCCTGGGCGTAGGTGGATGTGAAAAAAACAGGAGGCATCACAGATCCTGATGTCTCTTCGGGTTTTTGTCCGGCGTGGATGGTTTTTGTGTTGAATTTCATGTGTTTATAATTTGTGATTCTGACGTCACATGTAGTACCCATGTTGGCTATAATCATGCTCCTGTGTGACGGTAAGCCGCCATGGGCATTTC
>Ga0207421_10001268_pt1 | contig 32761 bp, 25 predicted proteins | sample SodLakKL_010_SED_4_FD_187542 | JGI IMG/M metagenome (GOLD analysis project Ga0207421, IMG submission 187542) | Alkaline sediment microbial communities from Lake Tanatar, Kulunda Steppe, Russia - 8KL_010_SED (SPAdes) (version 2) | ecosystem: Environmental > Aquatic > Non-marine Saline and...
CCTTTAACCAACTCCAGTGTCCAATCTGCTTGCTCAGGTAACACCCGTATATACCTGACCTCTCTGGCCCACAACCCCGCTTCGCTCAGATGTCCCTCATCGTTCAAGAAGGCTATACGGGGTCCTCTTTCCCAATCCGGGACCTGGTCGCCGTCCTCTTCGAAGGCCAGTATGGCTTCGAACTTCGCATCTATGTCTGTCTCTTGGTAATCTTCATCTAATACTGGTACATACCCTTCTACCTGTTCCCTGGGATATGTCATAGTGTAGCCGTCTCTAGCCTCCACCTCAAGGGTGTATTCCTGCCCACTGTAGATATTGGAAACCAGATCGGTGAGATAAACTCCCCGGTAAGTGTTGGGTCCGCTGATACTCTTTGTAGATCTTATCCTTTTACCTTCTCCCTCTACGGATCCCATGTTCCTCAATTCTTCGAAGGTATAATCATGTTCGGTGGTCCCTTCGAGGGTGATCCCTACCTCTGTGTCGGTATAGAAATCCTCTATGATCTCTATCTCATGTACGTTCCTCACCCACAAAGAACCTGCCGAAGTCTGTGTGTCGAACTCCGCATCCAGGGATCTAGTCATCTTCAGATCGGCGTTGCTGAATTCACCGTCATCAGGCATGACGACTATCATGGGTCCGGACTCCCAATCCGGGACCTCCGTGCCATCCACGGAGTAAGCGACTATTATATCACCCTGCATCTCCCTGTTGGTTTCGGAAGGGAATATTTGACGATAAGAAAAACGCTGTGAGTATCCATCGGTTGCTGTTATCTCGAGCAGATCGTTTTCATCCATCTCAGGGACTAGTGTGCTTAAAGGCACACCTTCGTACAGGGCCTTTTCGTTCCAGTTATCGTGTATATTTTGAAAGGATGATTCGCCGGAAACCGTGTCCATATCCTTGAGATCTTCTAACTCATAAGCCTCTCCCTGAACTACTATCAAAGCGTCCTCTACGTCATCCTCATCTTCTACACAACCTGTAAGAACTACGCTTAACAGAAGTATCGTAACAAGAACTAAAGATACATATTTTATTCGACCGTCTTTCTTCATGTTATTTCCTCGTTATGCTTTACTAAGCATATCTATTATTTAACCTTTTCACCGGCACTCCTCAACGAGGTTCTCCATGATCCTTTCCAGAAAGTTCCTAAGAGCCTCCTTTTCATCTTCTTGAAATCCTTCCAACATCCTGTCCTCCGCTCTACGGTCGATCTTCCTTATAAGGTCCTCGATCTCGTCCTTCTTGTCTGTGAGGTAGATCCTCACCGCCCTTTTATCGTCAGGATCTTTTTCTCTTACCAGATATCCCTTTTCCACAAGACTATCTATCACCTTGGAGATAGTGGATTTTGATATGTGAAGGGCCTCACATAGTTCCTTCTGTGTTTTGCCATCACCCTTTTTGATGAGTTTGAAAAGTACGGGGAATTCTCCTCGGCTGAAGTCGTATGGTTTTAACATCTTTCGGATGTACATTATCAGCTTCTTGTGTACTATCTGGTGGAGTTTATGTATCGTATCTTTTTGTTCATCTTCCATATCACAGCACCTCAGGTCTCTATCTCTTCGTCATCTAAAGGCAGTTCGGATTCATCTTCGATTATCTTCTCCTTCCACATACCCGTGTAGTACAACACCATGGCGATAGCCGCCGCTACAACGTTGCTGAAGGCCATGCCGACCCAAACACCTCTAGAATACCACCCAAGAACCAGGGCGAAGAAGAACACGAACACCAATCTTAGACCCCATATCCTGGTAAGATTGAGTATCATCTGCTGAACGGTGTGACCCGAACCGCCCATTATCTTGGTCACCGCTCGGAATATGCCGAAGAACGGCATGGAGAGTGAGAACAGCAGTAGATATTCCGCCCCCTCGCTTATAACCGCCGGATCTTCAGGTACGATGAAACCGATCAGCAGGTTCCTTGCCATGAATATCACCACGGCTATAACGGACATGAGGGCCGTGAGGGTGATCAATCCGGTCTTTGCCACCTCTTCCGACCTCTCTATATCGTCGGCACCCAGGCTCTGTCCTATCATGGTGGCCATGGCCATGGTTATGCCGCCCATAACCAGGAACGTTATGTTGAGTATCTTACTGCCCGCACCGTATGCGGCTCCGGCGACACCGGGGTTCGGAAGACGGTAGATGATAGCCCACAATATCAGAAAACCGAATGAACTACCGAACCTACCGAATGAAGCAGGGATGCCCACCTTTACGAGTTTTTTTATCTTGTCGAAGTCCGGCCTAAGATATGAGAGTTTAACATGGATTCCAAGCTTACCGGAGAACATGAGGTAGAATGAATACACCGCCGCCACACCTCTGGTGGCGACAGTGGCTATGGCTGCACCCCTTATGCCTAAACTAGGTACGGAGTAACCAAATATCGTTGGTATGGTAAGACTCCATGGACCTATACTGATAACGTATCCGGAGCCCAAGATCAAGATCGGGTCGATTATCAGATTTAGGGTGGTGGTTACGGCAACGATCTTCATGGGCGTGATATTGTCCCCCCAACCCCGCATGATGAACATGAAAGCGAAGAACAGGAACATGAATGGCATCCCTAAGAAAGTTATCTGTAGATACTGCGTACCGTACAGCGCGAGTTTTGCACCCTCTTCACCACCACCGGTTAGCATATCCATGAGGTACGGGGTAGATAGATATCCTATGGCACCGAGTATCACCGAAAGTATGATCACCGTAAAGTACAGCTGTCCTGCGTACTTAGAAGCGGTCTTGTACCTCTTTGAGCCCGTGTACTGCGATATCAGTGCCAAAGCTGCTATTCCGAAGCCGATCTCCAACGCCATGATGATGTGTACGACGGACCAGGCCTGACTGGAAGCGGCCACGGCGTATGAAGCCTCCTCGACTGGCAAACGTCCCAACCATATGGTATCAACCAGGTTGTAAAGTGTTCTCAAAAAGGTCGCTACCATAATGGGCCATCCCAGTTTTAACATCACGATCAGGATGTTCCCCTCTAAAATCTCGTCCTTTCCTGGTTTACCCATATACCTACGCAGTTTCTGATAGATGCCTTCGGTCTCAGTTTCATCATATGATCTTGTACTATCGGTAGCCATCGTATAAGTTTCTGATGAAACTATCCTATTTAATGGTTTCCCATGAAACTAAAATATTTACCAAAGCTTATGCTAAAACCATGGTGACTATCCATGATCGTCCCCTATTCACGGATTGAACAGCGAATCAGACAAGGTTGGATTTACCTGTATGTCATATATCCGGACGGTATTGCCGTGTCCATCGGTATAGGAGTGTTCTCCACGGGTCCAGCTGTGAAGCGATGTTCGGTAACCTCTTGGTTCATCACCATTACGGTTCAACACACTCGATTTAGTGCCACATGTCTTCTGTGAGAATAACTATTCATTCCATAATTTGTACCAGACATGTATTCATCACTACAAAATAATATTTTAAAAAAAAGAAAGAGGAAAGGGGTTTTATAAAAAAGTGGTTCAACGCTATGTAGCGCTTACCGTCTGATCATATATCACCTTTCCAGGTCATATCAGATGGTGGCTCAGGTTCTCCTAGGATGAGATCTGGTGGAGTCGGACCTCCACCGCCTCCTCCTCCGCCACCGCCTCCAGAACTCGATATATAATCGATGGTGATGCTATAGCTGATGGATTTCTCCCAGCCACCATAACCTTCAGCAGAGCTTGCGGTGATCTCTATTACGAACTCTTGGCTATCGCCTGGGCTCATTCCTAGATCGTTTAGATTGTAGGTATGTGACAAGGTGATCTCGTTCTGTTCGACTTCATACATATTCCAACCATTTAAAACGTAAGAATAAGGCTCCCAATCTTCGATCTGTTCTACTGCATGATACCCTGGTAAATTTGAAGCAAAATCAACTTTTATATCCACTAAAGGTATCGGTGAAAACTCCCAATCCGGTGGATACATCGGGTCATACGTCGGGTGGCTCATGGGGTCTGTCACATCTACGGATATATCATCACTCCAGTATCTTTGCCCGCTAGTCGTTGATAGCGTGGGGCTATGACCTGCCCAGTTAGAATCTACTGATTGTATCTCGCCATTATATATATTTATTATTATTGTAGATTCTGCACTATCTAATATGGTCTGTACGTTATTAGTAGGTGACCCTTGTAACCAAGAACCAATAAGGTTAGTTGCAGAGATGTGAAGTGAATATTCTCTGGAATCATGAGGCATTTCAAAAGAAAATACGGTGGCGGCTTGATATGAGGAATCTACTGCATTATAACCTATAACATTTTGGAATTCAACAAAGGTTTCTTCATGGAAATCAGTAGCGTCACCTACAAGTGTTGATTTACTAGCACCACAGTAATCAAAGATATAGGAAGATAATCCAGAAATAGGATATCCCGTAAAATGGTCGACAAGATGTGATGCACCTTCCTTCATAATCTCTCTAGAACCTATGTTTGGAGTATCCCCCTCATCTTGATTATACCAATTATCACCAGTCGTATTAGTCCCATAATTACTTCCTGTATTTACATTAATCTTTCCAGGTGGTGCATCATTATCTCTACTACTGAAGTATGAAGATAATCTAATACCATATCCATTGTAATAATGGTTAGTAGGGGGCGTTACAGATTCAGAAAAAGCTGTAGCACTAACAAGAACTTTTATTTCCGTACACTCTTGCCCATGCTCATTTATAAGACTATTCGTATCATAAACATCAGCAATCAGTGATATTCCATTTTCTAAGTAGTAATTGTTCCCTTGGTGATAAGCAACAAACGGTGATTCTTGGTCGTGAGATTTAAGATCCATATTATAACCTGTCATATCGGGGGAGTCATTACTTTGGAACCATACAGCATCCCACATCTCCTCATTTGTTCCATCTGAATCAGCGGACGAACTGGTTATAACTAACGGAGATAACAATGCTACGACAATCAATAATGAGAATATTTTACCATTCATGATAAATCACCATTCCATAAATGTTAGATCAATTGTCGAGGTTACATCTTCAGATAGACCAGTCAAGGTCCCTCCAAATCGGTAAGTGTATGGATTTACTAAATTCGATTCGCCGATTAATATATCTAGCCTTGTAGATACACTGAAGTGTCCATCTTCTACATCGAATGTGACAAAGGCTTTTCGATCACCCCGTACCCCTAGTTGATATTTGCTAGGTTCATCATAACCAACGAATGAGGTATTATTTCCTTCATAGGTACCCAATTGGAAATTTACATGATTATCTATGGTATTTTCACCACCCAATCCTTCAACGGAGAAGATAAACTCATCTAAATCGTAACTATCAGAGAAGTTCCCAACGGCATACAAATATATTATAGTTTGATATTCCCCTGTTTTTCCTACTATCGATGATTGATGTACTAAAATAGTCAGTTCTAACGTGTAATTCTCGTCTACGATAGAAACAGCAGTAGAAGTTTTGTTTTCATAGTATTTATCCGTAAGGTCCGTTCCCTCGACCAAACCATCTCTATACTCTACATCAATCTCTACATACCCTTCTTCCACATCTATCGGCTGCTCATCCTCGTACAGATAGTACCCAGCCACCGCTGCTATCAGCAGTACGGGTACGAGCAGCAGTGTTATTGTTTTTATCCTATTTTTTTCCATTTCTTTTCACCATTTCTCTTCGTTTTACGGTAATTTGTGTCCCTTTCCCATAGAGTGTAAAACAAACTTATATTTATTTTTTTCTGCAAATTCATCAACTATATATTTCATAATATGTTGCTATTGCTATTGATAAAATCAATATATTTGGATGGAAAGGAATAAAACATCTTTTTCATCACACTGATAACCTTTTACAAATAGATAATAAAACATAGAATGGTGAGATAAAAGATCAATCAAATCGTTCAAGAAGAAAATATTTTGGAGTGAGTGGTTTGAACTATTATATGTTAACTAATTGAATTATTCTAACCAATAGTGATGTAAATTCATAAAGATTATAAAGAACGACATACAAGGTACTATAGATAAAAATGACTGAAAAAAACGAGATGGAAATTCTTTTGTTCTCTACTGATGATAATTTACATTCATGTATCCTAAAAGAATATGGCTCGAATTACACAAGAAAATTGATGAGTTGAATTACTAGCCTAGTAGGTCCATTTTAAAAAAGTCTAAACCATCAGAAGTTATTTGTATCACTCATTGATAAAAAAACCTCATAGGTCCCTAAAAACGGAGTTCACCAAACCAGTACTGATGTTCATCATCCAGATAGCCATAACCATATTTGCAGGCTACTTCTATATAATGGGCGATTACTTCATTTCCGCTTTATTGTGTATATGCTTAGCTGGTGTTTATGATCATAAAGGGAAAGAGGATGACGCGAACCTACCCAGATGCGTATCGGTAAGGTGGTTTAAGATGATAGTAGGATATCAGCCAAAGAGATCATAGCTCTCGATCATTTCTCCCTCCTCTATAGGCACATTGTTCGCCTAAACTTTCTTTTTTATCATGAACAGTACAAGTCTCAACACGATAACCAAGGCTGCAATCAATGGGATTATCAAAATCATAAGACCCACCCGTCAGCATAATCATCGTCGGGCGGTGTTTCTCTAAGGGAGATTCACTTTCAATAGGTATTGTTTCTGTTGTGAGGTTATAAGTTAAAAACTCGGGCTTTTCGCCGTTGTCATCTGAAAAGAAAGGATATGTTTCCCATCACCAAGGTGTTGATGTTGCGTGCTCAATATACAAAACCCATGAACAGTATCAATATCGCTACTAGATATACTCCCTTCTTCATCGATATGGTATGATCGACTTGTTATTATGTATATGCATTAAATTATTTTAATATACAAAATACTATTCATCGTGAGATCATCGAGGTATCGTAAAGGTCCTCTCTAAAATAGCGGACATCAAGATTCAACGAAAAACTACTTTACGTAGTATGTGATGTACTTACAGAAGCGCAGAGTGATGTTAGGTTTCGAAGTATGGTCTCTATGGCAGACCATATCGTCAATCCGCCTTCTATCATATCCTATGGAGGTAAGAAAATCAAGATCGCATGCCTGGGATGGGGTTCTCTGTTGTGGAGATCCCATGACCTTAATGTTAAGGGAAGATGGAGAAACGATGGACCTGAGCTGCCGATCGAGTTCGCCAGGGTCGCTGACGATGGAAGGTTGACCCTTGTACTGCATTGGGATGCCGAACCTATACGCGTTTACTGGATCGAACTCGATACCGACGACCTGAGCGAAGCTATCGAGATGCTGCGGAAACAAGAAGGTACCATCGAGCCCGGGATAGACTTCGTGACTCACGAACACGGTAGATGTTGTATCCCCAGGGTCTTGAGAGAAGTCAATCAATGGCTGATAGAAAACGGTCTGGATGCAGCGGTATGGACCGGTTTGGATTCGAACTTCGAATCAAAGACTGGGATGGATTTTAACCATGAGAACGTGATCAAATATTTGAAGGGGCTCGAGGGAGAAGAACTAGAAAGGGCTAAAGAGCACATCCGGAAGGCACCTGAGCAGGTGCGTACAGCCGTGAGGAAACGTGTAGAGGAAGAATTAGGTTGGACCCAGATCGATGGATGATATCTTCGACCTCAATATACTGATATCGAGTCCATGAATATATTGGGTACCACATTGTATATATGATCGATCTCGAGAGCGATTCCAAAAAACTCTTATTATACAAAATTATGCACCGGCTATGAGCGAAGAAGATGAGATATCCGTAGAAGACGTAGGAAAGGGTGAAGAGATAGCCGTGAAAGTAGCTGACTGGCTCGCCGAGAAGAAGAGGATCCCTGAAGGGGTTTTGAAGGGGACGGTTGAAGCTACGACCGAGAAAGCCATATTGATCGGTGACGATTGGATCCCAAAAAGTCAGGTAGAAAAAGCCTGGTCACCCTGAATCGGATTTTTTTGCAGTGAGTATGAACTGATGAAAGTCTGATCCATCTATCTCTGAGGTCCAACCATGTTCAGAGAAGAAGCGGACTAGCGATCCTGGAGCTAAGAAATACGAGGGTTCGCCTAACAGCCTTTCTACCATGCATATTATCTTGGTCAGAGGGCTCTTCGGTTCGAGATCAATTATCACCACACTTCCTCCTGGTTCGGTCACCCTGACCAATTCTTTCAACGCCCTGTGCTTATCTACAAAGTGATGCAGCGCATCGATGCATAATATGGTATCGAATGAACTATCGCTGAACGGTATTCTGCTGGCATCTCCTTGCACTCTGTGCAGCGATCGATCGGAATGTTTCAACATCGGTCTTGACCGGTCCAAAAGATATACCTGAGTATCCGAACTCGAGATCTTCTGTAGAATCGTCCCGGTACCCCCTCCAACATCAAGTATCTTTTCCGAATTCGACGTTGATGACTCTAAATCGGGTCGAGGGATAAACCTGTCGAATACCGAATAAACCGGAGCTATATGGTCGAATATTCGTGACATCTGATCCTATATCATGGAAGGAGTTCGTAAAAGTATTTTTTATCACTTTTCAAAGAATCGTTTAGCGGCCTCTGCAACATCTTCCGGGAACTTGTTGGAGTAAGGTTCATCCATGAGTTTACTTAAGGCGAACACGTCGCACCAGTAGTATCGATCCATGCTGCTCCTGGCCACGATATCAACGATGGTCGTCGGTTCCTTTATCCTTTCTAAAGGAGTGATACATATATTGAACGAGTTCAAACCCAAGCTAGAATAGTATTTTAAAGTGTTCGTTATACCTCTTGAGATGTCGTTCAATCCTTCCGGATCTAAGGATGTGAATCCCTCTAGTGCTATCCCCTGTACGTGTTCCAGTCCCCGTGGTGCGAATGGGGTTATCCATCGGATCTCACCAGTATCACCTATATAACGCTCTTCAATCTCTTCAAGTAGTGATCTGTAATAGTTTTCTGGGTATCTTTCAAGTCCATCCATCATCCTCTTGAGATAATCCATCGGTGAACGGGACATCAGCACCTGCATGTGAGGATGTACGATGCTACTCCCGGCAGGCTTGAGGTAATTCATCATGATGTTGGAGTAGAGATCTTCGGTAGATCCTTTCAAGTACTGCTGTATCAGTTTGAACCCATCGGTGAACTGCTTTTCCTTAAAATCATCCAGTGGTAGATAATGTTCCTCAGTTAGACGGATGACCAGCGACCTCTCTGCGTAGGGACTTATATTGGCCAATAGCACCGCTTCACCCTCTTCCCCGAGTTCATTGTCCATCACCCTGTTGTCCCTGGCACCTATCTCGTAGATGGTCTCCGGGCAGAAGGGGCAGAATCCGCCTGTTATCTCCTCTTGGATGTCAGCGTTCCTCGATATAGGAAGGTCCTTCTGAACTATCCTACATCTTTTTCCGGTCAGAGGGTCCTTTCTGATGATTATGGTCTCCTCGATGACCTCGTTCTTCGTGGGATCATAGAACTTGCTAACTTCAGTTACTTCTTCGAAATCTATCATGGTGAGCAGTAACTGTTATTTTAGATATTTATAACCTTTGAAAAGGTCGGTATCGGAAAAAACAGCCTAACACATCCATAACTATTTATATCTCCTCCTATACGGTGTTCTGTAGAGATGAACCATATGGAAGAAACTATATGTTCGATTGAGATAACGAGGGATAACGACTTGCTGAAAGCCAAAGTACAGAGCGATAAAGGCAAGTATAGGGAGTATCAGACCGACGAGATGGAATATCTTATAGAAAGGATCTACGACGATATCCAGATGGAGATCGAAGAAGATCTCTGGTAGAGGATCGGGTCTGTGATAGACACAGAATGGACTTCGGAGTCTGATATATAGGCCGTGGTTCACCGTATATTACCTTTTCATACCACACCACTGTTTATATCGCTGCATGAATAGTAATTACATTATAAAGTAAAGTGTATTATTGAATAATTAGAAAATATTATATAGTTTATTTCTTTGTCTTGAAAGTAAGTGAGGTAGAAATTGTACCTATAGTCAAGTGAAAAATATGGAGCGGTAAGATGAAAATTAAAAAAACCATGAGTTTGGGTATCGTATGTTTGCTGATAGTGAGTGTTTTTGGGATGGCCATAGCCCGTGTAGATGACGGCTATGCAGACGAGTTCGATCCCAGAGAAGAGATACAACAGGATGATCACGATTATGTGGATCATATACGTATGGAAGTGAGGATGGATACTAGTGTTGGTGTAGGTGATACAGCCACAGGCGTTCTTGATGCCTACCTACAGCCGATCACAGGTTCATTTTATGAAGATCTTCCCGGAGAGTGGAAAGATGATCTATCTACCCTGGACAGCTATGGTAGCTACAACGAATTTTCATTCAACCCAGCTTACACCGAAAAATCTGGCGTTGAAGTGGATATAGATGGGGAGGGTAACTTGATGTTTAACCCCTTTGCCATAGAAGATGTACGTTACGCATCTAATTGGCTGCTGAACAGATCTTATGTGGTGGATGAGATCTATGAGGGATACGCTCTGCCTCAGTATCAGGCCATAGGCCAGTTCAATCCAGATTATCAAGACGAGTTGGCTCCGATAGATGATGAGCATGGTCTCGAGTTCGAAGGTGACTTCGATAAAGCCTACGGCATGATCCAGGACGCTATGGGTGCCTGGGTAGATAACCCTGATCTGGAAGGTGACCTACGAGCCCCGGATGACGGAGATTCTGATTTCTGGGAGTACAGACCTGTAGGTGGAGATTGGGCTCCCGTCGAGATCGAAGGACTCATACGTATAGATGATATAAGACACGCTATCGGCCTCTATTTTTCAGACCTTCTCGAGGATGCTCACATAAAAGTAGATAGAAATATGGCTGACAATTCATTGATCAACACATGGCTATTTACAGACCCTGCAGACTTTGAGTGGGGCTTCTATACTGGTGGATGGGTCGCTTCATCCGTACAGGCATATCAGCATGCTACACCCGTGCATATGTACACTGATTATTGGCCCTACATGCCCGGAGGTATAGACGGTCACTCTAACAGATACTACCACCTACGAGATGAACCCTACGCACAGGATCTGCTAGAAGAATGGGCGACTCCTTTGATGGCAAACCGATTCGAGGATGAAGAGGAATATTGGGATGCAGTTCGACATATTTCAGATATGGGTATTGAAAAGAGTATGAGGACCTTCGTGTCTACCGAACAAACTGTTTACGTTTTAAATAGAGAAAATGTTGGTGATATCACTGCGGACTCAGCCACTGGGTGGTCGCAGGTATTTTCACCTAGGACCATCAAAACTCTCGATGGCACATTGAATACTGCGGTAACATCTTCCGGATATCTTTACTCTGGCCCTTGGAACAACATCGATGGTTCCTTGGATTACCGTGGTTCATTACAGCAAAGGACCACAAAAGACTTCGCCACTCATCTCGATCCGACACACGGTACACCTATTCCCATGAGGGCTGAATGGACTGAGATCCAAAGGGATTATGAATACGATGAAGATGGAGAACTGATCACAAATCTGGCTGTACCGGATAACGATGATGTTTGGTTCTACGATGTGCAGGAAGAGGAGTGGCTGAATGGAGGATACACTTACGAACCTGTATTTGATGGAGATACACAGACCGGAGCAGAACTGGTTGAGAGGGATACAGCAGCGACCGCGGTCACTTACAATTACCATCTCGGTACATGGCATTCAGGACACGAATTAACGATACAGGATATACTCGCATGGAATTCTTTCTCCAAACAGTTGTCCTTTGGTCCTGAATGGGACGCTCTTGGAGACCAACATTACCATGGTCCATGGGGTTCTAGAACAAGAAACGATCACTTGAACACAGTTGCCATAGAGATAGTAGATGAAGAAGAAGGTATAGTCACATTTTATGGTGATCATACCTCACCTATCGATGAAGAAATAGGTGGCTATTATGCGGATCTCCCGGAGGTTCCATGGCAGCTATATGAGGCTGCAACACATCTTAGGGGGGCTACAGAGTTCGCAGATTCTAGTAATACTACCCATGAGATATATGAATGGTCTTATATCGAAGATACTAATCAGGTTCACTGGCTACGTAACGCCCAGACGCTTGATTTCAAAAACACATTGCAGAACATGGCTGATGACGGTTGGATACCTTCTTATCTAACACACGGACCGACTCCGATAACTGAAACCGAGTTGGTGGATGAAATAAACGCTATACGATCATTCCAGGACGAATACGATCATTCATGGGTAACCCAGGGACCATTTAAACTGACCGACTATGACTCTGCGAACCTAGTGATGGAATTCGATAGATGGAACGAGGAAGATGGTTATCCCTTCCCTCCCGGTGGAAATCAATTGGTTCATGATTGGGAAGATCTTCATGGTGTAAGGAACGATCTAGATGGACACTACACCCTTATGAACGACCTCACTCCAGACTGTGACGGCTATCATGAATATGCTTCTGAGAACGCCGATGACGGTTCTGGATGGCTGCCTTTAGGTGACGACACTCAAGCCTTCGAAGGTACGTTCCAAGGAAATGGGCACGACATCTCAGGACTATATATAGATAGACCGAACACTGATCACGTCGGTTTGTTCGGTTGCATCGGTTCCGACGGGGAAGTTAACGACGTGGGTGTTGATGCTGAAGTGAGCGGTGACCGGTATGTAGGCGGGCTTATAGGTGAGAACAGAGGTTTGGTGTCGAACTCGTACGCTACAGGTGATGTGTATGGGTCCGGTGGTACTGTAGGCGGACTAGTGGGTTTCAATCAAAATGGCGGAACCATAAAAAATGCGTCTGCCCATGCAACTGTGATTGGAGATATCAGTTATACCGGTGGATTGGTTGGGCATAATCGCCATCATATCTACGATTCCTTTGCCACTGGAAACGTTGTCGGTACCAACGATGTCGGTGGACTAGTAGGGTACAACCGTGGTCTAGACCCTGTTATCTTACGGTGTTATGCAACAGGGGATATAGGTGGTACGCTCAACGGGATCGGTGGTTTTGTCGGTAGTAACCACCTTGGAGCTGATATATCTGATTCATATTCCACAGGAAACGTGATCCGATTATCTGGTACGTTCACTAATTACGGTGGTTTCGTAGGAAGAAACGCTCAGGCAAGGATAGTCAACTGCTACTCGACTGGACAGGTAATATATGAAGATGCAGATGACCCGACCGATAAAGGCTTCTCAGGTAACGTTGACACCAGTGGAGATTACGAGATGAGCGGCAACTTCTGGGATGTGGAAACCAGCGAACAGATCAGCACAGCCGGTGATGCAACAGGTAAAAGCACTGTAGAGATGATGACCGAGGGTACCTTCACCGAAGCTGATTGGGACTTCGACGATGTCTGGCACATGGTCGAGGAAACTACCTATCCTCTTCTTTGGTGGCAGGAATTACCTTTGTTCTATGATTACGTGGATCATATACGCATAGAAACACGGGAAGAGCTTTCGGACGGGTTCTACGATACCGCATCAGGTGACCTAGATGTATTTTTAGAGTCCATCGATGAAGAAACCTATGACGGCTTCGATGAGTCCATGAAGGATCAGGTGGAGACACTGGATAGCTATGGAAGTTACACTGAACTATCTTTCAACTCCGCTTGGACCGAAGATTCCGGAGTCGAGTTGGATACCGTGGGTGATGGCAATACTGCTGATATCGTCTTCAATCCATTAGCCCTCAGAGAGGTGCGTTACGCAACTAACTGGCTGCTCAGCAGGGAACATATAGTGGAAGATATTTACAACGGATACGGTATCCCACAGTATCAAGCTATCAACATGAGAAATCCAGTATATGATGAAGAACTGGGGATGATAGAGGATGAGCATGGTATAACCTATGAAGGTGATTATGCATATGCATACAACATGATACAGGATGCTATGGAAGATGCCATGGATGACTTGGCTGGAGAGCTCCGTTCACCCTCTGATTCACCAACCGACTTCTGGCAGTATCAACCGCCTGGTGAGACCTGGATGGATGTAGAGATCAAAGGACTGATACGCGAGGATGACCAGCGTCTTGAGATCGGACACTACTTTGCTGATCTGCTGGAGGCGAACGGCATCAAGGTCGAACGGATCGAAGGGGATTCAGGTTTGATATCGGACTGGTTTTTCAGTGATCCCGCTGATTTTGAGTGGGGTTTCTACACAGGAGGATGGCTCGCATCAATGAATGTTGTCTATCAGCACAGCGTCGTATGTCAGTTCTACACCGATCATTTTCCCTACATGCCCGGTGGCATAAATGGACATGCGAACAGATACTATCATCTCAGGGATGAGCCATATGCACAGGAACTGTTGGACGATTGGGCAACACCGCTCATGGATGGACAGTTCGAAAACGAGGAAGAATACTGGGACGCTGTAAGGCATATCACCGATGTCGGTGTGGAGCAGAGTATGAGGGTCTTTATCGATATGGAAAGAGAGCTCATCACCATGAACAAAGATGGCGTTGCCGATGTGGCCACGGATGCGGTTACGGGATGGTCTCAAGTATATTCACCGCGGACTGTCCAGACTGCATACGCTGACTTGATGTTAGGTCAACGATCCACCGATCTGTACATGTCTAACTGGAACATCATCGGTGGTTCAGCATGCTACCATAGTAATATGCAGCAGAGGATATCCCGTGATTTTGCCACAGACCTCCATCCACAAGATGGAGACACAATACCCATGAGGGCAGATTTCATGGATGAAAACGGTGAGATGATGGTCCTGCGAGATTACAAGTTCGATCAAAACGGAGAACTACTTCCAAATATACCGATACCTGATAATGATGATGTATGGTTCTACGACGTTCAGGACCAGATTTGGATGAACGGTGGTTACACATACGAGCAGACTAACGGCGATGCGGACCTCATATCTAGGGATCTCGCAGCCACTGCTGTGACATACGACTTCAGTGAGACCTTGGGGACCTGGCATTCGGGACACGAGTTCACACTTAGAGATATCGTCGCATGGATGGCATTCAACAAACAGCTCTCCTTCGATGAAGACTGGGGTGCCTTCGGTGACCAGTACTTCCATAATATGTGGGGAAATGCTAATAGGCAAAGACATCTGGACACCCTGGCTTGGGAGATAGATGTGGAGAACCAGCAGATCACTGTGTATGGTGACTATGTTAACCCACACGATAGTGATGTAGCAGGATACTACATGGATATACCAGAGGTACCTTGGCAGTTATTCGAAGGGGCCTCTCATCTTAGGGGAGGAACGGGATACGCAGATTCCAGCAATACACCCTATGAGATCTATGAGTGGAGTGACATCGATGACACCAATCAGGTACATTGGTTGGATCCGGATCAAACCCTTGATTTCAGAGGTACACTGGATAACCTTGCATCCGTTGGATGGATACCAAATTACTTGACACATGGACCGACACCGATGACACCTGGTGAACTCGTGGATGAGATAGATGCGATACAGGCATTCCAGGACGAATACGGACATTCGTGGATCTCCCAGGGACCGTTCATGATCACCGTACACGATACAGGTAATAACGTCATGGAATATGAACGATGGACTCAGGAAGATGGTTACCCGTTCCCTGTGGATCACTGGGAAGAGATGTATGAGATGGAAACCTTCAACATGGAACTTACCGCGGATGAAGAATCCGATGGGTGGAACTTCGTTTCCTTCAACCTAGATGTGTTGGAAACCGACCTGGCGACGATATTGGAAGAAATCGAAGGTAGTTATACGAACGTCATGTATTATGATGCAGAAACAGATAGCTGGTATTCCTACGTACCGGGCAGAGCGGAGCACTTCAACAACCTGGATTCATGGGACCATACCATGGGTATCTGGATACAGATGGATGAGGACGCAACACTAACCGTTGAAGGGGTAGAACCTACCAAAACGGACATCACATTGTATCCTGGCTGGAACATGGTTGGTATACCTGCTGAAAACGCTGGAAATCACGGTCTGCCGGAAGAGGTAGATAGGATCGCCTACTTCGATGCTTCCGATGAGTATAACCTAGCGTACGATCACGAACCCGAACAGTTCATCTTCGAACCCGGGCAGGGTTACCAGATATACAACGCGGCAGAGGAACCGGTAACATGGACCGTAAGTTACCCTTCGGCGTTCGTATCCACCTGGAACACCGAAAATTCAGGTGTCAGCAACGATGATCAGATACAACTTCCCCTAGAAGAAAGCGGTACCTACGACTTCACCGTGGATTGGGGTGACGGATCGATCGACCATATCACAAGATGGAACCAGTCTGAAGTTACACATACCTACGACGAACCGGGCATTTACACAGTATCTATCACAGGCACCATCCAAGGCTGGCGGTTCAACAACGGTGGAGACCGAAGGGGGATAATCGAGATATCACAGTGGGGACCACTGAACTTCGGTAACTCCGGCGATTACTTCAGAGGTTGTTTGAACCTTGAACTGATAGCCAAAGACGCACCGGATCTGACCGGGACGACCACTTTAGAGAGCGCTTTCCAAGGGACATATCTCGGTAGTGACGGTGACATGAATGGATGGGATGTATCCGGAGTGACGAACATGGAGGACATGTTCCGAGAGTCGAATTTCGATCAAAGGATCGGTGAATGGGACGTTTCAAGTGTGATTAGGATGAATTATATGTTCGGTATGTCACCCTTCAACCAGGATATCAGCGGCTGGGACGTCTCTAACGTTGAAGATATGACCTTCTTGTTCAGACTTTGTTCGTCTTTCAACCAGGATATCAGTGGCTGGGACGTCTCAAGTGCGACAAACATGTACGGTATGTTCTACAGTGCCACATCCTTCGACCAAGATCTCGGTGAATGGAATGTGTCCGATGTGTCGAACATGGGTAACATGCTAAGGGATACGGCGTTATCCACACCGAACTACGACTCTTTATTGATGAGTTGGTCGGAACTCGATCTTCAGCACGGCGTGGACTTCCACGCAGGCGACACCCAATACAGCAGTGGTGAACCTGCAGATGCAAGGCAGTACATAATCGATGAGTTCGGCTGGAGTATCACCGATGGTGGAGAAGCATAATCGTTCGATGGATATTACATATCCTGATCACCTAGTCTAAGGAAACGATGGATCGCCAGTTTGAATAGTATCGGATAAACTTAGGTTGATCACTATACAAAGTGAGTTCAGACCGTGAACAGTGATGGAAATATGTCTCTACAAATTTGCCACAGCACATATGATATATTATTAATGATATTTTGATTATTATTATTCACATCTGGATAATTAAAAACTAAAATTTAATATCCAACTTACACCCTATTACTATCAAACTAAAACCCGGGTGGTTAAAAATATGATAAAAAAAATACTCACGATCGGACTGGCTTTTATGTTGTTATTGAGCGTTATGTTGGTAGCCATCGGAGGCGTGTCTTTATATGAATATATGTTAGTTGAAGAGAGACCTCAGATAGAAATTATCTCTCCAAACGATGACTATGAATTGCGAGGACATATTTACATAGATGGTGATGAGGACTTTACAACTCAGGCCAACGATGAAGGTTGGCCGGGTAACGGTACGGAAGGAGACCCGTACATAATCGAGGGTTACGAGATAACTGATATGGGGACTGGCTTTGGTTATTGCATTTACATAGGATACACTACCGTTCATTTCATACTCCGAGACAATCTTGTACGGAACGCATGGGGGGATTTTGGTTGGGAATACCGAAACTCAGGTATAGCACTGAGTAATGTGCAAAACGGAGTGGTCGAAAACAACATAGCCTACGATAACGAATACAACGGTATTCGGTTATATGAATCAATTGATGTATCCATCATCGGTAATAACGTCTATGATAACGGTAATGGTGTTCATCTTGAACGTTCCCATAACAATACGATATCGCAAAATACTGGCGATGATAGAATACATCTGGCCAGTTCCGACAACAATGTAGTTACTCACAACGAAGGGCCATTTAGGTTGATCTGGGCACACAACAACGAAGTTTCAAATAACACCGCTGAGAACTACGCTAACGGAGTGGAACTACTTTTCTCCAGCAACAACACCATCTCAAATAATATCCTCAATGATAACTCAAATAGAGGTATATACCTAGAAGAATCCAACGATAACAAGATGATCAACAACGAGATGGACAGTAGTGGAAATCATGGTATCTATTTAGATAAGTCACATCGTAACATCATATCCGATAATTCAGTATCATTCTGCGATCAAGGTATACATCTTTACTATTCACAGGACAATGTTATATCCGGTAACACGGCTTCAGGTAGTGTTGAGCACGGTATTTACGTCCGCTATTTCTCCACCAGTAACATCATCGAAGATAACATGTTGATCTGGAACGGTCTCCATGGTATCTACGTTCATTCTTCAGATGATAACGTGATATCAGAAAATACCATCGATAACAATCATCACGGGATATACCTGCGTTCTTCCCGTAACGCCGATTTAAGTGCAAATACGATGGGTGATAACGGAGTTTACATCACCGGAGACGGTTTGGACTACTGGAATACCCATGATATGGACACCGATAACAGGGTGAACGACAGACCTCTTTACTTTATGAACGGAGTTGAGGGAGGTACGGTTCCTTCCGATGCGGGGCAGATAATTTTAGTCAACACAACAGACATGGTGGCTGAGGACAGCGACGTAAGCGGCGCCTGTGTAGGGATAACCCTGGCTTACTCCGAGAACAATATCATAGAGAACATGTATGCCAGTTCAAACACCCTGCACAGTATATTCTTCTTCAATTCACATGGAAATTCCATCGCAGATGTGATATCGGATCACAACGACGATCATGGGATATATCTATCGAATTCAAACGGTAACAAGATAGCGGGATGCAGTGCATCGAACAATAACGTCTACGGCATATTCCTTGAAAACTCCCACGAGAACACCATCGCTGAAAATACCCTGATCTCTAACGCTGATTTCGGTATATATCTTGATGGTTCAGATGATAACCATTTGCTGGATAATGAAGCCTCTGCTAATAACGATCATGGCATCTTCCTGCAGTCGTCGGATGGTAACACACTCAAGGGTAACGAGGTTTTCGATCACAGTAGAGGTATACAGCTGGACGATTCCGACGATAATATTTTGCGGGAAAACCTCGTACACAACAATTACTGGTTCAATATACGACTCTGGGATTCCTGCGGCAACACTGTCACTACAAACACACTGCGAGAGAGTAACTATGATGGTGTCATCGTCAGGTCCGATTCCATGGAGAACACGATAACCCACAACACGATATACTCCAACACCTACTATGGCATCTCTATCATAGGTTCAACTCATAACAGTATAGAAGAAAACAACGTGACCGATAACAGACGTGGGATCTACTTATCTCAGGCACATCATAATGATGTCCTAAATAACATCGTATATTCTAACACCCATGGGATCTATATACGCTCATCCTCAACGAACAATATGGTCGGGAACAATACAGTTGAACATAGCAACGATCACGGCATCTTCCTGTGGGCATCCGATGAAAATACAGTTGAACATAATTTGGTATATAATAACCAAAAAGGTTTGTACCTGAACAGTGCGGACATCAATACCTTCACCGAAAACACCATCACCGAAAACGATATCGGGATCCACGTTTTGACCTCTGCTGACAACGATTTTCACGATAATCTATTGATGTACAACGAAGAGAATTTTTACATAGAACGTTCCACCGATACTACTCTTTCTGGTAATGCGATGGAAGGAGAAGGTATAATTTTCTCTGGCGATGGTGAGGTCTACTGGGATTCACACAGTATAGACACTACCAACACAGTGAACGATAAACCGGTTCACTACATAAAAAATCAGATAGGACAAACTGTTCCTGGAGGTGCCGGTCAGGTCATCCTGGTAAATAGTATAGGATGCATCGTGGAGAATCAATACATCTGTGGTGGCGGAGCGGCCGTTATCGTAGCCTACTCCAATGGGAACACAGTAACGGACAATACTATAGTTGAAAACACACATGGGATCTATCTTTTCCAGTCCACTAACAACGATATCTACGATAACACCTTCCGAGAAAATAACCACGGTCTCTACATATCTAATTCAGGAGGTAATACCTTCTACCATAATAACTTCATCGAGAATATATACCAAGTTTATTCACCGGACGATACTTCATACGACTGCACATGGAGCGATGATGGTGAGGGTAACTATTGGTCGGATTACGAAGGTGAAGATACGAGCGGTGACGGCATAGGTGATACAGACATACCACATCCCATCGTCGATCAGGGTGACGGCTACTACCAATTGGATACATATCCACTTATGACCCCCACGTCCCTGGATACGTTCATAATCGAATTAACAGCGGATGAAGATGCAGGAGGATGGAACTTCATATCGTTCAATCTCATCCCTTGGGATAATTCGATCGAATCCATACTGGCTGACATAGACGGTTCATACGATAGTGTGATGTACTACGACGCTTGCTCGGATCAGTGGTTTAGTTATGTACCTGGAAGAGCGGGACATTACAACGATCTTGATACTTTGGACCATACTATGGGCATTTGGATACGGATGGTCGAGGATAATTCACTAACTATCGAAGGTCATGTACCAGAAAGCACTGAGATCGTATTGAATCCGGGCTGGAATATGGTGGGACTGCCCAGCGAGAGTGGAGGCAACCATGATCTACCCACAGAGGTCACAAGGATCGGTCGATTCGATGCTTCGGAGGGATACAATCTGGTCTACGACTACGATCCAACCAGCTTCATTTTTGAACCAGGTAATGCGTACTGGGTCTATAACGGTGGAGACGGAACGGTTGTTTGGTCGATATATCATTGAAACAAGCTCAGTCCGCATGATCGATTATCTGATATAGTCACGGTATCGCTGTAGACCCGATAGGTTCCTATCGTTTTATGATCGGAGATATTTACTGTATCACCATGGATGAGGTCTTTGAACGGATCTTTCAAAGAGTGTAGGACGGATCTGTCTTGGTCAAAGAACGGACATCTTTTACCTTGTTTCAATTCCTGTAAGATGATATGTGAATAAGGTTCAGATCCCTTCTAACTGTTTCAGATCCAGTGATGGTATCTTCCACTGGTATGGGTGTAGCTAAATCAGGGCTGCGATCGCTGCGGGATCATCTCACCGGAGAGTTCTATACTACGCTGTTGTGTGATTTTGGTGTTTAAAACCCTCTAGAAGGTGGTCTTCCCTGGTCTTGTTCAGAATCCTTGGCTTGTTTATCCCAATAGGCCTTGACGTTTAGTCCTCCGCCAACACCGCTGAATATAGCTCCGATCCCGGCCAATATAGCTCCTACGGTGACCGGAGTGATCGTCATCTCTACGTCTACAGTGTCATCACCGAACTCAGGTTCGTGGATACTGATGTTTCCCGGTGCAAACCCGATGACGATAACACCTATCCCGATCAATACCGCACCTATCATTATGAGATACGGGGCTATGCTTGCTATGGTCGATCTGTCTCTACTTCTACTGATCTGCTGGTATTGTGGTTGCTGTTGTTGGTAAGGTCCTTGCTGCGGCGGTGTCTGTTGTGGTTGCTGTTGATAAGCTTGTCCTTCTTCCATATTATCAAACCTGTATGTGTATCTAAAATGGGATATAAATATCTTTGGGAAGGGGGCAGATCGACCATCTTTGGGAAGTAGAATAACAGTTTGAGACATATAGTTGGGATATCAAGTATATCCATCTAGATAGTATCAGTATGACCAATGATCGACAAGGGATCGATCATCCTCCAACCGATGGAACATCGACTCGCCCCATGAAGAGTATGTTCCCGTTATGATTGTCCTGTATGATCACCATGAAGGGGCGGTTTGCGACGAAAAAATCTCCGAGAGAATCACGATCGAAAACAACACCGGTTGCACCTGCGGCTTCAGTTCCCTCTTCATGAACATCCACATAGGCTTTGTGTACAGCTTCAGCTATGAACAGTTCTTCAGTTCCATCGATGCCCGAGAAATTTGCTGCACCGGTAAAAGCCCTAGGCATACCCATCCCAGGTAGCATCTCTATGAGATCGTAATCGGTTTCCATGGTAAATTTAGGTATTCTTACTAGATCCAGTTCTGTTTCCACCAATTCATCCCTCCATCTCTCAAGATTTTCGTAGGTGATCCGGTCTTCCATGTCCCTTATATCTCCTTCCTCCGGTACTATGAACAGCATGGACGTGTCGTTACCGACGTAATTTTTCTGCATTATACGGAATCCATCCGAACGGGTATAATCAAAATGCCCGCTATGGTGCATGAATGGAACGTTCAATTCCTCTCCACCGTACTTGACAAAAGTTCCATCCGTGGTGTTGTCTTCACAGAATGGTACTTCCCACAAGCCATTGAAATAGACAGCATTTACGAGTATCAGCTCGGTATTAATTGGGCATATCATATCCGGAGTGATAAGGTCCGTTATCTTCCCGTTGGTATGTTCCTCCACCCAGTTGTTTATATCCTCAGAAGTTCCCTCGGGATCGGAGAAGTCAACATTCTCAACCTGTGCGAAGTAATAATTGATAAGCAACCATCTGTATTCATCCAGCACTAGTGAATCTTCCTCCAGCCAAAGTGAATTTGCAGTGCTCAGGTTGTAACCGTCACGTTCAGTGTTGTACGTATCGTGTAGATACCCGTAAGCCTTTCTCAGTTCTTGATAATCCCCTGGTAAGCCGAATACATCTCGTATCTCCTCTTCTGTCTCACCCCTGGCTCCCTCGTAAACCATGGAGAAAGCGGTGGATATGGACCATGGGGAGTAAAAGATATTCTCCTCTTCAGATAACATATGATATAACTCAAATGAGAACTCGTTGTTACCCTGAACCACTGCCGCTACACTCTCGTCCTGAGGATCGTAGGACACCTGACTCATATCTATGTCTCTATCAAATTCGGAAGCCGGATCTTCACTATCAGTAGACGGACTACCTCCAAATCTGTAGATCGCAACGGATAAACCGATGACCATCATCAATACTATGATATGAGTAAGCAGCTTTTGCTTCATGTCGACCAACGATGAGGAATATGTATTTCATACTATGTATAACTTACGCCTGCTTCCTTAATGATAGCCATACGTAGAGAGTCCCTTAAGTCCATATCGGGATCCGAGTAGATGGTGAGTTAGTAGTACACGATCTCTCTCTTCACATCTTATTTATCGGTAATTTTGAGACTATATCTACATAATCCATACCCATAAAGTTCTTTCAGGGATACCCTGTTTTTGATCTCATGGTATCTTCGCATTCGGATCTACGGGGTCGATTTATGGATCACCCATCATACGCTAACATATCTTCCTGGGTGTATGTTCTTCCACAGGAATCACACTCAACATCCTCTTTTTCCTTATCCGCTTCGGTGAAAGAGAACACGTTATCACAGCCGACGCACTTCCCGGTGAAGTAAGCGTTTTCGTAGTCTTCTTCATCAAACTTCAACCCCATGTCCAGTGCGTACATCAGCCAGATCCAGTACGCTTCTTCATCGTTATCTTCAGCGAAGGTTTCGATGATCTCCAGGGTGGTCTTATCGGTATCGTCCTTTTCCTTTTCGATATACCCGACGATCTCCCTCTTTTCCTTTTCATATGCCTTATCAGCCATCCTGAACAGAAAACTTCCCGCAAATTTCTTTATTCGACCTTTTCCCATTTTAGCACGTCCATGATCAGAATGGAATCAACAGATAAATAACTATCTGTCGTTGTAAGAAGAGTTCTTTACCACTCTGATTCAGTCGCACCATATGTCTAGATGGGCGACATAAATTACCTTTTAAATGCGATAATTTGAAAGTCCCCTTCTTATTTTAAACCCAGATTCATTAAATGCTCTAGATCGTACAAATAAAGGTCATCTTCTTCGATCCATTCCACATCCTTACCGACTATAACATAGGATAATTCTTTATCTTCGTCGAAGGGTGTTTTTGTTTTCCTTAAATTTCGCAGGATCCTTTTGATGTCCATTCCATCCAGTGAACTCCACTTCACTTCGAATTTGAACAATCTTTTCCCACCTTCGGCTATGATATCTATCTCCTTGTCTTTGTGCCACCATCGGTCGTACCTTTCGATGGGTAATTCAAGTTTGTAGATATTTTTTTTACGATATCTTCATAGATCCAGCCAAGATACCGGTCGTAATCTTTTCAGTGGTTGCTTGGTTGGTCTTTAAAAAAAGTTTGACCATGATTTACCGGTCATGTACTTACTCTCCTATCAGATCCACTATCCTTTGTGAGAATATCAAGGGTACGAAGAAAATGTTGTCGTCTTGTTTTAACTCTTTTTCGTTCATGACGAATGCCATTTCCGGCCGATACTTTTTCATAAAACTTCTGAAAGATCTAGTCATCTTGGGTACGGTTTTTATTTCAAAAGGTATAGGGTTCTTTTTTTCGAGGACGAAGTCTACTTCCGCCTTTGATTTAGTCCTCCAATACTTGAGTTGATCCTTTACCTGAGTAAAGAAAAAATTTTCATTCAGCTCACCTCTGTCTTGCCTTAGATCAAAAGTGTTGAATGAGTTTAAAATAGCGTTTCTGAATCCGTTGTCGTGGAAGTATATCTTCGGTGCCTTGATCACCTCTTTCTGCTTATTTGTGTAATAAGGCGTTACCTGTTCCAGTACGAACGTATATTCCAGTATATTCAGCCACCCTTTAAGGTCGTTGTATCTGAATCCACCCTTTTCACATACTGCCGTATAGTTGATGATCTCACTCATCCTTACGGCAAGGAGTTTCATTAGATCAAATATCTCTCTGTCTTCGGTTATACCCAATACCCCCCGGATCTCCCTTATCAGATATGTATCAACTATGTTCTTGAGAACCATACGTTTTTCTTCCTCGGTTTCGGACAGTACTACTCTGGGGAAACCACCGTATATCACATACTCCTTTCTTAAATCCTCCAGCTGTTCGAGGAGAGTTTTTGAGATCGTGATATCCTTTTTTCCGTGTACCCAGCCTTCGATGTCTTTTTTGCTGTAGAACTTGAAGAGTTTTTGGTTCTTGTACCTTAAAAATTCACCGAAGCTGAATGGAAAAAGTTTGAATTTGAATACCCTGCCGGTCAAATACTTTAATCCCTTAACAGTCATATCTATGGCTGAAGAACCTGTTATGATTATTTTTTTATCAGGATGATGATCGTAAAGATATTTCAGTTTTCTACCACCTTCTATTGCATACTGGAACTCATCTATGAATAGATAATCGTGATCATCCAGATACAATTCTGCAAATTCCTTTTCATCTTCTTCAAAAAGGCTCAGAGCGTCTCTATCCTCGAAACTTATGAAGTTCGAGGTTTTCAATTCTGAGTGTACTTTATAGAGAAGAGTGGTCTTTCCCGCCTGTCTGGGTCCTACCACAGCCAGTATCTCCGGTGAATCCATGTATCTCCAGATTTCGTCCTCCAGATCCCTTTTTACATATTTCTCCAAAATACTGTTTTTTTCAGCTAGCGTATCCGCCATGTTGATCGATCTTATGTAGTTTAAAACGCTGCTAATATTTAAATATTGTTAGATTTAACCCTGCTAAAATTATGTAATTTGTTAGTAAAGCAGGGTTAGAATAAAGTATAGGCGCCGGAGTCCTTTCTCATGGGAAACAACTACTTTATCCGTTTCAAGATGGTTTCCGGAGTGAAGGATATCACCCTTTCGTCCCTGATGGGAACTTTAGAAACGACTATCTTATCTCCCTTCAGGTGTTTGGTCCTCTCCAATAAAAGATCGACGTCTTTTTTACCTGCCCCTTCTGTCCATTTTACTTCTCCCGAGGCCAGTACATTTTTACCTCTGGTGATTATGAAATCGATATCAAAGTCCTTACTGTAAAAATATTCGAAACTTCCGTCGTATATCTGTGCGAACATCTCTCCGCAGAAATGCTCTAGATGGTAGGGCATCCTATTTTCGATGGTTTCTGTTAGAGCCGGATCGGAAACATCCTTTTGGAAAAAATTGAATCTCTCGTCCAGCATGAACCCCAGCTCCATGAAGGGGGACCTTACTTTGTACATGAATTCTTTTTTACCGTAGATAGGTATCTTGGTCACCAGGTCCATCTCCTCCATATTGTTGAAATAGGGTCTTATCAGATGCGGATTCGGTTTTTTGATCACGTTTCTTGAGTACAGCAGATCCGCTATCTCCGCCAATCTCCATTTTCCCAGGGAGAGCCCTCTGATTATACCTTCATAAACGTAGGACAGAGTCCTCTCTTCTTCTATGAACACCTCTCCTATCAAGGCCTTTATGGCCCCTTTGGACAGTCGTAAAATATCCTTCAATTCGGTCATATGGGGTTCATAGTAAGGGATGATCCATGGATCTCTCAGATACGGAGATAATTTCATGGCTGTTTCCGGCGGTATCTCCTGGCATAGGCCCCTGTATATATCCACAGGTCGTATCAAGGATATCTTGAGGTCGGATAAAAGGCCCAGCACGGGGGATCTGGGTGAGATCACGTCCTTTACGACGTGAAACGATGAACCGGTGAGTATGAATTTTCCATGTCCCTTCAAGGTCTGCATGTGATCCAGGAACTCATCCGGTAATCTATGAAATTCATCGATAGCCACGGTTTTTCCCTCTTCTTTCCATGATCTGAGCAGATGCTTGAACTGTTCGTAGGAATCCAGGTTATCCATGGAAGCACCCTCCAGGTAAAATCCACCTCCACGCTTTACCAATACGTAAATGTCCGGCGATAGAAAATTCTGGACCATGAAGGTCTTACCGACCTTTCTTCTTCCGTATATAAGCAGATCTCCCGCAGCCTTTCGAGCGATGTTCACTTCTGCTCTTTTGATGGTAACCATGATTATGGTAATGGTCATTATCATATATATAGTTAACCGTAGTTCTTGATCTGATTCTATCCTACATTGGTCACTAGTTCCAGGGTGAAAGTTTTTGACTACCAATCCGATGATATTCTCAATATATCTTCCTGGTATAAAAGGAAGAAAAATGCAGGTACTCTGATCATGTCGCGGATCTCAAAATGGTCCTTGGTTATCAACAACCCGTTTTCAAGACCCTCTTTATCCATAAGATCTTTTGATGTCTTTTCGTCGTTACTACTGATATTGTTTTTGAATTTCACCTCTATGGGTATGATCGAATCATTATATCTCAGTATTATGTCCACTTCTTTCTGTCCCCTTCTGTGAAAAAAACCTTGCATCCAATTCGTTTACTATCTGATTCTCTACTAACATCCCCAGGTTTTCTTTTAAAGGATTTAATTTTATGTTAACTACGATTAACGTGTTTGCTGAAAATATGTTAACTGTAATTAACGTATTTGTCGTATATCTCAACGGTATGGGGCTCATCGTCGTTGATGCTATTAACCTGTCACGGGATCTTCCGATTTTAACTCTGTCTCCGCTCTGCAGTGGTCTCTTGCCGGTTGGTTATTCGCAGTTATACGTTCTTGCTATGGGAGGTGAACTCCAACCGTCAGGGATCGCCGGTCAGCATGTTTTCACTGTCTTCCGGTAGTTCCTTCGGTCATGGGGTTGTTTACCGAGAGCTCGGGATCCTAAGAAATGTATGGCGAGGGTTTCCAATCTTTCTAAGATCGGAGCGTAAGTCCAATATTAGTTTCCGTGTTAACAGTGTCCGTACAGTATGTTCAGTTCACTTGGGGTGGTGTTCCTATTTGAATTCTTTCTCTAATCGTTTGTTTTCAATATCCACTTCAACCCAGGATGTTCAATTAGGTTGGAGTCCAATTCTATATCACCGAAGAGCAACTTTTGTTTGAATGAATTTCGTTCGTAGAATTCTTCTAGGAAATCAAGTTCTTCATCTGTTAAACATAACACCGGTTCTACCATTTTCAAACAAGCTTTTTTCATCTCTTCTAGATCGACAGCGTATTCTCGTTTTCTGAGCATGGGAGCTAGATGACGTTTTATATCCTTGTCATCGATATCGTCGATCAATTCCAACGATATTTTTCTGATATCATCAGGATTCAAACATAGGTAAAACAAGGTTAATTTTCTGTATAGATCAAGATCAAAAGATTCCGAATGTTTTGATATGAGGTATAGGTCATAAAGATCCCTTGGAGTTGCTCTGGCTATGAGTGCCCGGGTCTTCTGAGCCGCTAGCTCTTCATATCGGAAAGTGGGGATAGGTCCACCCTCTAAAAAATCGAAAGGATGCTTCATAGGTTTTTGGATTATAGGTACTACTGGTAACCTTTCCAGATAGTTTATCTCAACTTTCATTCTGTCGTTGTTCCCGACACAATTTTCGTAGGTCAGAACATATTGTTCCAAGGCATGAAAACTGAAATTGTTTTCCAATTTATAGTTGAACTCCTGGAATATCCTGGACAGCATCTTATGTATTGTTTTACGGTCTTCCATCATTTTATCTCGTTTCACACTACCGATATAGTTGAAATCTATATCAACGGATAATCTTCGGAAATCAAGGTAGATGAACTGAAGAGCCGTACCTCCTTTCAACGCAAGGTTTCCTTGGATCCCGGGTGCCGATACGATCGCTCCTAGGAGGTCTATCAAACGATAAACCTTTTCAAGAGGATCTCTAAGAAAATCTGTTTCTCGGGAGATATCATCCAGGTAAGCCTTATCCGGTTGCTCAGCCAAAACGCACCAACTCCTCTATGTTCTTATGGACTATCAGATTCCATCGGGAAACATATTTACCGTATCCATTTTTGAGTTTTGGCGTTAGATAATATGTTTTAGCTCCTACGGTTCTTTTTAGGTCGGCTAGAAAATCATCGGGAACATGGAGTCTGTCTTCCAGCAGTGAAAGTATGTAACCGGTCTTCTGCCTCAGAGACTGCTCGTCGAATTGTTTGAGATAGTCATCTAAAAAGTCGTAGTCGAGTTTATGGAATGTAGCGATGCTCTTCAGTACTTCTTCCATACCACCGGAGTAATCAGGCCTTCTTATGCAATCCAGAAATGTTCTTTCCCTGTCAGTTACGGGGATACGGATGCCTTCTCGTATGAATTCCGTAATACCGAATAATTTCTGAGTTTTTACGTATCTATACTCAACATCCTGGAACTCGAAGGGTCTCAAAGATTTAGGTCTGAGATAATAAACGGTATTGAAGTACGAATGAGCTACACCATGAAGCTCCAGAGCCGTATGATACGCCAATGCGCCTGGGATTTCACTCACCTTGTGGGCTAACAGGTATCTATCAACCTGATGACCTTTGTTGAGAGATTCCGGAGGGATACCCGCATAGTACCCGCGGTGTACTCTTAGTGCATAGCCCTTATCCACCAAACGTGACATGGTTGTGCGGGATGTTTCATAGTTATCAGTGATCTCCGTAACATCCCGGAGCGAGCAGATCTTCTTGTTCAGAAGTTCGATGTAAACTCTCTGTTCGTTAGGGGTGAGAGTTACCAATCCTTTGCTGTTTGTCGATTGCATAGTACACAAACTGCAATATACCAGTAATAAGATATAAAGTTTACTACCGATACATTGCTGTATGTTGATTGTATTGTACACAAACTGCAACTATTTAGTACAATCGGTCTCCACACAGCATCGCTGTTGATTTATCGCTTTTATACGGTCTGTTATAGGAAACCATAACAGGAAGCCGATTTGTCCTATCACGCTTTACTTTCCAGATCCTTCAAAGCCCTACTATATATTTCATCTTTAACAGGACATCGTTGGTGATACTTTGTCTCCAATTCCTCAATCGCCTGATAAAGCATAGGGAACCATTTTCTCTCTGAGTATTTATTTTGTTTCTCCGTTTCTTCAAGTATTGTGTACCAATCCACATCGGATTCAACTACTAAGGAGGCATCTTCCATATCCCGTTCCCTGGTTGCTACAACTTTGAAAAGGAATATATCTTCTTTTGATAGAATTTTGACGTTTAAGTTTGAAAGTACGATGTATTCAATAGCCCTGTCTTTGATATCCTTGGACAGCATCAATTTTTTACACACTATCTTAAAGAATATATCGAATCTTGGGCTGTCCTCACGTTCTAAAATTACATTTGCCCCTAAATCTAGATATTCACGTTCTAAATCTGTGACTATTACGTAACCTAAATCCTTCAAAACGTCTGTCAACTGTTCTATCTGATGGTGGTTATCTGTTACCAGATCGATATCCTTTGTAGCGACCTTGAATCCGTGTCGAATCAATGCTCCGCCTCCTAGCATGTAAACCGTTATATCTGTTTTTAACTCCCTGTTTATCTCTCTGAATATTTCGTTTATCTTCTTCTCTTCGTAAACTTTCAAAATGATCTCTCCTTTGATATCTTCTCCACCGAGTTCAGTATCCTCTGGTTCCGTGGTGCTACCCTCAATGCGTTTTTAAGGTGATCTTTTGTTTTTAATGTTCTGTTTGTGAAGATGTATGTGTGATTCCTGTAGACTAATTGGTCGTCTAGTTTGGTTAGGATAGAAGGACCGGTTTCCACGAAACATCCTTGTTCGATGGGGGATTCGGACTCGATAATGAATTCCAAACCACCCTGCCATACGATGGTCGAGTTTGGAGCGATGTTCTCTATGAGGGAAATATCGTAAAAATACCTCCAACTTTTTAAGAAGGAACAGCACGGAGTGAACCTCCCCGTTATCTCATATTTTTCTTTTGAACGTTTGACCATCCCTATCTCCAAAGGTTTTTTCAGGTTATTCCTCACGGTTTTATTTGTTTTACCCGTGATATCCGCCAGCTCTTTGGTGTTAGACGGGGAATGACAGATCTGTGTCAATATCTGTACCTTAGAGTCGGAAAGATGTTCTTTCCAGTCGATATGCGGGAACAGGGTGATGAGCTTACAAAATTCCTGTGCATGTTCGGTTTTTGCTCTTTTGATGGTCTTTTTCAAACCTTTGGATTTGGTCACGAATCCTTTATCTTCTAGGTCGGTCAGTAGTTCACTGGTCCTGGAATAGGATATGCCTTCCGCTAATTCCTCTATACTTCTCTCTTTCCTGCATATCTTCGAGAGCAACGTGATCTCATTCTTCGACAGTCTGTGATCGAACATGTATTGGAACCAAAGTCGAAATAGTATAAATATATTTCGGGTTTATTACCGCATCTGTAGAGTCTCTCGACTAAAAGAAACACTACGTGTTCTGTAAACGTAGGAGCACTAATATCCAATCCACACCCTGCAGTGATGGCTTGCCGGTTGGTTGAGAGCGGTTATACGGTCTGTTCCCGGAGGCTGAATCAGAGATGTTTTCAATTATTTCATGCAATATGCCGCTTTTTGGGTAACTATCTTCATTTGTCGTGAAATCATCATCAAAAGATATTTTCCAGTATGTTCTTTACCTTTTTCGGATACTCTTTGGAATAATCAGTGAGTTTCTCTTTGTTAAATTGATCCAGATACATGTCATCCGTAATAGACGATAAACCATTTGCATCCATTCCGTCTGTTTTTACACATCTGATATATATAAGATCAAGAAGAGCTTTTTCCACGTGTGCCGTGAGTACGGAACCATCTTCTTCGTATCCGAAAAACAGTGGTTTTTTGATCTGATGATATTCCAATTCCCTTCCTTCGTAAGAGTAATTATACGTTTGTTTCGTGGTCACCAATGTCAACGTATAAACGGTCTGACTTAGGATGTCTTTCTTTGATAGAACATATTCCATGGAAAGGCAGGACGGATACCGGATCACCATGGCAATTTCTTCTGTGCTCGGTGGGTTGAAAGGATTTTGGTACCAACCTCGGACCACACGTTTTATCACATTGGATCTTACCAATCGATTCAATTGTACCGAGATACTATTTTTATCTTCATCCGTGAGCTGGACTATGTCCGAAAAGGAGAACATGGTTTTTTCCCTATGCTCTCTGAAAAATTCCAACCACTGATCTAGTTTCAATGGGATCCACCTCTAGATAGTACATCTTCCGCTGTCTTATTGACACTGGTTAGTATGGTATCAAAGTCCCGGTGATAATACTGGTATAACGAAGGCGATAGGAAACGTTTCAATTCCCTATCAAGAATATCCTTTCCTTCTTTTTCCAATCGGGGAACGACACCCTTCAGTTCGTTGAAAAAATCACTTTCGTCCATATCGTAATCCTTTATCTTTTTCAACAACAGGGGTAGATCAACGTACAGATCCTTCTGTTCCGTTAAAAAGTAAATATCCCATAGGTCCCGACCTTTGATGTACTTTCTACCGCTCAATGCCGCTACTTTATCAACCAGGATCTCTTCGGCTTTCTCAACTCTGACTACTGGTTGAAAAGGCGAAAAAGTCAATATCTTAGTTTCATTCAGGTACGAGGGGATGTCATATAATTCTATATTGATCTGGACCGCTTGCTCGTGATCTTCCGAAATTGTTTTGATGATGTATCTTTGGAATTCACTCTCCGCTTTCTGTGTTCTCGTTTCCACCCCTACCAGGAACGGGTAGGAATGAGCGATGAAATCCCTGGTTTTCTTTAGGAAATTAGCGAT